>Ga0209390_10004088_pt1 | contig 22410 bp, 25 predicted proteins | sample BON01_FD_187212 | JGI IMG/M metagenome (GOLD analysis project Ga0209390, IMG submission 187212) | Freshwater microbial communities from Lake Bonney liftoff mats and glacier meltwater in Antarctica - BON-01 (SPAdes) (version 2) | ecosystem: Environmental > Aquatic > Freshwater > Ice > Glacier... | reverse complement strand
GAGGGGAGAGGAAGAGGAGTCGATCGAGGAGCAGCAGTGTCTCGTCCACCTCCTCCTCGTCGTCCGACTCGTCGACTTCCTCTAGCTCCTCCTCTTCGTCCAGCTCGTCTTCCGCCTCGTCGTCGTCCTCCTCCTCCTCCTCCTCCTCTGGCTCGGCCTCCTCCTCCTCCTCAAAAAAGGCTCCTGCCAAGCCACTCCCACCTTCGACAGCAACGACTGGCGGCTCGACTGCTGCTGCTGCCGCGCCGTCGCTCCCCCCTGCCTCTGGGACTGGCCCTCCTGCTGCTGGTGCTGCTGCTGCAGTCAAGGAAGAGCAAGAGCAGGCGGAAAAGAACACAGAGGAAGCACTGGAGTCGCAAGCAAGTAAAGAGACGACGTCAAATAAAGAGGAAAAGACCAAGCAATAACTCAAAGTGCATGTAGTAAAAATAGCAAGAAGAGAGAGGAAGAATCCTGCTTTTGATTTTCAATATGTTTTTTATTCTTCGTCCTATCCGTTTTTCTTCTCTTCGTTCGGTTTCAAAACTTCCTCTCTCCGCGCGGCTTTTCAAGCCATCATGCAGGCCAAAATAGTAAGTTATCATTTCCCTGACTAAATAAATCAGGCATATGCTCTTCTAGTAGAAACCCGACAGCAGTCCCTAGGATCTAAATATTTCCTTCCTTCCTTCCTTCCTGCCCCGACACACCACCAAGTCATATCTTACCTCCTTTCCTCCCTCCCTCCCTTCCTCCCCTGTTCATCCTATGTCCGCCTATCAACCCATCCACTCACCTAGTAATGCGCACGCACGTACACGCACACACAAAACTGCCCCTCCCTCCTGCTTAAACACTCACCCCATCCTCATTCTCCACCGCCAGCAACTCCTTATGCTTGGCCAACACCGGGTGGATCTCTTCGCTCATAAACTCGTCCACCTGCTCAAGGGCACGCCCTCCAGTCTATGTCCGCCCATACACACACACACACACACACACCTAAACACTCACCCCATCCTTATTCTCCACCGCCAGCAACTCCTTATGCTTGGCCAAAATAGGGTCAATCTCCTCACTGATAAACTCATCCACCTGCTCCGGCGCCCGTCCAACAAACAACATCGGATCCACCAACTCATCCAATTTATTATGAACAACACTAAAAAGCGGGTCCAACCGAATTCGCTCCAACAAATCATTCGGCTTCCCCTCCGCCTTGACCACCCTCCCCGCATCCATTGAATGCTCCCTGATCGCATGATGCAACGCCTGCCTATCCCCCCCCTTCTTACAACAGGCCATCAAAATCTTCTCCGTCGCCATGAAAGGCAACTCCGCCATGACATGCGCCCTGATCACCTGCGGCCAGACCTGCAACCCATCAGTAACATTAGCAACAATATTCAAAATCACATCAACGGCCAAAAACGCCTCAGGGAGGATAATCCTTCGAATCGAAGAATCATCCAACGTCCGCTCAAACCACTGCGTGGCATGCGTCTGAGCAGCAGCAGCCGGCAAGCCCATCACGTACCGAGCCAGGGAACAGACACGTTCAGAACGCATAGGGTTACGTTTATAGGCCATGGCGCTCGACCCAATCTGGTCCTTCCCAAAGGGCTCCTCAATCTCCTTCAGATTAGCCAACAACCGAATATCCCCACACATCTTATAAGCAGACTGCGCCACTCCCGAAAGGACGGACAAAATGTGATAATCGATCTTACGCGTATAAGTCTGCCCGGACACAGCCACCCACTTGTTGAACCCCATGTACTCACACACCTTGCGATTGCACTCCTTCACCTTCTCATGGTCCCCCTCAAACAGCTCCAAAAACGTCGCCTGTGTGCCCGTCGTGCCCTTCAACCCCCGCATCGGCAACGCCGCAATCTCCCGTTCCAAATGCTCCAGATCAATCAAAAAGTCTTGCATATACAAAGTCATGCGCTTCCCCACCGTCGTCAGCTGCGCTGCCTGGTAATGGGTAAACCCCAGCGTGGCATGCGCGCGTTGCTCCACCGCGAACGTCTTCATCTGCGCCAAGAGCTTCACAAGCTTACGCTGCAGCAGCTCCATGCCTTCCTTGAGCTGGACAATGTCCGTGTTGTCCCCGACAAAGCAACTGGTGGCGCCCATGTGGATGATGCCTTGCGCAGCCGGGGCGGCTTCTCCATAGGTGTACACGTGCGCCATCACGTCGTGCCGCGTCTCCTTCTCCTTCTTCTCCGCCCGATCAAAATCAATGTCCATGACATGCGCCTCCATTTGCGCGATCTGCTCGTCCGTAATGTCGATGCCCAACTCCTTCTCGGCCTTGGCCAGCGCAATCCAAAGCCGGCGCCAGGTGGAGAACTTCTTCTCGGGGGACCAAATGTAGCTCATCTCCTTGTTTGCGTACCGCTTCACCAAGGGGTGCTCGTACATGCTGGTCTCCCGTACTACTTCCTCTTCCCCGGCCATGGTTGCGGCTGTCGTGTGTGGGGAGAGCGGAGGTGGGTGGGTGGGTGCTGCTGATAAACAAGTCGTGTGGTGCAGGACGAGGCACACAAGAAGCCACAAAAATGCAAGCGGGGCCGTCTTGAACGAAGGCGCGTTGCTCTGCTGTACTTGCTGGGCCTAGTAGTGTTTGTGTGTAGTCGCGGTGGCAAATGGTAAGAGTAAGATGGATAGAATCGGTAATTCCTGCGCCTCCACTTTTTTTTTATGAGGCGTTGGCTGCTGGCTGCTTTGGTAGGGCAGCCGCCCCAGCCCCAGCCCTCCCTGTGTGCGTTGCTGTAACATTCAAAGCGTGGCTAAACACTCAATACACTTTCTGCAACACAATACACAGGAGCTTGATTGTATTGCCTTGCCGCACACAAGCCCGTGGGTTGGCGCTACTCGGCTGGGCTTCGTGTCCGCATCTCGACAACCTCCCCACTCCTGACGGTCTTCCCGTGACATACGACATGGACCACCGCAAGCACGACCCGCCAAACGGCGGAGGAGGAGGAGGAGGAGGGGGGTTGAGTTCGTTGGTAGCGTTTGCCTCCTTCGCAGTTCGCAACGAGGACATATCCGCGCCCATGCAGCAAAGCCTACACCCATCACCTCCTCCTCCCGTCGCACAGGCGGCTCCCTTCCTTCCTCAACCGCCATCGCCACCCCCGTCAAACGGCAAGAGGAGGAGGCGCCAAATCTCTCCCATGAGCAGCAATTACGTTGGTGGTGGTGGTGGAGGCCGTGTGCCTCTGCACAATTCGTCGCCGCCGTCTCTGCCGCTGCCTCCAAATCACCTCTATTACCCTCCTCCTCCTTCATCAGTGGGAGGAGAATCAAGCGCGTTCGATAGCAGGAGCAGCAGCAGCTACGGCAGTTACGGCACCACCACCAGCAGCAGCAGCAATAACCCCCGTCTTGAGGCCTTAGTGCACTCCCTGTCCACGCCCGCACGCCGGCGCTTCGCTATGGCTGATTTTTTTTACTCAACGTTAGACCGAGCTTACTTTAATCAGAATGAATTTCAGGAGGACTTGGATGCTCTAGGGCTGAGCCACGTACAAACGCTGACGCGTACGGAGTGGAGTAGAGTGAGGGTGTTGTTAGGAAGAAGGCGAAGAGTGAGTCCAGCCTTCTTTCGGCAGGAGAGGCGGAGATTGGAGGAGTACCGGCAGGTGGTGCGGGATGTTCAGCAAGGCGTGATTGTGGAGCCATCACCAGGTATGTTTATTGTTTGAAAAATCTTGGTTTATGATCGTTTGATTATCACATGTGTGTTGCTCACCATGAGCGCGATCGCGTGCTTGCTGAGCACCCTACTGACTCCTTCTCACGCACCTCTCCCGCTCTCCCTCCCTCCTTCCCTCCCAACACAGATTTCAACTTCGAAGTGCCCACCCCTTTGATAGTAGGACAAAGCGTGACTGCTTACCACAAGAAAGCAAAGTTACAAGCACGCGGGCAGATACTTGCAGCTGACTCACTCCTCCCTCCCTCCCTCCCCTCCACTCAAAAACAGACTTCAACTTCGAAGTACCCACGCCCTTAGTGGTCGGACAGACCGTCACTGCGTATCACAAACAAGCCAAGCTTCTGGCACGGGGACAGATTCTCACAGCAGATTATGAACGAGGCCAGTACCGCGTTCAATTTGAAAGATCAGAGCTCGCCTCTCTCATTTGTCAAGATACGGAGATAGCCGTCCTTGGGGTTCCTTCTCTGTTTTTGGTCGGGAGGCAACGGCAGCAGCAGCAGGAGCAGCAGCAGGAAGAGGCTGTGAGTGTCAGTGGTGGGGGTGGTGCTGTTGCTGTTGCTGCTGCTGCGGCTGCTGCTGGCGCTGTTGGGAATCGTCACTCGCCCTTACCGATCTGGTCGTCGTCGTTGAGAGCCATGGAGATGGAGGAGGAGGAGGGGGGGGAGGAGGAGGAGGAGGGATTGGTAATCAATAACAACAACTACCTGCAGGTACAGCAGCAGCAGCAGGTACAGCAGCAGCAGCAGGTACAGCAGCAGCAGCAGCAGCAGCAGGCACAACTAATGATTTTCACTCTCAAATTGCTCGATCGGAAAGAAGCCTTGCTAGCCACACTTCGAGAGCTCAACCAGCAGGCAGAGGCCGAAGTTGCAGCAGTAACAACCGCAGCAGCAGCATTGCCCTCGAGCAGCAGCAGCAGCAGCAGCAGCAGCAGCAACAACGGTGGGTTAATTGCATCTGCTGTATCTACTACCTTTCATTTTCAGTCAGGCAGGGGTGACTTGTTGAAGAGGTTTGAGTTCTCTCCTGTTTTCAAACAGGAATACGCGTGGGTGGTGGATGCATTGCAGCGGACGAACGTGGCATTGGCCTCCGCTCTGGAGCGCCTGCAGCAACGGATGCAGGAGCAGCAGCAGCAGGAGGAGGAGGGGGAGGAGGGTGGCGGTGGAGGAGAAGGAGGAAAAGGGAGAGGAGGAGGAGGGGTATATTGCTTGCAGTTCTACCAGGGGATGCTCGTGTCGGGGGTTGTGCGAGAGATGGTGGAAGGCGCGCGGGCCGAGGCGAAAGAAGCGTGCAAACGACACGTAGCTGCCAAATATGGGGATTTGATGTCCTTGTCCTTTGTTGGTACTAGTGGTGGTGGTGGTGCTGCTGCTGCTGCTGATGTTGATGCTGCTGGGGCAAATGAAAAAAGGATGGTCTTGGAGGAGGGGGGTCCCGTCCAAGGAGTGATTGAAGCAGGGGCGACCCTCTTGATGATGCTCCGGCGTTGTGCCGAGGAACGGTATAAGTGCTTCCGAGCTTGTAATGAGGACGAGGAAGAAGGGGGGGAGGAAGCGGAGGGTGGGGAGGGAGGAGGGGGTGTTGCTGCTGCTCCTACTGTGCGCGGGATGAGTGCCATGGAGGTGGAGCAATGTGTTGGGGCCGTGGTGTTGGAGCTGAAACGACGGTTGCTGCTGTTGGGAGGGGAGGAGCACGAGGGAGGAGAGGAAGAGGAGGAGGAGGAGGAAGAAGCGCTAGTCCAGGAAAAGCAACGTCTGCTCGAGGAAATTGAGAGCGATGTTGGTTTGTTCAAAAATGAGCTGCTTATGTGCTAAGAAGTGTCGCAGTTGAATCGAGTGACTAAATGAAAACATATACAGGGAAAGACTAAGAACGATGCACAAAGATAAAATTGGGGAAATGAGTATTTATTGCAGATTGAAAAGAATGTCGAAAGGAAAGCAAACTACAACGGATGACATTTATTTCTCTGCTTCTTTTTCATTTGAGCAATTTCTGTTGGTGGAGTCTTCTCTCTCTTTGGTAGCCAGCGCTTCTTCTCTCCCTCTCTCTCTGCCTCTCTGTTGCCTGTCCCCTTCCTCTCTTCCTACACCATGCCCCCACCTGTTGTTGTGCTTGTGAAGAATCCTCTCGATAAAAATCACACTCGCCAAATCAGGACACGAACAAGCAAGAAGTGTAGTCTCACCACTCCTTCTCTCTCCCTTATTTCACCACCTCTCACCTCCTCCATCAAAACAATCAACCAGCCCATCTCCCCTTCCCAGGAAAAAACAAAAAAAGGCTTCAATTCATTTCCTTCTTCTTCTTCTTCCTCTACGCTACAGTCACAAAATGTCCCAGTCAGATACACACTTACACAACCTGACACCCACTTCACTCAAACACACGCATACCCACACTCACTCTCACACACATACATCCACTCTTTTTTGAAAAAAGCATCACAAAAACCTCCTCCTCCTCCTTTTTATTTTTCTTGCATGTCCCCCCGACCCAATAATTGAATAACCTAACTCCCCGTCACTTCCGCCGTCTTCGTACTTGACGACGACGACGCCCCCGAGGACAATCCTCCCGGCTTCTCAAACACCCAGACCGGAGGCGCAACCGCCGAAAAACTAACCGTATCCCCCAACTGCAAATTATGCCTAACATGATTCCCATCCACATACACACACCCATGCTGCGAATTCCAACGCATCTGCAAGGTATTCCCCGGCTGGAGCATGCCATGCCCCTCCTTCTTCAAATGCTCCCCGCCCGCCTCCAACAGATGTTCTCGGACCATATACTGAAGCTCACTTGAGTTCAAATCCATCAACTTCCCACTCGCTGCCGTCATCGCCGCAGACGACCCCGTCGCCGTCGAAATCCACAATCCGCTCGACCAAACATTAAAATGCGACGTCTCCTCCCCCACGTCATTCAAAAAGCCGAGCCGGAAACGGGAGACGGCCGCGGGGATCGGGTGGGCCACCAAAATATCGTTCAAGGCGGGGGGGAGCTTCGTTTCCTTCAGGGCGTCGCGGACCACGGTCTGGATGCGCGTCCGCCGCACGGCCTGGTTTTGGCCTTGCAAAATATCTGGGATCACCTCAAACATGTTGGAGGCAGTGCAAGCACACAAAGCCCCAAAGCTCCGGCGTTCGTCCAGTCGCTTGGTAGTCGCCTTCTCATCGTCCCGCGACGGGTCGCTGTTCACGCCAAGCAAGGGGATGGTGTCGTCCAAAAAGTGGGAGCAGGAGAGGACTGTGCCGTCCCCACCCACAGCCACCACCAAATCCACGTTCTTGAGATGCTGCCGGTCCAATTCTTCCCGGCCCACCATGGAAAAGTCCACGTCCATGCGTCGCAGCAGATCGCTCAGGTCTTGCACGCATTCCTTGTGCACTTGGTGCCGGTGCTTGAGCCGCTCCCACCGCAATGCCAAGGGCGCCTTGCCTTGCGACTTCATCTGCAGGTACATCTCGTACGGCGTGTGCTTGACCACGAGCAGGAGCCTGCGAAAGTGGCCGCCCGCCATGCTTGTAAAATCGTGTGCGGAAGACGGGGTAGCTAGCTATTGGTCTTGGGGAGGACGGACGAAACTTGGCGTGAGCTCCAAGCCTGTGTGCGTGTGTGTGCAAGGGGTTGGTTGAGGGTTGCGCTTTCTTGCTTGGCACGCTAGTTACGACGCGCTGGACGCAGGCGCGCTAATAATTATTGCCTCCGTCCCAGGAGGATCGTGTTGCTGGATGACGATTGGTGCGGATCGGCGTCAGTTGCTTGCTTTCGGGGAGGTTAGCATGCCTCCAATGGCCAAGCAATTGTACCACGAGCATGCCTGTGCACAAGGACGCCATTCCGCCCAGACAAGCCCGTCCTAATCTGCGACGAGAAGTGCCCTCAACAGCGCCTGTCCGCAGAGCTAGGGGGAAGCCGTGAACCTCGACTAATCTCAATATCCGCTCGACCATACACTCATGGCCACCATCCCTTGCTTTACACCACCACCCTACAGGAAACGATGGGCAAGGACAAGGACGACGACGGCAGCAGCGTCGGAGGCGGCAGTGACGGCAGCTCATGTAGTAGCGACAGCAGCAGCGGTAGTGATCGCATGGATGCTGAGAATGAATGGGGAGACTGGGAAGACGAAGGGCCGCAGGAAATGCCTACCCAGTGCCTCCTTTCCGGCGCCGTGAAGCCCACGCCGGAGGCTGCCTTGGCCGCAGACCGGGAGCAGGGGCTGGATTTGCTGGGCTTGCTGGGGACCCACGGGCTGGGCCTGTACGGGGCGATGAAAGTGATCAATTACATTCGTACTTTGGTGCTCAAGCAAGGCGTGTCGGCGGAGCAAGTCGTGGCGCTGGTGCAAGATGTTGATGGCTTACGGACCGCGTTGCAAGGAGACGTGCTGCTGCAACCCATATTGGAAGATGATCCGCTCCTTTTTGCCTTGGGCGAGTTGCTGGAGGCACACGGTCTCGACTTGCTGCTGCAGCAAGAGGAGGAAGGAGAGGGGAGGGGAGAAGAGGAGGAGGAGGGGGAGAACGGGACGGGGACACAGGCAATGGCAGCAGAAAGCGAGACGGTGCCCGACCAGCACTTGTCGCTGCAGGAGCAGCGAAAACTTGTTCAGGAGAACCACGCGCTGAGGGAAGAGCTGGGAGAGGTACGAACGAGACTGAAGCGTCTGAGTGAGCTGATGGCGGCGGTGGACGAGGACGTCAAGGTCCGCACGAAACCGGAGCGGCAAGATAATGACACGTACTATTTCAAGTCCTACAGCCACCATGGCATTCATGAGACGATGTTGAAGGACACGGTGCGGACGCAGTCGTATCGGGAGGCGATTCAAAAAACAGGGTTGGAGGGGAAGGTGGTTTTGGATGTTGGGTCAGGGAGTGGTGTGCTTTCTATGTTTGCAGCTAAGGCAGGCGCGGCTCAGGTGGTGGGTGTGGATCGAAGTGGGATTGTGGAGCAGGCGAGGGCGATTGTGAAGTTGAATGGGTTGGAGGAGAAGGTGGTGTTGGTCCAGGGGAAGATGGAGGAGGTGTCGTTGCCGGTTGAGAAGGTCGATGTGATTGTGAGTGAATGGATGGGGTATTGTCTGCTGTATGAGTCCATGCTTCCCTCTGTCCTTGCCGCCCGTGACAAATATCTACGTCCGGGTGGGTTGTTATTGCCTAGTCGTTGTACGATGCTTGTGCAGGGAGTAGGAGATTACGAAGGGAAATTAGGGTGGTGGGGAAATGTATATGGGCTAGACATGAGTCCTCTTCGGGCGTCGGTCCTGGCAGAGCCGGGGGTGGAGGCGGTGGACCCCAAAGCGATTATGACGGATGCCTTTGTTTTCAAGGACTTCGACCTGTATACCGTGCAGGATAGGGAGCTGGATTTTGAGGCGGAATTTTCGTTGACTGTTGGGGCAGCAGCAGCGCCAACAGCGGGTGCAGCAGCAGCAGCAGCAGTGTGGAAGGAGGGGAGGCGGTTAAGGGGGTTGGTTATCTCGTTTGATACGTTTTTTGAGGGGCTGTCGGGGGGGCAAAGTGTGGTATTTTCGACTAGGCCGGAGGAAAAGGATACGCATTGGCATCAGACGCTGTTTTGGTTGACCGAGGCGCCAGAGGGGGGGTTGGGGGAGGGTGATGTGGTGAAGGGCAAGCTTCGGTTTTTGCGGAATGCGATCAATCCCAGGGATTATGATGTGGCTATTTCGTGGGAGGTCCGGAGGAAGAGGGGGGAGGTGGTGGTGGGGCAGGGAAAGCAGAGCTATACGCTTGGGAGTTAGAGTGAGAGAATGATCAGTTTAATTTGATTCATTGGAAAGACGCAAGAAAGAAAAGTACCAAGAATTCTATTGCCAAGACAAGAGAAAGCAGAAAAAATATGAAGCCAAGAGAAATACAGACTCAAATGGATGAGTATTCTTGATCAGTAAGTGGCGTGGTGCCTCAATTTTTTCTTTCCTTCCGTTCTCAAAATTGCCGTTTTTTTCCCTCTTTCTTTCGCACGTCGGCTCCTTCTATATATATATGGTTACGACATGCATGCAGCTACTTACTCCCTAGCTTCTACTGTCGTTGTTGCCCGTGAGAAAACACAACCTTTACTAGCATCGGGAGCAGAGGAAGGCGGGAGGGAGGGAGGGAAGGAGGGAGGGAGGGAGGGAAGGCGTTGCACTTGGCGCACCTTCCCCAAGGGCAATTCATATCACTGCTTGTTATGTTTTCTTTGTTCTGCAGGTAAAAAGAGCTCAAGTTGCTTCTCTTTCCACACACTTTCTAGTCGAACTACAGCGAGGCAGCGCCGCCGTTGCCGTGCGTGGCAGAAGGACTAGCAGCAGCCGCCGCAGGGCGCCGCCCCGCCGAGAGGAGGAAGGTGTTGGGCTTGTTGCTCTCATACCCACGCATACGAATGCGGTTCATCTCAGCCTTGAGATCTGCAAGCTCCTTGTGAATCTGGACGAGCTGGGCACGGAGCTGCTTATTCTCAGTGGTGGTACTCTGATTGATGGCCTTCAACTCCTTCACCAACACAAACAAATTCTCATTCTCCCTCTGTGTATTCAACGAAGAATGCTCCAGCTGCTCAGGGGTAAAATGCCTTGTAATCACCCGCTTGAAAAGCGCAAAAATATCCATCGGAATCCCCACATCCCCCTCCCCCATCTCCTCCTCCCCCTTCCCCTCCTGCCAAGCACCCGCCGCTCCCGCCGCCCCAGCCGCCGCCACAGCAGACAGGTTCGCCTCGGCCTGCGCAGCAGCAACCTGGTGGTCCGCACAGAAATTCTCATCAACAATGTTCACTAGGAAATAAGAGTCGTGAATCTCCTTAATCACATTTCGGGAGGCCGACCCTTCCTCGTAGGCACTCGCCCATTGCGTGAGCCACAACTCGAACGCCTCGTCTTTCCAAATCCCGAAAGACTCCGCATCCACCACCGTCGGCTGCACGATCTCCTTCCCCGGAAACACCCCCCACGTAACAGCATTCACCCTCCCCCCCTGCGTGTTGGTATACTCCTCCCCCGCCGCATTCACAGCATGATAACTCAAATTCGGATGCCGGTCCAACTCCTCCTTCAACGCCTTCAGCTTCAGCGGACTGCAAAAAAACTCGACATAAGCCTTCTGGTACACAAACCCCCCCGGCCCTCCCCACCCTACCTCCGGGTCAGTCGACGGCCGCCCATCCACGGCCGGCTGGGAATTAATAGTCAAATACCCGTTCAAATTCAGAAACTTGAGATTGGAAGCAATGGCGGAAGTCTCGGGCGCCGGGGCCTGTTCACACCAAGGCAAGGAGCTGACCTTCCCGTCTAGGAAAGCACAAAACACGTCATACACATCTTCTTGTTTCGTCGGCAACCCCCACAGTTTCTGCCGGTCCACCTTGGGTCGCTTAAACTCCAAATAATAATGCGACAGCTCTCCATAAGCAGGCGACCTAGAATCACCCCATCGGCCATTGGGGAACTCATCCCAAGCATTCGTTCGCGACACATAGCTCGTCTGCCGATTCGCCCAAAAAATAGGCCGCACCTCCTCCGTCGGCCCCCCCTTCGCCCGCGTGCGGCTGCCCATAGCCTTATGCCGCTGCCAGGAGAGCTCACGCAGATTTGGTTGGGGCAACAAACCCAGCCCCTCCACCACAGAAGTGACAGTGGTCTCAAGATTGAGCGTATAGAAATGCAGGGTTTTATGTCCGTGGGCCAAGAGTTGCTTGCACACCCTAATCGCTTCCTCGGCGCCAAACGCCTTGACTTGCTCATCATCATCCTTGACCTTCTCAAGGGCCTTCTCAATGTGACGGGGCACAGAGGTCTTACACCACGAGGTAAACTTTCGAAAAGAACCTGTCGGGGGGGGGAAAGATGAATCAGTCTCGCCTCTTATCATGCTTTCTCGAGGGACAACGGACGGGGTCAATGTGTGCGTTACTCTTACTGCCCTACTCGTACGTAGGGACTATCTTACTTCTCGTGCTCGTCTTCTCTCTCTCCCTCGCCATCCCTTCTTCCTCCCGTCGCCGTACCATAATTCTGAATAGGCAAGTAGCCCGGCAAAATGGGGACATTGGCAGGAATGCCCGCCTCGCGGCACTTATCGTTAAACTTCTGAAATTTATCCACGTCGTAGAAAAACTGAGACACCACGAAATCCGCGCCTATTTGGAGAGGGAGGGAGGGAGGGAGGGAGGGAGGGAGGGAAAATGTCAAAAATGATATGTCCCAATAAAAGTCATACATACAAGCGCAACTCCCTCCTCCCCCCCTCCCTCCCTCCTTTTCCTTACCTGCCAGCACCTTCTCCTTCAAATGACACAAATCCAACGCCTGGCTCTGCTCCGACGGCGGCAGATCAGGCGAGTTCCAGCACTCCGTATGCACCTCAGGATAGCCCGCCACAGCCACACAGAACCAGTCCCCGTGCAGCTCTCGAATCAACCGCACGAGCTCCACGGCATTCGAAAAGCCCCCAGGCACTGCTTGCCATTTATCCTCCCCAATAGGCGGGTCTCCCCGCAGGGCCAGGATGTTCCGAATCCCGGCGTCCTTGGCGTTCTGCAGGACACGCACCAAGTCCACGCGAGGCAAGTGGCAGGTCAAATGAAGCAAGACGTCCACCGAGAACTCCTTCTGCACGATGCTCCCAATCTTGAGCCAGAGGCTTTCGTCTTCAAAGGCCGAGCGCCAAGTCAGCGTCACAAACGTGGGCTGAAGCGTTAAGACCATAGCCTCAATGCGGGCCAAGAGATTCCCCATGCCCTCCTCCGTTTTCGCCGGGAAGAACTCGAGCGACACCGTCGTGCCCCCATCCGCCAGGACGGTCTGAATCGTGTTGATTATCTTGCGTCCCCCCATCGTTTGTTAGGGTAGGGTGAAGGGCAGCCAGGCGTGGGCGTTCCGTAGTTAGCGAAAAGTGCTGTGTGAGGGCAGGGGAGGGGGGGAGCGGGGAGATAACGATGAGAGAGCTGGCTTCGATAACGATGAGAGCCTGGCCTAAGCCTGAGCGTATGTCCCCTGACGGGCTGGGCTTTTTCTGCCTTGTTAGACGTCCATTGCTGGTGTTGTCCAAGTCCAAGCGTGCCGTGTGGGCGAGGCCGTCTAGCGACGATGGTCTGAGGTGGAGCAGGCCGCCCAAGAAGCAACGAAAGAAGCAGGCTGGTTGTCAACCCCAGCAAGAAGGCCAGGACAGCGCAAGAACGAGACCGACCGGAAAACCCCAGGCGTCAGGACGGTGGCTTCAGCTGCAAAGGCCTGTGACGAGGTGCGGTGTAGTGGCTGGTTGGGTGGTAGTGGTGGCTGCGTGGTGTGGGAGACGGACAGCGGCCGCAGAATCGTTGGCGATGATTCTCCATCGGGGCTCACATTTTCCTAGCTGAATGTCACAGTCATTTACGCCTCACCCATGCCCTTGCGAACCATATATATATACGCTACACAGGGCTTCCTGGTTGCCGACAAGCCAGCTGCGCACGCGGACCTACTTGGCAGCGTTCCTTTTAGTCTCTCTAAACGCCACGCACTGCTCCCCCTCTCGCTCCACATTGCCGACATGTCAACTTGCCGTCGTCTGCTCCTGGCGTCCTGCGCCATGCTGGGCATGCTAGTCACTCAAGCAGCCGCCGACTGGTCCTCCGCCTCCAAGGTGAGTGTGTGTGCTTGTATGTATGTGCGTAGGGGTTCTGGTGCAGGCGCTACGTAATTACGAGAGGTCAAGTTTGCGCTCGCTCGTCCCACCCCGGTCGAGCCTCCCACCCGATTCCGGTTGGTATGTGAGGCCACATGCACACATATGCACATATGTGACGCACGCTCTTGCTTCTTTATGTATAAGTCAGTAAAGACCAGCGTATGTTCGCCCTCCCTATGCCAAGCACTCAGCCGCCCCCTTCTCACACCCCTCTCTCCCAACCCTCCTCTACAACAGGACTACTTCCCTGCGGACAGCCCTGTGGTGCCCATCCGCATCCCCGAGCAAAAAGTCTTCAATGGCATCGAGTTCCCACTCGTACTAGGGCCCAACAAAAAAGCCGCGAGCAGCACTCCACAAGACGCGTTGAAAGAATGGGTGCAAGCCGCCACACCCGAAGTGGTGGACGCCCTCCTGCTCAAACACGGTGCCATCCTCTTCAAAGACTTTTATATCGACACCCCCGACCGCTTCAACGCCATGGTCGAAGAATTCGGCTTCGAGAACTTCCCCTATGTCGGCGGGGCCGCCGTCCGCCGCCAGCTTGCCCCTCGTGTCTTCACCACCAACGAGTCCCCACCTTCGGAAAAAATCCCTTTCCACCACGAGATGGCCCAAGTCCCCTCCTTCCCCGCCAAGGTCTTCTTCCAATGCGACACCCCTCCGGAAACAGGCGGAGAAACACCCATTTTACCATCATGGGAGATCTGCGCAAGGCTCGAAGCAGAGCACCCGAATTTCGTCCAGAAGCTCGCAGAGGGGGTGAGGTACATCCGAGTCATGCCCGAGGAAGACGACCCTTCTTCCGCTATTGGCCGTGGGTGGAAATCGACGTATGCCACGCCTGATCGCGCTGAAGTGGAGGCTCGTTTGCGTAGTTTGAACTATACTGGGGAGTGGTTGGCGGATGGAAGTTTGAGGACCATCTCTCCTGTGCTGCCGGCGGTGAGGCAGGACGTGGGGGAGGGGAGGTCGGGGAGGAAGACTTTCTTCAACTCGGTCGTGGCTGTTTTTACCGGGTGGAATGACTCGAGGAATAAGGGGGAGAGGGCTATTCAGTTTGCAGATGGGAGTTACTTGGACCCAGAGCTGATAGCGGAGGCTGGTGTGATTATGGAGGAGCTGGCGGTGGCGTTTCCTTGGAAGAGGGGGGATTTTGTTTTGATTGATAATCATACGGTCATGCATTCGAGGAAGCCTTTCACGGGGAAGAGGTTGGTGACGGCTAGTTTGGCCAAGGCAGCGCGCGTGTTGAAAGCTGCAGTTGCTGGAGCGAGTGGGGAGCTCTGAGGTGGGGACGAGGTAGCTTGAGGAGGGTAGGGGTGTTGGTTTGTAAAATGAGTCTAGAAGGAGTAGAAAAGGAACTTTGTAGCTTAGCAGTTGTCAATTGTCAGTTTGTGGGGAAAACACAAAGGAAAAGAAATAGAAAGTTTTTGCGACGAAAACAAAAACATAAAAAGAAGACACGAAAAGAAAGAGCACAAAATTTATGTTTTGACTGTTTTCCCAATAAAATGTCTTTGTTCTTCTTCTTCTTCATTTGTTTGTGTATGTGGAAGCTATATATACATGGGCATGCTTGATTTATCCTCTTGGCTTAAGTGGTGCTGGTGGTAGTAGTAGAGGAGGGGGTAGACGCAGTCGCCTCACTAAACACATCCATGCCTATCAAAAGCATAGCATAAGGAACATTGCGACGAAACGTAGCAGAAACAAGCAGAGGGGCAACAGTCATAAAAGCAGCAGTGGCTGGATTCCCCCAATCGTCCTCGTCGCGTGCGACCTTGCTGATGTACTTGATGCCTTGGTAGGAGGAGTAGAAACTGAAGGAGGGAGGAGGGAGGGGAAGAGTGGAGGAAGAAAGAGGGAGGGGAAATGAATAAGAGTGAGGATTGGCTCTAACAGAAAAACCGAAGTCGAAGAGCAGAAAGCAGAACCACGGATCCGCAGCACGGGGTATCAGCAGGGGGAACTAAGAGACGTCAAAGCAAGGTACGTACATGGAAAAGACGAGCGCGGCGCTGCCCACGTGCTCCGCGGAGAATTTGGCCTTGGCGGGCAACGTGGTGAGCATCACCCCGAACGCCTCCCCCTTCTTGATGCCCTGCACCGCGTCGACTGTGATGAGGAAGGAGGGGAAAGTTAAACGTTAGCGCCTCTCTCTGCTAGCCCTCACCTCAAAGGCTTACGCAAAAGCACCAGAGCACCACCCCGCCAGCCACCACACACCCAACACAAGCACTTACGTCCGCCAAAGAACGCGCCCGTCACAGCCCCCACCACGCCCCCAAACATCAGGCGCTCTTTGAAATACGATTCCTTGAAGCGTTCTGAAAAGGGCTTGGCTTGTGCCGGTGCTTGTCCCTGGCCTTGCTGCTGGCCCTGTTGGCCTGGCACCTGAAACTGCGCCCGACCCAAGGCTGCCTCGAACTCCCGCCGCTTCTTCCGTTCTTGCTCCTCCTTGAATTCCCGTATCCGGGTCCAGGGGACTTGCGACATGATTTGTTGGCTGGACGTGAGGAGCTGTGTGGTGTGTGGGGATGTGGGGTGGAGTGTGAGTGTGGGTGAGGCTTGTGAAATGGAGTGGATGATTTTGAGGGGAGTGAGGGGAGGTTGGATTTTCGATTGGCTAGGGAAAATGGGCGCCGGAAGTGGTCAATGCAGGCCACCGTAGCCTACCAACTCGTCTAGAAATGCCCCATTCACTCATCCGTGTGGCGTTGCGCTTGTTGTGTCCAGGCCTGGCTTTTGAGTGGGCACTGAAGCCAAATCGCTTCCTTCAACTGCTGCTGGTCTCGCCGACCCAACGACTCCTTGGCTTCTTTTCATGCACTCACCCCTCATCCCAGTACACTCTCACGCGCTCACACGCCACAGGAAGGAGCAGGGACGACGCTACTCGTGCGCGGGCTCGCGTGGCGCCGGGGACTGAGCCAAAAAAGAGCCGCTCTTGGCGCGCGGTGTACTGCGGAAGCCGACGAACCCTGCCCTCCCTCCACCAACGCCCATTCACACGCCGCTGCACACCAGACCACCATCCCACGCACCACCACCAGTAGCTGTACGACAGCCAGCTGTGTGTGCGGCTTCTTTTTGTGTGGGAAAGGATGGCTGCGCGTGTGAAGCGTTGTCGTCCGCAGCCACTCGCCCTCCGTCTTCATCACTGACCAACACGCGCAGCGACGCTCTTCCGTTCCGCCCTCGCGTTCCGCACAGGCTTTTGCCATGATCTTCCACTTTTACACAAGCGAACCTCATCTCATTCTCATCCTCCACATCACTCACAACGCACCGCCCACCCACCCACACACAGGCACTCCTCGTCCTTCACCTCCCACCCACACAAACCAAGATGTCCGAGAAACTAGGCGGCGGCGGCTCAGGCTCCGCGTTGGGGCACATCGCCTACGTCCAATCCATGCTGACCAAGCTGCCGAATGACCACGACTTACTCAAGTCTTTGCACATGCTCATGTATAAGACCCCGGGCACGAAGATTAATCGTAAGAAGACAATTAGGGCCTTTAATGGTTTCCCTGCGGGGACGGATTTGAATGGGATTACCGAGAGGATTTCGGGGAATAAGAAGTGGACGGTCACGGTGCTGAAGGACGCGGCGACGTTGTTTGGGCTGGAGAAGGGGGGGGATCGCGAGACCTTGATTGGGCGGCTGCTTAATTATTTGAATAAACCCCTGACGTTGAAGGCGGTGGGTGCGGCGGCTGGGGCGGGGGGCAGCAAGAAGAAGAGCGGTGGGAGCGCGGCGGCTAAGGCGAAGAAGGGTGGGGATGGCGTGAAGCGCACTTTGTCCTCGTATATGGTAAGGAAGGGGGGAAGGAGGGAGGGAGGGAGGGAGGGAGGGAGGTGGGGGTGCTTGGCGGGAGAAGAATAAAAGAAAGGGGAGGCGCTCATGATCCGGATATACACAGACACACACTTACAACTACACTCTTTTTCACACTTCATCTTCATGTTTCTTTTCTTCTTTCCAACAGTTGTACGCCAAGGACGTCCGTGCCGAAGTGGTGGCCGTGTTTCCCACTCTCAAGGTCACAGAGATTGGAAGCAAGATCGGCGAGAAGTGGAGGGGGTTGAGCGAGGGGGAGAAGGCCAAGTACACCGCTAAGGCCGCCAAACTTAAGGCAGATGCTAACAACTAAGGTAGGGGAGGGGAGGAGGGAGGGATTGCTGCTGCTGCTGCTGCTGCTGCTAGATGGAGGCGGCAGTTGGTAGTATGGTGGCATGGAGGGAGAAAGAAAAGGAAGGAAGGGGAGTAAAGAAGGGAGAAACAAAAAGAAGGGAGAAACAAGCAGTAGGAAAACCTAGCTAGGTAGCTGTGTTACACACACAAAGAAGAGAGAGCGAGAGAGACGAAGAGAAGCACCACCACTCCACGCTGAGAGGAAAAAGCGGAAAGGAAAGGGAAGAGGGATCGAAGAGGAACTGACGATACGATAGGTATAGGGATAGGAAAAAGAAGGCGTTTGAAAGTGGGTAATAGAGGGCTTGGTTTGGCCCAGCGCCGCAGAGACACGAGGGAGGCAGGGGGCGAGGGGAGGTCGGGAGGGAGGAGTCGTGGGTTTGTCTCGTCTTGCCCTTGGCTCTCTTTTGCTGGCTGATCTCCTTATTCCCTTTGCACAAGAGACACGTAAGAAAGAAAAAAAACAAAAAAAACACTCAAGACAGTCACGACTTTACATTTGTTTTGTTTTCGAAAGACTCGATGGGAACGCACAGAACCGGAGGGGAGGCTGTCGGGATGAGCTCCGAGCCTCTTCGTTGTTGCTTTCTTTTGGAAAGGACTAGCTAAAAATCACTCGCTCGTCCATTGTACATGCTTTACTTGGTCTATACGCTACAAACACTGTCACACAATGCCTACGCGGCAGCACATCCCGCCCAATTTTGGGCCGGGTTTGCAAAGAGCGAATTCACACAAAACGTGCTCGCGGTGCAGAGGATACGGAGGCCTGTCCACTTCCTCTCCCTCACACTTTAGCTCATCCTTTCCCTTGTAGGTCTTTTGACGCGTGCCGGCCACCTGGGAGGGTCCCTAGCCCCAGGTTGGTGGCTTTGCATCTACTAGTGTCTATGCTGGGAGGAGCGGGGCGCTTGCGGGGGGCGCCTGCTGCCCTGGACCAATGATTGGAGGAGCAGCAATGACTGCAAGCCAAGACCTCTCCTCAATCCAACTTCTCCTCCCTAGCGCTTGCTGTTGGGCAGCAGGGTCTTTGGAGATGTCCAAGCACCAAGCCATTGTGGCCAGCACCAGCAGCAAGGCATGGCACACAGGCAGCTTGGAGGGGAGGCTGGGTGGCCACTGATTGGATGGCTACGGCAAGCCCACGGTCGCACCCCGTCAAGGGCAAGCACCCCCACAAGAGCGTGCACGAGTTGCAAGACATGTCCCCATCTCACGCATTCTCTCCCCCCACCTACACCCACAGGAAATGAGGCTGTATTCCTTTCTCGTGGGGGCTTCCCTCATGGCCTCCGTGGTCGGCTTCATGCCCAGCATGCGCGTCCAGCGACGCGGCCTTGGTAAGTGTCTCGGGTGGGGATGAGGCTTGGGTTGGGGGTGTTTTCTTTTGGTTCTTTGGGGTTTGTAAGTGACCGCGGCGTCGGCGGGAGCAGGCCTTGAATGTTAGCATGCACTGCAGGGGAAGAGAGAGGAGGCAGGGGCGTGGTGGCGTTGCCGGGCTTGGGAGTGGTGGGCGCTTCAAAATCAGCCGCAGACGAATGGGAGGGCGGAAGACTACGCAACGTGGTCTATCTCATTGCTTGGCGGCCGAGTGGCCCAGGTCACGGGGGCACGATATCTCGAAGCGCTTTAAAAGCTTGCCTGCTGCCGGAGACGAAGTCGCTTATCTTTGAGGAAATGCCTGCTTGCCTCTATGCATGTGGTCTGGCTGACGAATCTCTCTCTTTTTTCTCGCTCTTCCTCAACGCCACCACTCACATCCCTCCTTCTCTCCTCCCCCTTCTACACATTGCAACAGTCCGCGTGCAGGCGGGTGCGTCGTCTGTGAAGGGCACCCAGCCGGCCGGCAATGGCCGCAAGGTCTTGGCGCACTACATCAAGAAGCTCAAGGAGGGTGGCTACCCCGACAAGGCCGCGGACAAGCAATTCTCCGACTACACCGACCGTGAGCTGGACGCGTTGTTCGACTTGACCATCGATGAGTACGACAAGATGGTGGAGAAGTCTTTCAATGAGATTGGGACCTTTGCTTTGTCCAACGATGATGTCAAGGACGTGATCCAGGACGCGCTCAAGGCGTCCGAGGGCGGGGAGAAGGCTTCCCCCCTGGGGATCGAGGCGGACTATGGCGGCGCGCAGGATGTGCTGCTCATGCTTGGGCTTGCCTTTGAGCGTGTGTCGTCTAAGTTAAGCAGCGGGGGCGCGAAGGGTGCTGATGGGACTAAGTATTTGTTCATGACGGATGCCCAGCTGTCCAAGTTCGACAAGGACTGCGATGCCCTGGTCACGGATATTGAGAGCCACTTTGCCAATGCCATGAACCCGATCGACGAGAAGATCGACCATTGGGAGAAGGAGTTCAAGGTGTGGGAGACTGACCCAGTCAAGTACACGGACATGCTCGGCGAGATCCCTGAGGGGTTGGACCAGGAGTCCTTCCTCAAGTCGTTCCCGGGCTATGCTGATTATGCTGACACCTGGAACAATGACAACTAAGTGCTTGTTGTTGGTTTAGGAGGAGGGGGGATGGAGTAAGTGAGAGCGGGGGGGAGAGAGGCCCGTGGCTCCATCTCGGTGGGGTGGGGTATTTATCTTATTTTCACATACATTAGTTCTTGGCAGCAGGTGGCAACAACGACGACGACGTTAGAAGAGTAATTTTAAAGGAGACTACTGCCTGCCCCTACGTGATTTGTCGGCACGGGATACAGAGGGAGTGTGTGTATGTGTGTCTGTGTGGTGTGTGTATGTGTGCGTGTCCGTACTTCGCTGTCTCAAGCAATATGTCTTCCTCCCGTTCCGAGGGGAGATTGTCCTGTTTATGCTTGTTTTGAATGCTCATCCTAGATGGGAAGAGCACGCGCGTGTTGTTGGTGGCCGGATTCCTCACTTGTTTTTTCTCCCAAAAAAAGTCAAGGGCCAAGGACGAATGCAAGCACATGCTACAACGGGGAGGGGAGGGGGTGCTCCTTTGAAGAAAAAAAAAGCCAATAACAAAAAACAAACACGAAAAAGAGGCAGCGCATTTCCTTTTTATAGCTCCACCAGCTGGACATCTCCAGGCTCCTCCTAATGCAGCCCTCATGGCGTTTGGACACGTTTTCTTCACGTGTGCCTTAGCATTTTCTTTTTCCATTTGTTGTTGGGCGCAGGGGGTGGGGAGGTAGAGAGAAGAAGGAAACGTGCTCGCCGTCTGATGATCATGAGCACGCCTCCCCTTCTATGGTTGGTGCGTCCAAACCCACCGCTTGCTAGCGCCCAGGCCACCACGCCCGTGGCAAAGGAGTTACTTTAGCCTCTAAGGCCAGCTGGCAGTGAAGCCCGACCAGGGGTTGGCACAATTGCTGTCGCGCGGCAGGAGCTCCCCGCTTTCCTCGCTGCCTCACCTCTGCCTCGCTCGCTGCGCTCATCGTTCGCTTGACTCAAGCCTCACTGTTCACCATCACCACAACCAACACACGCACAATAATAACAGGAGAAGGACTTGGACGCACGACACCATTCAGCTCCGCGGCCACCAGCAAAGCGCGCTCCATCAAGCACATGTCGGCAGACGAGATCGCAGGGGCCTTCGCCCAGCACTACTACGGCACTTTGGACAGCAACATCGCAGGACTGGGGGCTCTATATGTACGTCGGGGGGAGGGAAGGGAGGGAGGGAAGGAGGGAAGGTTGCCAGCGAGCGGGGTGGGTTGTGTGGCGAGGTGTATGCGGGTTGACTGGGTGGTCGGTACGTTTGTTTGGGCGGGGAGTGGGCTGCGCCTTCTCTTCGGGAGCCTTGTGTAATCCTCCCCTCTACCTACAGTGTATGCCGGTTCTCTTTTCCTTCTATTTTTTCCTCTTTCTCCTCATTTAATTGCTACTCTCTCACATACACGCCTTCCCCCTTTCCTCCTATCTTAACCTCCCACCAAACCCAACACAGCGGGACAACTCCATGCTGACCTTCGAAGGCCAGCAATTCATGGGCATCGCCAACATATCGCAAAAGCTGGCCGGTCTCGGCAAGGTCGTGCACAACGTTCAACGCTTCGACGTGCAGCCCTCGTTGGATCCGGGCAACCTGGTCATTCTTGTGGTGGGTCAGATCAAGCTAGACGGGCAGGATAACCCTCTTCAGTTTAGTGAGTTTTTCCAGCTCGTTGCTTCTACGCCTGGGCAGTTTTACATCCACAACCAAATTTTCAGGCTTATCTACGCCTAAGCGAAAGCAAAAGCATTATCTGACGCTTCATCGTTGTCGCCTTCCCCCGGGAGAGAGTGTACGCACCTAGAGGCGGTTTGATGAAAGAAAACGGAAGGAAGTAAAAAGAACTGGAAACAAAAAAAGATGACTCACTGAATAAGCTTCTGCTGTCTACGTACTTTCTATCATTGTAATATTTTATTTTCACCCTGTTGATTATTGTCCCTAATTTGTGTTTTGCTTTAAATACAACATCCATCTGTATGTCTGTCCGCCTTCTCCTCAGTCTCCCAAAATGTGCTTTTTCTTGTCGCCCCCGCCTTGCCTCCCTGATATAAAATTTTCTCGTCGTGGGCCACCTACCTTCCTTTCCCCCCGTATTTGCGCCTTTGTTTTAGCCTGTAGTCTTATCCTCCATCTATTTCTAGTGGAAGCAAACCAAAAATACAACACTCAAAAACATGTTAATTAATACGCATGTACTGCAGCAATAAAAAGACCCCCTCCCTCCCACCCTCCCTCCCTTCCTCCTCCCCCCCTACAAATCATCATATAAATCAGCGTATGTCCCCGAATTTCTCCTCCGCAGCGGCTCATCCCCCCTCTCCCCACTCCCCCC
>Ga0209390_10004076_pt1 | contig 22467 bp, 16 predicted proteins | sample BON01_FD_187212 | JGI IMG/M metagenome (GOLD analysis project Ga0209390, IMG submission 187212) | Freshwater microbial communities from Lake Bonney liftoff mats and glacier meltwater in Antarctica - BON-01 (SPAdes) (version 2) | ecosystem: Environmental > Aquatic > Freshwater > Ice > Glacier... | reverse complement strand
AGGTATTGCCACACGTTATTGTAAACGTGCAGAATATTTTCTTGAGGCAGTAAAATTGGCATCTTGTATAATTTTAATGAGTTAGCCTGTTAATTGACGACAGGCCCTACTATTGAATTACTGATCTAGTCAACCTAAACCGCACACATTTATTTTAGAATTTTCAAATTCAATCGATAACTTTCTTTTAAAAAACTCAGTGTTTTTATATGCGTGGGCGTTGCCGGCTCTTTTTTACTTTGCTTTTTATTTTGATTTTAATTATTCCACCACAAAAACGTTTCTCTAACGTGGTTATATGACACTGCGTCATCTCTTCTTTCGGTAATGCTTGTAAATATTGAACCAATTCTACAGAGCTATTTCTAAATACCGTATCTTGCTGCAGAATATCAGGATGCACGGTCAAGGCCATTTGATTTAAATTCATGAGCTTCAGACCGCTCAAACTACGTACCCGTGATAAAGCAACATAGCCCATACCGGGTTCAAATGCATCGCCCAAATCAATTTCTGCCGCGTCTAACGTCATGCCTTGGCTTTTATGAATGGTGATAGCCCACGCCAGGCGAAGCGGCACTTGTGTCAACGTGGCACGTATCACGCCATTATCTTCATAGTGCCAATCTTCAGGGGCCACCACGATGGTTTTATTTTGATACGTTTTAACAATCGGCCAGCCTTCTTCACTGCTTTCAAATCCGACCACAACACAACGCGTACCGTTGACATAACGCCCCAAAGGGTCGTTTTTAATAAACATGACCTCGGCACCTACTTTTAATATCAACGCTTCTGGAGCAAGGCAATGTTTTTTGAGTCCTTCCACCAACAGATCAAAACCTTCGGTCTGCATCTGAAAAACTTCTTCCTGACCATCAATCTTGCGTAGCTCACGCTCATTAATCACATCAACATTGATGTTACGTGAATATAATTTGGTTGCTTTAATATCACCTTCAGGCTCTTTTTTGTAACGGGTGCGTAACGGAACGCGGGTATGCTCACCTGCTGTACCGCTACGTATATCGTTGAGCACTGTCAGTAAATCATCTTCGCTTTGCCGATGCTGTTCTTCTAAATAGCACACATGGATATTGCCATTGGTCCAAGCTTCTGCCTCAAACGCAAACTGCTTTTTATCGCCTGCCGGAGCGCTTGATACCGGTGGCAACTGAAAAAAATCACCGCATAACACCAGTTGAATCCCGCCAAACGGTTCTTCGCAATTACGCATATACCGAGCAATCGTGTCGACCATATCCAACTGATACGTATGCAGCATAGAAACTTCATCAATAATTAGCACATGTGCTTTTTTATAATTGCTTCTTATACGTGGTATTTTGAGTAATTTTTCCAGATCATGTTGCGTCACATGATCCCGCACACCGATACCTGACCAGGCGTGAATGGTCGTGCCCTGAATGTGGGTTGCAGCAATGCCCGTTGAAGCCGTCACCGCAACTTTTACACCATTATTTTTTAAATAACGAATGTATTTATTTAATATATAGGTTTTACCCGCGCCAGCCGCTCCAGTGAGAAAAATATTTTTTCCCATTTTTAATAATTTTAAGGCTTCAGCTTGTTGCATAATATAAGTTAGCAATCATATAAACGTAAATCCAATGTATAAGGAAATTCTGCATGCGCTTTCTCGGCAGCGTGTATATGCTTGCCGGGCGAATGCCCCATGGCCGGTTGAAACCGTGATAATCGACGACCTTCTGCTTCATTTTCGTTAATCGGTACTTTTTCATAATTACGCCCACCAGGATGCATCACATGATACGTACAACCACCGAGAGAACGCTCTAAATAACGATCCATCACATCAAACACAAGGGTCGACGTTGACGATAAGGTGGGATGCAAGCTTGAATGCGCAGCCCATGCCTTAAACCGTACTGCCGCCACCGTCACCCCGTTCTCAGCCGTTAGTTTTAAAGGCAAGGCATGGCCATTACACGTGATCATATAGCGGTCTAACTGCGCACCCGTCACTTTAAGCTGCACACGTTCAACCGATGAATCCACCGAGCGACTTACGCTGCCTCCATATAATTCTTCTCCCATCACAGGCCAAGGCTCCAACGCCATGCTCAGTGAGAGATTAATCGAGCCGATTTGAACCGAACCGTACTCAGGAAAACGAAAATCAAAAAAAGGCTGAAACCACGCAAGCTTAAAATCATACCCTTGTTGGCGTAGATAATATAACACATCTTCTAAATCTTCTTTCACAAAATGGCCCATCATAAACCGATCATGTAAATCCGTCCCCCACCGTATGAGTTTATGATGGAACGGCGTTTTCCAAAAAGAAGCAACACACGCTCGTACAAGCAAAGCTTGTAATAAATTCATCTGAGGATGCGGTGTCATTTCAAAACCACGCATTTCAAGTAAACCCAGCCGCCCTGTATCGCTGTCAGGACTGTATAATTTATCAATACAAAATTCTGCGCGATGTGTATTGCCACTGAGGTCCACTAATAAATTGCGTAATTGCCTGTCCACCAACCATGGCGGCACTTCGCCTTTGACCGACATGTTTTCAAACGCAAGCTCTAGCTCATATAATGAGTCATGACGGGCTTCATCAATGCGTGGTGCTTGACTGGTGGGGCCGATATACATCGATGAAAAAAGATAAGATAACGCCGGATGATGCTGCCAAAACGTCACCATGCTTCGCAAAACATCGGGTCGTCGTAAAAACGGGCTTTCTTCGGGTGTGCTCGCCCCCATCACCAGATGATTACCACCGCCCGTGCCAACTCGCCTACCATCTAAAAGAAATTTATCGGTCGTAAGACGACTCAAACGCGCTTCTTGATACACGGTTGAAATAATATTTTTAAGCTCGTCCCACGTTTGCGCTGGCTGTATATTCACTTCCAAAACACCTGGATCGGGCGTCACACTAAACGAAGCCAATCGTAAATCTTTGGGTGGCGCATAACCCGTGAAAATAATCGGTTGATGATGTTGTTCGACCACGCCCTCGATGGCCGCGATAAGCTCAAGAAAATGCTCGATACGCGTAACCGGAGGCAAGAATACATGCAATTCACCCTGATGAATTTCAACAGCGAGTGCTTGTTGCGTCAGTCCTGTTGGATCGTCTTTGAAATGCCTATCCGACACCGTTCGTTGTTGACAGGCTTTTTTTAAGGCTAGATAAGATGGCAGCGCCGATTTTTGATCAAACGGACTGCGTACTGGATAACACTCATCGCTTGATGCTTCAACCACCGGAAGCTGGCTTAACGGCAAACGCAAGCCAAGAGGAGAATCTCCCGCGGTTAAATACAAATATTTATGTTTAAATTGCCAACGATTACTCACCCAGCTCTCACGTGTTGCAGAATAGGCGAGTGGTAAAACAAAGCCGACAGGCTCATGCTCTTCGCTCGCTTTATCTTCATACGCTGGAATAATATACGTTTTAGGCACGCCTAACGCTTCCGCTACATGCTGAATAAATACGTGCGCTTCTGCTCGTGTGCTTCCGTGCTTTTTATCACCTTCGAGTACGCTTGGCTTCACTTGCCATAAAGCCTCACCATCTTGGCGCCAATGACAATGCATGGCCCACCGAGGCAGGACTTCACCGGGATACCATTTTCCTTGAGAAACTTGCATGAGCCCATGCTCTGCAAATGCATGCTGTAACCTTTGGTGTAATTGTTGACCTAATACATATTTTTCGTGACTCAGCGCGGTAAAATTCCACGCATCACCCGAGGGATTGTCGAGCGAGACAAACGTCGGCTCCCCGCCCATCGTTAATTTTACGGCTTGCTTTTCTAAGCTTGCATCCACGTTGTGACCTAAAGCATCGATAGCCGCCCACTCACTCGCAGTATAAGGCTTGGTGACACGCCGATCTTCGTGCACGCGTACCACGGACATCTCATGGTGCATGGTACTTTCACATAAGCCAATTTCACCGCTAATCGGAGCAGCACTCGCAGGATTCGGTGTGCACGACAAAGGAATATGACCTTCGCCTGCAAATAAACCTGACGTTGGGTCAAGTCCTACCCAACCCGCACCCGGTAAATAAACTTCGGTCCAGGCATGCAAATCCGTAAAGTCCTCTTCCGTACCGGATGGACCATCAAGCGATTTAACATCTGCTTTTAACTGCACTAAATACCCAGAAACAAACCGTGTCGCAAAAGAAAAGTGCCGCAGTATTTGACACAGTAACCACGCCATATCACGGCATGAGCCGGTTTTTAATCTTAACGTTTCTTCACATGATTGGATGCCATGCTCCATACGAATATTATATGACAGATGTTGATGCACGAGCGTATTTAGCGCGACTAAGAAATCCAGTGTATTTTGGGGTTTGGTATCAACCGTTGCAATAAAATCACCTAAATAATCCCCCTGCTCTTTGATTTCTAAATAAGGCAAAAGTGATTGTTTAAGATCGGCATCATAAGAAAATGGAAACTTTTCAGCCTGTGTTTCAACAAAAAAATCAAACGGATTAAAAATTTTAATCTCAAACACTAAATCTACGTCCACCAAAAAATCAGTACATGGATCCGGTATCACAACACGCGCTTGATAATTACTAAACGAATCCTGTTGCCAATTGATAAAATGCTTTTTGGGCTGAACACGCAAGGAGTAAGATTGAATTCGCGCTTGTGTGTGCGGTGCCGGACGTAGACGTATCAATTGTGGCTCGATTTGAATGGGCCTATCATAGTGATAGTGCGTCCTGTGGGTAAGTGCTATTATTTTGCTCACATAGAATCCTTGTGTATTAAACCTTTCTCCAGCTAAGATAGTAGCATAGATAAGCCAAAAGAAACTCTGCCGGGAGGGCGTGTTCAATGGGTGATGTATTCGTTTTAAACTTTGATGTCGTCAGCTCACCATCGTTAACACTCAAGCTTCAAGAAGCATCACCCCATGACAGCAGCATGAGTTGGGGATTAGCCTGGTACCCCATGGATGGCCCCAGTGCGATTGTTACCAAAGACCCGGTCTCACGTGAACCAAGCATCAAATGCCATGAACTTGACCAAGCCGGAGATTTTCGTTCAACCCTGTTTTTTACCAAAATTAAAGCAGGTATCAACGGCAACGATCATCATACAACCGAACCTTTTTCAAGAAGCTATGCGGCTAAAAATTGGCTGTTTACGCTGGTTGGGCAACTCAATAAAAACCAACTGTCATTATTGCGCCATACGAATGCACACAGCATCGAGCCGATAGGCACCAGTGGTTCTGAATTAATCTTTTGCTATTTGCTGAATCAAATAAAAAACGCCCATGCCCGAAAATTATCAGAGATCAACCCCAATGAATTATTAACCTGGTGCCATGCGATTGATGCCTGTAATCCCGTCAGCTTTATGATGACCGACGGTCTCACTGTTTTCTGTTATCAAGGCTCAGATACCTCGAAACCGTTCAAGTACACACGAATTCCTCCGCCAGTCACCGAAACAGCTTATCACGGCACCAGTATTGATGTGGCGCTAGATGATCCTCGCGATCAATATCATACAGCCTTTATCTTAAGTAACGTGAACTTCGTAAACGACGAGCATTGGCAACCCTTGCTAGCCCGACAACTCATCATGACGCGCCGAGCCGCCATGGTTTGGAACAGTCAAAACCCACACCAAAACAATAAACAACTAGACACAAACCAACCTGATAGCCCTTATGAGAAACCCAAGATGCAACCTATCATCATGAATCCTCGAGCAATCATACGTACCGTCGATGGCCAACCATTAACTTACCGCATCATGGATGTAACGCATCGTACGGCGTATAAGTACAGCAATCCGGTTGAGCATAGCACCCACACGTTTCGCTTACAGCCCACGGAAGATGCTCTGCAAGAAGTACTCAGTTCAACACTTAATATTTCGGTCGATGGCGAATCGATTCTCTATGAAGATGTGTTTGGCAATAGCGTTACGCATTACACCATTGATAAATCGTACGATCAATTAATCATTGAAAATATAAGCCGCATTAAAATTTATGCAGCACTCCCCGACGATCATAGTTTGTCTCTTCGTCAATCGTCCATACCTTTACGTTGGATGCCTTGGCAACAACAAATGATGATGGCTTATTTATTACCGGCAGAATTACCAGAAACACAACTGGTTGTACTCACGGATTATGCCATGAGTTTTGTTGAACGTAATGACTACCATTTATTAAATACACTCGAAGACATGAACACCAGCATTTATCACGATTATACGTACGTTCAAGGCAGCACATCCTTGCGAAGCACAGCGTTTGATTGTTTCACCAGCCGAGAAGGCGTGTGCCAGGATTTTGCTAATTTGTTTATTTGTCTAGCACGATTGCTCGGCATTCCAGCCCGCTATCGCATGGGCTATATCCATACCGGCAATCAGTATGAAAATAAGCTGCAGTCAGATGCATCTCACGCATGGGTTGAGCTTTATCTACCCTATTTAGGCTGGCGTGGATTTGATCCCACCAACGGATGTCTGGTAAAACAAGATCATATTCGCGTGGCGTGTGGGCGAAATTACAGGGATGCAACCCCTACATCGGGAACGATTTTTAAAGGTGGTGGTGACGAGTCACTGAGTGTGGATGTCAAACTCATCGAAGTCCCATCCACCGATACGACAAGCGGAGAAATAACATGAATTTTGATAACTATCAAACCAACAATTTTTATGATGAATTTTTTAAGTCTGACGGCCTTCCTCGTCAACAGATCTCGGCATTGATTAATCAGATCAACAGTTTTCCTAAACATGAGCTCAAACGCCGCCAAAAATCTGCTGAGTTAGCGTTGTATCAACAAGGCATTACGTTTAATGTATACAACGATAAAAAAGCAACCGAAAAAATATTTCCTTTTGATCTGATTCCCCGCATTATTTCGGGTACAGAATGGCGTGGTTTAGAACGTGGTTTAAAACAACGCGTTGAAGCACTTAATTTATTTATCCATGATATTTATAATGATCAAAAAATTATAAAAGATAAAATTATTCCTCAAAAATTAATTTTTGAATCAGAAGGCTATTCAAAACAATGCATTGGATTGCGCCCCCCGAAAGACATCTGGATTCATATTTCAGGACTGGATTTAATCCGTGACCATGATGGTCAATTTTATGTCTTAGAAGATAACCTTCGTTGCCCATCGGGAGCATCCTACCTCTTAGAAAATCGGATGATCTTAAAACGTACATTCCCCCGTTTGTTCGAAACGCTGGATGTTCAACCGGTGTCTGATTATAGCGACCGTTTATATGACGCCTTATGTTATTTAGCAAAAAATCAAGACACAACACCCAATGTCATTGTTCTCACACCGGGCATTTACAATGCTGCTTATTATGAGCACGCGTATCTTGCACGACAAATGGGCGTACCCTTGGCACAAGGCTCAGACTTAGTCGTGATTGATGATTACGTGATGCTTAAAACAACCCAAGGCTTTGAGAAAGTTGACGTGATTTATCGCCGTATTGATGATGACTATCTTGATCCGCTGGAGTTTCGTAAAGATTCTATGTTGGGTGTTCCTGGCATCATGAATTGCCTAAGAAAAGGACATGTAGCTTTGGCCAATGCCCCTGGAACCGGTGTTGCTGATGATAAAGCGGTGTATGCTTACCTCCCTCAGATTATAAAATATTATCTTGATCAAGATCCTATTTTGCCGAATGTTCCCACGTTTCTTTGTGATGATGAACAGCAACGCAAGCACGTACTGGCTAATTTAGATTCACTGGTTGTTAAGGCCGTTAATTTATCAGGGGGATACGGCATGTTAATCGGCCCGCATGCAACCGATGCGGAACGTAAAATATTTGCTGAAAAAATTAAAGCATCCCCTCGTAATTATATTGCACAACCGACCCTCGCCTTATCACGAAGCCCCACCATGGTCGGAGAATCCATTGAAGGACGACATGTGGATATGCGCCCCTATTCTTTATACGGAAAAACCATCGACGTCATCCCTGGAGGACTCACGCGTGTTGCATTACAAAAAGGTTCATTAGTGGTCAATTCATCTCAAGGTGGTGGAAGCAAAGATACCTGGGTTTTAGAAGAAAAAAGCCCCGAACTTTCGATATAAATCATAATTATTAGGACAATAGGACAATCTTATGCTAAGTCGAGTTGGAAATTCTTTATACTGGATGAGCCGATATCTGGAACGTGCCAATAATGTAGCGCGCTTTATTGATGTTAATTTACGGCTTATTCTTGATATGCGCGTGGAACGCCAACAGGCTCAATGGGAACCGTTGATCCGAACAACCGGTAATGATGCTGAATTTTTAAAGCACTATGCTGTGTTTAACGAAGAAAACGTGGTTAAATTTCTAACGTTTGACACAAAAAACCCAAACTCTATCATCTCATGTGTATCCAGCGCACGTGAAAATGCGCGGACTGTGCGAGAAATGATATCGTCGGATCTTTGGAAATCTATCAACGAGTTTTATCATCTCGTAAGTAAAAACAGTAAAAAACGACAAATTCATGATTTACAATCGTTTTATGCTGAAGTAAACACATTTAATAACTTAATAGTTGGCATTCAGCAAGACTCCATTTCACACAATGAAGCTTGGCATTTTATGCATCTCGGGCAAATGCTGGAACGCGCGGACAAGACAGCGCGCCTGCTGGATGTAAAATATTTTTTACTTTCGCCTCATCCCGAGGAAATCAATTCACTGCACGATATTATTGAATGGGGCGCTGTTTTACAGTCTGCAAGTGGTTTGGAAATGTATCAAAAACAATTTCATCGTATCACGTATCAAAATGTGGCTAATTTTTTGATTTTTGACCCAAATTTTCCACGCGCCATGAAGTATTGCATGGACTCCGCTGCCTTATCGTTACAAAAAATCACACGCATCATTAACGTCCAAGTGCCCGCAGAAGACGAAATGGATAAATTACAAAATTTATTATTATCAACCGATATCCACCAGATATTGGCCAATGGGTTACATGAATTTATCGATCTATTTCAATTTAATTTAAACGTGCTGGATCAGTCTATCTACCAATCCTTTTTTGCGACAAAAGTGCACCGCCCTATCGTCAATACCGATAGGACGCTGGCTTATAAGGACCCTCTACAGCAAGATTCAAATACTCAGCCTGCTCTGAGGTAAGTGTCGTTAAGTTTGCACCAATGCGATCTAAATGCAAACGAGCGACCTTTTCATCGAGTATTTTAGGCAAGGTATAAACTTGATGCTTGTACTTATCGCTATGCTGAAACAGCTCGATCTGTGCAAGCACTTGATTCGTAAACGACGCCGACATCACAAAACTCGGATGGCCTGTTGCACAGCCTAAGTTCACCAAACGACCTTCAGCCAAGACGATGAGGCGCTTACCGTCCGGAAAAACAACGTGATCAACTTGCGGTTTAATATTATCCCAGGTGTACTGCCGTAGGCTTTTAATATCAATTTCAGAATCAAAATGCCCGATATTACACACAATAGCCTGATTTCTCATACGGCTCATGTGTTCATGTGTCACCACATGATAGTTACCGGTGGCCGTCACAAATATATCAATATTATTAACAACATCATCCAAGCGAACCACCCGGTACCCTTCCATCGCCGCCTGTAAGGCACAAATAGGATCAATTTCCGCGATACATACCGTAGCCCCTTGCCCACGTAACGCTTGAGCGCAGCCTTTACCCACATCACCGTAGCCTATAATCAATGCCATTTTACCAGCAATCATTACATCGGTTGCACGTTTGATACCATCCAAGAGCGACTCACGACAACCGTATAAATTATCAAATTTTGATTTGGTAACCGAATCGTTGACGTTGATAGCTGGAATTTTTAACGTACCGCGTTTGGCCATCTCATATAAACGCGCAACACCTGTGGTTGTTTCTTCAGAAAGACCATAAATTTCAGGCAATAATTCAGGGTAATCAACATGCACTAAAGCCGTTAAATCCCCACCATCATCCAATAATAAATTGGGCGTCCAGTTATTGGGTCCTTGTAGGGTTTGCTGAATACACCACAACGCCTCTTCTTCTGTCTCACCTTTCCATGCAAACACCGGCACACCGGAGACAGCCATGGCTGCCGCAGCTTGATCTTGTGTTGAGAAAATATTACAAGACGACCACCGAACTTGGGCACCTAAAGCTTGCAACGTTTCAATTAAAACAGCGGTTTGAATGGTCATGTGAAGGCAGCCGGCAATACGTGCGCCGGCTAAAGGTTGGGATGCAGCGAATTCAGAACGAAGCGCCATGAGACCGGGCATTTCGGTCTCAGCAATGGCAATTTCTTTTCTGCCCCATTCGGCAAGTGTTACATCCGCGACGCGATAATCAATGGGTTCCCTCATGCATGCTCTCCTTAACCTGCGACTTAGAAATAGCTGAACGTAACACCTCTACTTTATCCAAACGCTCCCAAGGAAATTCATCACGACCATAGTGACCCAAGGTTGCTGTTTGGCGATAGATAGGACGCAGCAAATCATGATGCTTAATAATGCCTGCCGGTGTTAAATCAAAATGGGCATGAATTAATTCGATAATCGCTTGCGATTCTAAACGACCGGTTCCAAACGTATCGACAAAAATAGATGTCGGCTCGGCCACACCAATCGCATACGACACCTGAATTTCGCATTTATCTGCAATACCTGCTGCGACTAAATTTTTAGCCACATACCGCGCAGCATAGGCACCCGATCGGTCAACTTTAGATGGATCCTTTCCTGAGAAACATCCTCCACCATGACGCGCCATACCGCCATACGTATCTACAATAATTTTACGACCTGTAAGCCCGCAATCACCTAAAGGACCACCAATCACAAAACGACCCGTTGGATTAATTAAGAAACGTGTATCTTTCGTTAACCATGCCTTTGGCATCACTTGATGAATGATCGCTTCTTTAACATCTGAAATAATCTTATCTTGACTGACATCCGGTGTATGTTGCGTTGAAAACACAACGGTATCAACAGCCACAGGCTTACCCTGTTCATAACGTAACGTCAGCTGGCATTTTGCATCCGGACGAAGCCAAGCTAATTCACCACTTTTTCGAAGTTCTGCTTGCTTTGCCATCAGACGATGGGAATACGCAATCGGAGCCGGCATCAGTTCGTTTGTTTCCGTGGTCGCATAACCAAACATCAAACCTTGGTCGCCAGCACCTAAAATCGCTTTATCAACCTGATCAACACCTTGTGCAATATCTGCTGACTGCTTACCAATCGCTGAAAGTACCGCGCATGATTCCCAATCAAAGCCCATCGCCGAGCTGTTATAACCTATGTCTCGAATCACGCCGCGTGTTATTTCTTCAACATCCACCCACGCTTCAGTAGTAATTTCACCACCCACCAACACCATACCTGTTTTAACAAAAGCTTCGCATGCTACGCGAGCATGTTTGTCTTGCTCTAAAATAGCATCAAGAATGGCATCTGAAATTTGATCGGCAATTTTATCGGGATGGCCTTCAGATACAGATTCGGACGTAAACATATAATTCGAATTCACAGTTTTAACTCCCTGTTACACATAAGTTCAATAAATTGATTAAAAAGACAGGCCGCATCATGTGGCCCAGGCCCAGCTTCAGGATGTCCCTGAAAGCCAAAGGCAGGTTTACTTTGATGAATCATACCTTGCAGGCTTTCATCAAACAAGGAGCGATGCGTCACACGCAAGCAATCAGGCAAGCTCGCTTCATCTAAAGCAAAGCCATGATTTTGACTCGTAATTAAAACACGTTGTTTTGCACCCGGGGCGGCTAATTCAGCTACAGGATGATTCGAACCATGATGCCCGAACTTCATTTTGACGGCTTTCGCACCACAGGCCAGTCCTAAAATTTGAAATCCAAGGCAAATGCCAAACAACGGCATACCGTGCTCTAATAATTTACGCGTGGCTTGAATAGCATAATCACAGGCAGCGGGATCGCCTGGACCATTCGACAATAAAACACCATCAGGATTCATGCTCAGGACATGCTCAGCCGAAGTTTGTGCTGGCACCAACGTAATATGACACCCTTTGTCACGTAAGCGCCGCAAAATACTGTGTTTCACACCAAAATCATACACCACGACATGAAAGCGCTCAGGCTTTGATTCACTGGCCCAAACACCTCGTCCTGAATGCCAGCGCTCAATCGTTTTACGAGAAACAACTCGAGCCAAATCAACGCCCGCAAGACCAGGGCAAGCTTTTGCGGCAGCTAATGCTTCATCAGTATCTTCAGTATCGATTGTATCCGTCACAATACAGGCAGCAATCGCGCCATGCTCACGTAAATGATGTGTTAATGCACGTGTATCCACACCTGAAATTGCAACCACATTATGTTTTTTTAACCAATCAGGCAACGTAATTTCAGCACGATAATTACTCGAAAGCGAAATATCATTTTGAAGAACCAAACCCGAGGCCCAGGCCCTGGATGACTCCATGTCGTCGTGGTTGCAGCCCGTATTCCCCACATGTGCCGTGGTTAACATGACCATTTGGTTAGCATACGATGGATCGCTCAGAATTTCTTGATACCCGGTCATGCCCGTGTTGAACACGAGCTCACCGACGGCTCGTCCTGATGCACCAACAGAGATACCCTCAAAAATTGAGCCATCCGCGAGAACAAGTCGAGCCGGTATGTTATTCATGAGTGCTTACATATCCTCAAAAAATTGCTTAACTCGACCAAACCAAGAGTCTGAACGAGGCGCATGAGCACCTGGATTTTCATCCAACGACGCCTGAAAACCGGTGAGCATCTCTTTTTGTTCGCGTGATAATTTAACCGGTGTTTCTAGCACAACACGACATAACAAATCACCCAAACCATGAGCGCGCACCGATTTCATGCCTTTACCACGCAAACGAAATGATTTACCTGTTTGTGTTTCTGGCGGTATTTTTAATGTCACACGTCCTTCTAACGTTGGTACTTCAATAGAACCACCCAACACAGCTGTTGCAAAGGCAATCGGAACTTCACAATGTAAATCTTTACCTTCACGGTCAAAAATCGCATGCTTCTTAACCGCGACTTGGACATATAAATCACCGGACGGTCCACCATGTATGCCCGCTTCACCTTCACCGCTCAAGCGAACGCGATCACCTTCATCAATACCGGCCGGTATTTTAACCGTCAGTGTTTTTGTTTCGCGCACACGACCGTTACCATGACAATCGGTACATGGATCAGAAATGGTTTGGCCTTCACCGTGACAATTAGGGCAGGTTTGTTGAATCGAGAAAAAGCCTTGCTGAATACGAACTTGTCCGACACCCGCACAGGTTTCACACGTGATAGGCTTCGTACCTTTTTTTCCACCGGATCCACTGCACCCTTTACAGGCAACATGGCGTGGCACCTTAATTTCAACGCTCTTACCCGCAGCTGCTTCTTCAAGTGTAACCTGAATATTCATTTGAAGATCTGAACCACGTTGCGGACGTGATTGCTGACTACCGCCACGACGCCCACCGCCCGTGAAAATATTTTCAAAAATATCTTCGAAACCACCAAAACCGCCACCACCGCCGCCAAAACCACCGGATCTGCCACCAGCTGATCCATCAACACCAGCATGCCCAAATTGATCGTACGCCGCACGTTTGTCTTTATCAGACAGCACCGCATAGGCTTTTTGAACTTCCTTAAATTTTTCTTCAGATGATTTATCATCCGGATTTCGATCCGGATGATGCTTCATCGCTAATTTACGATAGGATTTTTTAATATCAGCTTCAGCGGCGTCGCGTGCGACACCGAGAAGCTCATAATAATCTTTTTGCTGCATGAATTACTCTCTCGGTGCGTGACTTATTTTTTAGCGTCGTCTTCATTAACTTCTTCAAACTCTGCATCAACGACTGAATCGTCTTGTACTGCATCACCCTCGTCAGCGGCATCAGCACTATTTTCAGCTGTTTGACCTTCAGCTGATTTTTTAGCATACACACGTTCAGCCATAGAAGCCGATGCTTTATTGAGCACCTCAAGTTTAGCTTCAATTTCAGCTTTATCATTGCCTTTCACCGCTTCTTTTAGTTCAGCAACGGCTTCTTCAATGCCTTGTTTCTCATCATCAGCCATGTCATCTGCTAAATCTTTAATTGACGTTTCACTGCTATGAATCAGGTTATCTGCTTGATTCCGTAATTCAACCAATTCTTTAAATTTTTTATCGTCATCCGCATGCGCTTCAGCGTCTTTTACCATCGCTTCGACTTCTTCATCGCTCAAGCCACTTGAGGCTTTAATCACGATCGATTGCGCTTTACCTGTCGCTTTATCGGCTGCGGATACGTTCAAAATACCGTTGGCATCAATGTCGAACGTCACTTCAATTTGTGGCACACCACGAGGAGCCGACGGCAAATCTGCTAAGTCAAATCGACCTAATGATTTATTGGCAGACGCTTGCTCACGCTCGCCTTGTAACACATGTACGGTTACAGCTGTTTGGTTATTCTCAGCAGTTGAGAACACTTGGTTTGCTTTAGTTGGGATGGTTGTATTTTTATCGATAAGTTTTGTCATCACGCCACCCATGGTTTCAATACCAAGAGATAAAGGCGTTACATCTAACAATAAAATATCTTTCACATCGCCCGACAAAACAGCCGCTTGAATTGCAGCACCCACGGCTACAGCTTCATCAGGGTTCACATCACGTCGTGGCTCTTTACCAAAGAACTCTTCAACCGTTTTTTGAACCAAAGGCATACGTGTTTGACCACCCACCAAAATCACTTCATCAATTTTTGCAATACTCAAACCAGCATCTTTCAATGCAGTTTGACACGGTGCTATGGTACGTTTAATCAAATCACCAACCAACGATTCAAGCTTAGCTCGGGTTAATTTAATGTTTAAATGCTTCGGTCCACTTGCGTCAGCCGTAATATAAGGCAAGTTTACATCGGTTTGTTGCGCTGATGACAATTCGATTTTTGCTTTTTCAGCCGCTTCTTTCAAACGTTGAAGTGCGAGTGGATCGTTATGTAAATCAATACCAGCATCTTTTTTGAATTCAGAAGCCAAATACTCAATCAATGCCAAATCAAAATCTTCACCACCTAAGAACGTATCACCGTTGGTCGCCAACACTTCAAACTGATGCTCACCGTCAATTTCTGCAATCTCGATAATCGATACATCAAACGTACCACCACCTAAGTCATACACCGCTATGGTTGAGTCACCACGTTTTTTGTCCATACCGTAGGCAAGTGCTGCAGCCGTTGGCTCATTGATAATACGTTTCACTTCAAGCCCTGCGATACGACCAGCATCTTTGGTGGCTTGACGTTGTGAATCGTTAAAGTACGCAGGTACGGTAATCACCGCTTCCGTCACTGTTTTACCTAAATAATCTTCAGCTGTTTTTTTCATTTTCTTAAGTATTTCAGCTGAAATTTGTGGTGGCGCTTTATCTTCATCTCTCACGCGAACCCATGCATCACCGTTGTCTGCTTTGACAATTTTATACGGCACCATTTTCATGTCTTTCTGAACAATCTTATCTTTAAATGCACGACCAATTAACCGTTTAATGGCAAACACTGTATTTTCTGGGTTTGTTACGGCTTGACGTTTTGCAGCAGGTCCAACAAGTACTTCACCATCATTGGTGTATGCAACAATCGAAGGTGTGGTGCGCTGGCCTTCTGCATTTTCAATAACTCGCGGAGTCTTGCCTTCCATAACGGCAACACATGAGTTGGTGGTACCTAAATCAATTCCAATAATAACGTTTGATGCTGACATAATTTATACTCCAATTTGAGTTTATTTAAAATATCTAAACTTAATTACCCCTATGGCTTTCATATATAAGGCGTAATTTTATTATTTCAAGGGATTAATCTGTTTTTTATTTCGCCACGATCACGCGAGCAGCTCGAATTACACGATCATTGAGCTTATACCCCTTCTGAAACACCGTTAAAACGGTATTAGGTACTGCATCGGGTGATACTTGCATGGTCATCGCTTCGTGCAACTCTGGATTAAACACATCCCCAACCGGATTCATTTGTTCAACATTCGCTTTATCTAACATATCCACCAAGAGTTTCATGGTGAGCTGAATCCCTTCATGCATGGCCGCATCGCTGTGTTTATCGGCCAAAAGCTCAGCTTGCTCGAGACTATCAACCACCGGCAAGAGCATTTTAATATATTTTTCGAGCCCATAACGATGCGCGTTGGTAACATCACGCTCAGAGCGACGACGTAAATTATCCATTTCAGCCGTTACACGAACCACTTTATCCCAGTTCTCATGTGCTTGCTTTTCAGCATCCGTCAGTTTTTGCTCTAGTACGTCATACGATGGATGTTCTAATGCATCTCGATCTAAATCAGCATCCGAAGGTACATCTGAAAACGGTTCTGTGGCTACATCTAAACCTTCTTCAGTCGCTCTGTCTACCAACGCTTCTGCAGATTCCAACTCTTCTTTTATTTTTCCCCAATCTTTTTCTTGTTTACTCATAATAATTTCCTCGCATTGAACAAAACAGCTAGCCCTGAGATGGGGGCAATTACCGAAAATTCAAGGGATTTAACGTGATTATGCAATTTTTCCATAATTTTCCATTGTTTTTCATTGTTCATTGGGGCAATAACGTTGATAATTAGCCCTCTTAAACATCAGCTCGCTTTTTATATGCCAGATACCTGGACACCTACATCATGGTCACACTGCCCTTACCCGCAGGCTGCGACCTACCCTCATGCTGCGCACTTGGCGCAAGCTGTGTTACAACTAAGTCAAAAAAAACCCTTGGTCCATCTGAATAACATACTTCAATTAAAACGCTTGATTGCCAGAGCTGGTCGCGGACAGGCCTTTATACTTCAAGGCGGTGATTGCGCTGAATCGTTCAACGACTGTCGCCCTGCCATGATTCGAGCGCAGCTCAATTTAATCATAAAGATGGCGGGCATGCTGGCACCTCATATCAACGGCCCCGTTGTACCTATCGGCCGCATTGCAGGTCAATACGCAAAGCCCCGCTCATCAGCCTGTGAACAACAACAAGGCATAACGCTACCTAGTTATCGCGGCGATCTCATCAACGCCACAGAATTTGAGGAGAATGCTCGCATACCTAATCCTGACCGTTTGCTCAAAGGCCACCGTTCAGCCACGTTAACGCTGAAGTTTATCCACGAAAAAATTAAATCCACCGAGTTTTATACCTCACACGAAGCCCTCCATCTTCATTATGAATCGGCTTTAACCCGGCGTTGCACGCAAGGCCGTTGGTATGATTTTTCAACGCACCTTCCCTGGCTTGGCATACGTACATCGCAACTCGACAGCGCCCACGTTGAATTCTTACGTGGTATTGCAAACCCCATAGGCATAAAAATAGGTCCTGATGCCACGCCTGATTGGCTTATAAACTTACTTGAACGCTTAAATCCACAGCGAGAAGAAGGCCGAATTTTACTGATTACGCGCCTCGGCGTGCAGCACGTAGACCACTTATTACCTACGCTTATTCAGGCAACACAAACACACAACCACCCCGTGACGTGGGCATGCGACCCGATGCATGGCAACAACCAACAGACGCAATCCGGCATTAAAACACGTCATTTAGATACGATTTGGCAAGAGCTACAACGCACATTTACCATTCATCAAACACACCAAAGCCACCTCGGCGGCCTGCATCTCGAAATGACGCCCGCATCCGTCACCGAATGCTTGGGCGGTCAAACAAACCTATCTGAATCTGACTTAGAAACAGCATATCACAGCCTTCTCGACCCACGCTTAAACCAACAACAAGCACTCGAGCTTATCGAAAGGTTTACAGGCTTACTTACGGCCTGACGACCTGACGACACGCTAACTTTTGAAAATAAAATAAGCCGAACCAATCATGCATAAACTCGCATAAAAGAAATTAGCCCCCAAAGATTTACCCATATAAAAATAAGCAAAACCCGCGAAAACACACATTGTAATGATTTCTTGTATTATCTTCAGTTGACCTAAAGTAAATACCTGATAACCCATTCGATTTGCAGGAACCTGGAGCAGGTATTCAAAAAAGGCAATGCCCCAGCTGACTAAAATAACAATAATTAAAGGTTGATTATTCAGTGTTTTCAAATGACCATACCACGCGAAGGTCATGAATATATTAGAACCAATTAACAATAATATAGTATACATCTGTGTCCTAATATCTAAATCGTTCGTTTTACACATCGTATCATACCCCCTAAAGATAGCCGACGCTCTATGCCCTATCGCTCTAGTGTTTCCGCAAAAGAAGGGTTCCTTTTTTACGCACCACACTGTATAATATAAAAACACTTTATCTTCGTCGATTACTTATGCCTTTACTACTCAATGAACTTCGAAATATTTTACATGCAGGTCTTCTAGAAAAAGAAGCATGGTTTCCAGTCGTACGTAATTCTGATCCAAAACAATCAAGTCCATCGCCCTCTGCAATCTATGCTTTAGATAATTTTAGTCAGCTCGTAGAAAAATTAAAAAAACTAGATAACGACAGAAGTGAACACAAATATACCATCCGCTATTTAATGCCTGATGAAAACACCTTGCTTTTAGCACGAGAAGGCAAACGATCCGTTGACGTTCCAGGCCATAAAAATATGTGTAATAGCTGTATTGCCGCCGGTAATTTGTATTTGAGCCACGATTTTGAAACCGTGATGGGTATAAGTCATGACAGCGGTGATTTTTTGCCAAGCATGGGAAGTTTAGTTTTTCCATTACGCCGATTAATGGAAACAAACTTACTTGATTCAACAGCTGATCTATACCCAATCAGATTCAAATCACAGGTTTTAGGGTCTGAAAATTATCATTAATTCTTGTTCTAAAACCATCCGCAACCGTGTTCCATGTTGGCTCTCTTGCGCATCTGTAGGTAGTGGAACGCAGGCTACATCGGGGTTATAATGCAACCCCTAAAACAAAGATGTCGCGTAAATCATGAGCCAAATCACCCTTCCTTTAGATATAAAATCGCTAGAAGTAATATCCCAACGTATTGATACGAAAGGAAATATTGTCTTTAAAGTGAAGAGTAAAAATGACCGCAGCACCTGTCATAAGTGCGGAAAACCCGCGACAAAAATGAATGGCCACGCGCCAGAAAGAAAAATTAGGCACTTACCTATATTCGATCAACCGGTCTATTTAGAAATAATTCCTGTTCGTTATATTTGTGAAAGCTGTGATGATCGTCCGACAACAACAGAGCAATATGATTGGGTTGATCGCAATGCCAACGTCACCAAAGGGCTGGAAGAATATATCATGCGCAGCTTGATTCACAGCACAATTCAAGATGTTTCGATTAAAGAAAAGCTGGGTTACAAAATCATTCAATCTACGTTAGACAGGCTTATTGCATCAGAAGTGGATTGGAATGATTTTAAATCATTGGACACGCTCGGTATTGATGAAATAGCTTTGAAAAAAGGACATGGTGAATACATGACCATCATCAGTGCGAGATTAAATGATGGGAAAATACGTGTTCTTGCCGTGATTGAAGGGCGTTGCAAGGCTGATATAAAATCCTTTTTTGAAAGCATCCCGCCACGATTGCAACAAACAGTTAAAAGTGTTTGTACGGATATGCATGATGCTTTTGTATACGCAGCCATTGAAGTCTTTGGTCCTCAAGTTGTTGTAATCGATAGGTATCACGTTTCTAAAACCTATAGAAAACCTCTTGATAAACTTAGAATCAAAGAAATGAAACGCCTTAAATCAGAGCTTGAACATGAGGAATATTCAAAATTAGAAGGCATGATGTGGATTTTACGTAAGCAACATGAATGTTTGTCCGATGCGGATAAATCGAAATTAGATCTGCTCTACAGCCACTCCCCAAAACTTAAGAAAGCTCATCGTTTAGCTTTAAAACTAACCTGCATTTTCAACACGCATTGCAAAAGAAAATCCGGTATGGCAAAAATTAACCGATGGATTAAAGCTGTTGAGAAAAGCGATGTCAGCTGCTTTAATAGCTTTGTTTTAACGTTGGTAAAATACAAACCCTATATTGCCAACTACTTTAAAAAGCGAAAAAACAGCGGCTTTGTTGAAGGCCTCAATAATAAAATTAAAGTAGCGAAAAGACGCTGCTACGGTTTCTTTAAAATTGAAACCATTTTTCAACGCTTGTTTCTTGATTTTCAAGGGTTTGAAATTTATGCGGCCTGATTTCTACAGATGCGCAGAAGAGCCCAAATTTTTTACCCTATTAATCATGGACTAAATATAAGCATCATTGGCCAGAATTAATGGAATGGCGTACTAGCCGCAAACCCCAGAAATTTCCGGACAGTTTTTAGTCATTCCAGAAGTCTTTGAATCGAGTCGATGACATTTCAGTATATCGCACCGTATTTTGAGCCATGCCGGATTTCCTACAACAATGAATGGGTAGAAAAATGGAGATCCGCAGTATTGAGCGCAGCGGTATGATCGCCTACTATATTACACATCCAGATCACTCTGCCACTTTTTTACCTTAAAGGAAAACATATGGATCCGTTATGGATACTCGCCGCCTTCGCCCTCGGTTTTGGTGCATACCGATTAAACCTCCCGCCCATGGTGGGCTATCTTATCGCAGGCTTTCTCTTACAGGCTCTTGGGGTTGAGGGTGGTGAAGGACTTGAAAACATTGCTAACCTTGGTGTTTTGCTCCTCCTATTCACCATCGGCTTAAAACTGAACGTGCGCACTTTGTTACAGCCTGCAATATGGATTGGGGCCTCGTTTCACATGCTCGTGACGGTGGGAATCTTTGGATTTATCCTCTACCTCCTCCTGCTCGCTGGACTCTCCGTTTTTTCCTCACTGAATCTCAGTCTCTGCCTGTTGCTCGCATTCGCTCTCAGTTTTTCTAGTACTGTTTTCGCAGTAAAGATTCTGGAAGAAAAAGGTGAAATGGGATCACTGCACGGCAAGCTCGCCATCGGTATCTTGATCATGCAGGATATTTTTGCCGTCCTTTTCCTGACTGTAACGACCGGCAAAATACCATCACCATGGGCGGTTGTGCTTATTGCCGGCTTACTCATACTTAGGCCTGCGTTACACTTTATCCTCAACAAAGCCGGTCACCGGGAACTCCTCCTGCTTTTTAGTGTATTCTTGGCACTCGGACTAGGAGCAGGAGGATTTGAACTGGTCCACCTCAAACCAGATCTCGGTGCCCTCATCCTTGGTATTCTCATCGCAGGACACCCAAAGGCGGGTGAAATGGCTGACTCACTGCTGAGTTTCAAAGATCTTTTCTTGGTAGGTTTCTTTCTGAGCATTGGTCTATCAGGTGCGCCAACAATGGCCTCCTTCGCTATAGCCACCCTGCTGGTTCTTGCCATCCCGATAAAATTTTGCTTCTTTTTTCTCATCTTTACCTATTTCAAATTACGCCCTCGTACCTCACTGCTCACCGCCCTCACCCTCGCCAACTACAGTGAATTTGGTCTTCTAGTAGCTGCACTTGTGGTCAAGAACGGTTGGCTGGGCAATGAATGGTTAGTCACAATTGCAGTAGCACTCTCTATGTCGTTCATCATCGCCTCACCACTCAACAGCTCAGCCCATTTAATATACGATCGTTTTGCCACACGATTAAGGAGATTTGAGCCTGAAAAACTACTCCCTGAAGATCAACCTCTTGATCCTGGTAATGCAGAAATTGTAGTGTTTGGTATGGGAAGAGTGGGAACAGCGACCTACGACAATATGCGGCAGCGACATGGTGACATAGTTCTTGGTGTCGATTTCGACAATGAGAAAGTAGCACTCCATCAACAACAGGGAAGAAAGGTGCTTTTAGGTGATGCCAAGGATATTGATTTCTGGTCGCGAGTTCAACCCAAAAGCCAAAGGCAAATCCAACTTGTTATGCTAGCCATGGCAGATCACAATGCCAATATGCAAGCGGTAAAAGAACTATCCACCGCTTCATTTCAGGGACTTATTGCCGCAACTGCACAATTTGATGACGAGGTTGAGGAGCTTAAAAATGCGGGGGTACATGTAGCATTTAACTTCTATGCCCAAGCTGGGTGTGGTTTTGCCGACCACACCAGTAAGAGCCTAGAAAAAATGTGGCGATTTGATCCTATCAATAACTCCTCACAAAATAGGTGAAAACCGTATTTGCACGGCGTTGTGGCTTTGTTTCCTAGCTTATAAAATTAACAGACCATGGGCGCTTGATTATTCAGCATAATATCTTCAATTCCCGAAAAAATTGTACCTAGGTCTTCCCCGGAATGTCTATATTTAGAGCGGTCAAAATTTCTCGTTGAGGCTTCGTTATTTCAGTAAGGATATCGCCGTATTTTCCTGAGTACT
>Ga0209390_10004074_pt1 | contig 22472 bp, 9 predicted proteins | sample BON01_FD_187212 | JGI IMG/M metagenome (GOLD analysis project Ga0209390, IMG submission 187212) | Freshwater microbial communities from Lake Bonney liftoff mats and glacier meltwater in Antarctica - BON-01 (SPAdes) (version 2) | ecosystem: Environmental > Aquatic > Freshwater > Ice > Glacier... | reverse complement strand
AAAAAAAAAAAAAAAACAGCTACCTGCTCAAGCTGCGCGCCGAGATCGAGGTCATGCGCCAGCTGGGCACCAGCCTCAACGCCGTGCACCTGCGCGAGGCCCTCGAGGACGACTCGTCCGTGCACCTGGTCATGGAGCTGTGCGAGGGCGGCGCGCTGCTCGAGCGCGTTGCGCGCCGCGCGCACTCGGAGGCGTCGATCGCGCGGATCGTGCGCGCCATCCTGCGGTTCATCGCGCAGTGCCACGCCAAGGTGCGATATTGCGGTCGTGGTGGGGGTGGGGGTGTGTGGTGGTGGTGGGGGGGGGGGAAAGAGCGGGGGGACAAACGGCGTGCCGGAAGAGATGGAAAGCGGAACCAACGCCAAAAACCAAAATCCAAACCCAAAACCAAGACCGAACACAGAACATCGTCTACCGCGACGTCAAGCCGGACAACTTCCTCTTCCTCAGCGCCGACGAGGCCGCCCCCCTAAAAGCCACCGACTTTGGCCTGGCCATCCGCCACGCGCCGCACGAGCCAAAGCTGACGAGCCGCAGCGGCACGCCGGCCTACATGGCGCCGGAATTGGTCATGCAGTGCTACGACGAGAAGGCCGACCTGTGGTCCGTGGGCATGCTGGCCTACCAGCTGCTCACGGGACGGTTTCCCTTTTGGGACGACGTGCGCGAGGAGACGCTCGCGGACGTCTGGAAGGCGGTGCTGTCGGCGCCGATCGACTGGGGCGCGCCGGAGCTCGAGGCGCTGTCTCCGTCGGCGCGCGACCTGCTGGAGCGGCTGCTGCAGCGCAACCCGGTGATGCGGCCGTCGGCGGCCGAGGCGCTCGGTGGGTCTTCCTCGTGTTGTTGTGTGACTTGCTTGGGGGGCGAGAAGGGAAACAAACGAAAGAAAGCGCCGCCCTTCTCTCTCTTTTTTCTCGGGCAAAGAAAAGAACACTCACACACACGCCCCTCTCCCTTCCTCGCCCACCCACCACCACCAACCAAGCAACAAACAAACAAACATGCAGAGCACGAGTGGCTCCGCGAAGGTTCCGGATTAGCGGCCGACGCCCCCCTGGCGGGCTCTGTGGTGCAGCGCCTGCAGCGCTACGCGACCTACGCCCACCTCAAGCAGGTGGTGCTGCGGCTGATCACGGAGCAGATGCGTACGGCGGGCCGGTTGCCGGGGGTGGCGCGGTCGCTGAGGGACCTGTTCGCGCGGCTGGACCTGGACGGCAACGGGGAGCTGTCGGTGGACGAGCTGATCGCGGGCTTGAGGGAGGAGGTGAGAAAGAAGGGGAGAGAGAGAGATGAAGAGGAGGAGAGGGGGGAGAGAAGCGTCAAGGGGACGGACGGACGGACGTCCGGGAGATCCGTCAGAGAGGGACGGACGGGCGATCCGACCGCGGGGTTTGCTTCGCGTGAGAGCACGGCGTCACTTTTGTTCTCTTGTCTCCCCTTGTTGTCGGTTGCTCACGAGACGATTACCCAAAAAAAAACACGCCGCTCGCTCGCGCCTCCCGAGAACCCCCAAACGCAAAAAAAATCGACCCCTCGAAAAAACAAACAAACAAAAAACACCACCAAACAGGGCTACATGGTCAACGAGGGCGAGGTCCGCCAGCTCATGTCCGCCATCGACCTCAACCGCGACGGCAGCCTCCAGGACAGCGAGTTCCTCGCGACCATGATCGACTGGCCCGCCGTCATGCGCGAGGCGGGCGAGGGCGACGGCGACGGCAGCGAGTGGGCCTCCTATGTGTCAGCGGCCTTTTCGCGGCTCGACCGCGACGGCGACGGCTTCATCGACCTGGACGAGCTGCTCGCCGAGCTGCCGCCCGTCTACTTCAGCCCCGCGAGCAGCGGGCCGAGCAGCGTGGGCAGCATGGGCGGCGCGAGCCCGGGCGCGAGCCCCGCGAGCAGCCGCGACGGCGGCGGGGGCGGCTTGCTGCCGGCCGGCCCGCCGCTCGAGGAGGCCGAGCGCGAGCGGGTGGCCGAGGCCAAGCGCATGCTGCGCGAGGCGGACGAGGACGGCGATGGGCGCATCAGCCGCGAGGAGTTCTCAAACCTGCTGCGCCACAGCATCCCGGACGAGCTGACGCTTTACGACTCGCGGCTGGGCTCTCCGTCGACGTCGATGGCCGACGGCGGCGACACCAGCGACGGCGCGGGCGGCGGCGGCGATCCCGTCGCGCGGGCCGAGGCGGCGGCCGCAAAGGCGGCGGCGGCCGCGGCGTCGGCCGCCTTTCAGGAGGGGGCGCCCTCGGACGCGCGGCGGTGACTCTCTCTGCCGCTCCTGCAGCCGCCGCCACGCACGCGCGCGCACGCGCGGCCTCGGGCGCGCACTCTGCGCCGTCGGCCGATGCGCCCGCTTATTCATCCGACTCCTTATTTTCTGTCTCGGCGTCCTAGCGAACAACTTGGTCCATCTCTTGCAAGAAAAAAAAAACACTTTTCCCGATTGTCTTCGTCGCGCGGCCGATGTCGGCGTTTCGGCGTCGTCGAAAAGAAGCGCCCGCGCGTCGTCGCCGTCCTGCCTCTGAAATCCAGAGTCTGGATACACGATCTCTCACCCCGCGCGCCTCGTCCCGACACATGACAACGGCAACAATCATGGCCACCTGAACCCGCAACCTGGGCTTGGCGACCCACCAAAGCCCCCTTTCTCTTCTCTCTCGGGACGTCGGTTGTGCGATGCGCGTCGAAATCGAGCAGGCGGCCGTGAGCCTGGGCATCGGCGCTTGGATGCGACAGGAGGCGCCCTCGGGCAGCGACGTGTGCACCGCGCTCCACCCGTCGCTGTGAGTCTTACGGAAACGAAAAGCGAAACGGGCGCACGCACGCCGACCGCGACGCCCCGCTCGAACGCGCCCCGCTCAAACGCAGAACGCTAGCTCTCAAACAACCAAACCCTCCTGCCTTCGAAACCAAACAAAAACAAATAACCGCGTAGGCGCTGGCTGGCCATCTCGCGCGGCCGCCGGCTCGTGCTCGTGCCCATATCTCCGTCGCCGGCAGAGTCAGCGTCAGCAGCAGCAGCGACAGGCGGCGGGTATGGCGGCGGCAGCGAGCCCGCCCCCGCCTGCCCGCGCCCGCGCCGCCGCCGCCGCGCGCCCGTGCGCCGATCGCGCAGCGACATCACGTGCATGATGTGGTTCACGGCGCTCAAGACGACGCTGCCCCCGTCGTCATCGCGCGCGCCCCACAGCAGCCCCCGACCACCCCAGCAGCACCAGCAGCGACAAGCGCAGGCCGCCGCCGCCGCCGATGCTGACGACGAAAGCGACGGCGGCGACCCCGCCGCCCTCACGTCGGAGGCCGAGGCGCTGCTCTCCGACGCGTGCCTGCTCAGCGGCACGGCCGACGGCTTCCTGCAGATCCACTGCCCCTCGACGGGCCGCGTCGTGTTCCGGCAGCGCATGCACGCCGGATCGACCGCCGCGGTCGCGTCGGCGGCGGCGGCGGCGGCCGTCGCGTCCGCGGCCGGCGGCGGCGGCGGAGGGGGCGGCGGCGGCGGCGGCGGGGGAGGCGGGCCAGGCGGCAACGGCGCCGACGGCGGCGCGTCCTCCTCGTCCGCAGCAGCAGCGGCCGCGGCGGCGGCGGGAGGGTCCGGCACCGCGGGCGACGCGGCCGCCGCCGCCGCCGCCGCCGCGCTCGTGCGCCCCGTGCTGGCGCTGGCGCTGCGCACCGCCGGCGGCGGGCTGCGGCCGGACGACCCCGTCGAGGACGTGACGGTGACCTACCCGGACGCCGTGGTGCGGGTCACGGCGCACGACCTGCGCATGCACCTGCGCATGCTGCGCGAGGCGGCGGACTCGGACGAAGAGAACGGGGAGGGGGAGGGGGAGGGGGAGGAGGGCGCGGCGGCAGCAGCGAAACGCGCAAACGGCCCCTCGGCAAGAACAAGTGGCGGCGGCCGCAGCAGCAGCGGCCCGCCGGCCCTCTGCCCCCCCGCCCTGGGCCTCCCGCCGCTCCTCTTCCAGCGGTGGCAGGTGCAGAGCAGCCTGGGCCCGCGCCTGGGTGCCGCGTGCCTCGGCTATCGCCCGGGCGACCTGCTGCCCTGCCTGGCTGCAGCCGCAAACGGCAGCGGAGGAGGAGGAGGAGGAGCAGGGGGAGGAGGAGGAGGAGGCGCGGCGGCAATGGCGGCGACGGCGACAAGGGCGACGACAGCCGCGGCCGCCGCGGGCGCGATGATCGCGTCGCGCGCGGCCGCCGCCCAGCGCCTGCTTGCCGTTCCCATCCACGCCGCGACCGCCGCCATGCCCCTGGCGAGCGCGGCCGCGTCCGCGGGCGCCGCCGCCGCCGCCGCAGCGGGCATCCCCCTCCCCTCGCCGACCGGCGGCGGCCCCGCCGCCGCCCGCCCCCGCCTCGTCTTTGCCACGGCCGGCGCGCGCCCGCCCCTCGCCTTCTTGGACGCCGACGAGGCGGTCCTCGGGGGCGGCGGGCGCACGGCGGCCGGCGGTGCCTTTGCCTTCCTGGCGGGCATGGCCGGGGGGGCCGTCAGCGTGGCGCGCGCGGCGACGAGCGCGGCGGCGGTGCTGGGGCCGGCGTCGCTTGCGATGGCCGGCGCGCGCTCGGTGGGCGCGGTCGCGAGCGGCCTGCGGTCGTTCGTGTTTGGCGGCGGCGAGGGACGTGCGGGCGGGGGCAAGGGCAGCGGCGGGGGCAAGGGCAGCGGGGGTGGGGCTGCGGGGGGAGCAGGAGGAGGAGCAAGCGGAGGAGGAGCAGGAGGAGGCGGCGGCGGCGATGGCGGCGGCGGCGGCGGCGGCCCGTCCGGCGGCGGCAGCCTGCTTGGCATGCTGCTCCCCGGCGGCGTGCTGAGCGGCGACATCACGTCGTCGGAAGACGCGGACGACGACGACGACGACTATGACGTCGAGGACCAGGAGGACGAGGACGAGGACGGACAAGGGCAGCAAGAGGGCGGAGCGGGGCAGCAACAGCGGCGGCCTCCGCAGCAGCAGCAGCAGCAGCAGCGGCGGCAAGCGCCGCGCCCGCCGCCGGCCGGCCGTCGGCCGCGCGCCTTCCCCCCGCCCCTGACCCACTACGCCGACCCCTCGACCCTGCCCCGCCCCGAGCCGTCCCCCGCCGCGGTCTGGCGCGCCCTCCGCGACGACGCCCGCGTCGCGGGCGGCGTCTCCCCCGCACCGCGCGGCCCCCTGGTGGCGACGGTCGACGGCCTCGGACGCGTGGCCGTCGCCGACGCGGCTTCGGGCGCCGCCGTGCGCCTCTGGAAGGGCTACCGGGACGCGGGCGCGGCCTGGGCCTTGCCCGCGCGCTCGCACCCGCTGTGCGCGCTGGGCCCGCTGCTGGTGCTGCACGCCCCCAGGCGCGCGGCGGTAGAGCTCTGGTGGCCGCGGGCGGGGAGGCGCGTCGCCGCCTGGCCGCTGGCGCGCGGCGCGGCGTGCCGCCTGCTCGCCGCGCCGTCCGCGGTGCCCTGCGGGGCTTGGGGCCTCGGCGGCGCGGCCGCGGCCGCGCGGCGGTGGCGGCGGCTGCGGCCGTGCACGGTCTATGTGGTCGACCTGGGCACCGGGCGGGCGTGGGACGTGCTGGGCCGGGCGGCGGCGGCGGCAGGGCCGGCGGCCGCAAGCGTCGGCGGCGGCGGCGAGGGCGGCGGCGGCAGAGGCGGCGGCGGCGACGGCGACTTGGCGGCGGCGGCGGCTGGGGCGGGCCGGTAGCAGCCGCTGCGGCAGGGGACGCCGAGGAACAGGGGGATCATGAAGAGGATCGAGGAGCAGCGGGGCCGGCAGCAGCCGCAAGGGAGCAAAGAGGAAAAGGAAAGAGGAGGACAATCGGAGCGCGACGCGAGGTGGCGGCCGCCGTTGATTTTGTTCTCGGCGACGCCGACGCCGACGATGTCAAAAATCTCGCCCCCGTTTCGCTTCTCACACTCGAGCGACCAATTCTTAGAGATACTGTTAGACCGCCCCCTTCCACAAGAGCACACCCGAGAGCGCGCAGAGGCGCAGAGGCAACAGCAACACATCCGCAGCAGACCAAAACGAAGAACATCTCTCGGCTGCGGAACAAGCAACGGGTGCGCCGCGTGCCGTGATAAACGGTGCGCTCGAAGCCGCGTCCATCCACTCGGCCGTTCCCCCGCGCGCGCCAGGGGCGGCCCTGGCCCCGCAGCCGCATTTCGCGGAGGCGCTTTTCGCGCTTCGAGCTTTGGCCTCTCTCCCCTATCTCTCTCTCTAGGCAGCAGGAGAAAAACAAACGTGACTCGTCGGGTGCCCTCTTTGCCTGCTTGGGACCGATCCACAGGCCGAGATGATGCGTGCCGCGGCGATGTTCTGGTGAGACACGGACGGCGTTCTCGCGCTCGCGACAGGCGAGGCGGGTGGGCAGGAGAGCGCAGGGCGCGCGTGACGGCGGCGGCGGCGGCGGCGACAGGCCGACGCGCCTCGCCAGACGGCGGCGGCGGCCGCCGACGGCTTTCGCTAATTCGTCCCTCTGGTGGCGGTCGGGCGATCGAGAGCATACGTCCTGATCCTCTCTGTGTCCAATTCACAACAACAACAACAATCACCAAACACTTGAATCCGCAGGGAGACCGCCACAGCGACCGCGGCCGTGGCGCCGCCGCCGCCGCCGCCACCGCGCGAGACGCAGCAGCAGCAGCCGTCGTCGCGCCGGCGAGCGCGCCCGTCGGACGCCGAGGAGCGCGAGCCGTCGGCGGCCGGCGGCAGCGGCGACGCGGAAGAGCCCGAGGCCGCCGCGTGCAAGCGGCAGCAGCAGGAGCGGCGGGGCGCAGGAGGGGCGGGCGAGCGGCGAGCCGCGTCGTCGCCGCCGCCGCCGCCGCCGCCGCCGCCGCTCGGGGAGGAGGAGGCGGAGGCGCAAGGGGGCGCGGAGGCGTCGCGGCGGCAGGACGACGCAGGCGGCGGCGGCGGCGGCGACGGCGGCGGCAACGAGCTCGAGGCGTACGCGGTCGAGGTGCGCGCGGTCGAGGCGACGGCGTTCACCGAGCCCGAGGAGCTCGGGTGGCTCGGCGCCGTGTCCGCGCGGCCGGGCGGCGAGGCCATGCCCGCCTGGGGCGCGTGGTGGGGGAGCCGCGCGGCAGGCGCGGCAGCGGCGGCGGCGGCGGCGGCGGCGGCGGCGGGCGACGGCGGCGGCCAAGGCAGCTGCGCCGGAGCGCCCGTCGTCGTCGTCAACTTGACGGGCGGCGGCAGCAGCGACACGGGCGGCGCGAGCGAGGCGTCCACGGCGACGGCCGCGGCCGTGATGGCCGCGGCGGCCGCGGCCGAGGCGGCGCGCGCGTCTGCGGGACGGCAACAGCCGCAAGGCGACCTCGGGCCCGACGCCGCCGCAGCCGCAGCCGCAGCCGCCTCAGCAGCTGCAGCGGCAGCGGCCGGAAGAGCCTTCCCCCCCGGCGCGACCGCCGTCGCCGTCCCCGGCGCCCCGTCCCCGCTCCTCGTCCTCACCCCCGATCCCGCGCTTGCCTCGCGCTGCCCCTTGGTCGCCTGCAGGGGGTGCGGGCGGGTGGTCCTCCTGGCGCGCTGGGACAGCCACCGCTCCGGCTGCGCCGGGCGCCTCCGGTCTGCGGCGGCGGCGGGCCAGGGCCAGGGCGAGCGGCGGCGGCCTGTGTTGCCCGTGTTGCCCGGGCAGACGGCCGGCCCGCAGCGCGCGGGCGCCGGGTCCGGCACCCCCCTGCGCGCGTCGACGCCGCCCGCCGCGGGCGGGGCGCCGGCGGCGCCGGGCAGCGCCGGGGGGCGCAGGAAGGCCGGCGGCGGCGGCGGCGGCAAGCGGCGGGTGGCCTTGCCCGGCGCCGAAGCGGCCGCGCCGGGCGCCGCCGGCGCCGCCGCCGCCGCTGCGGGCGCCGCTGGCCGTCCCCCGCTGCCCAACCGCGGCCGCGTCGGCAGCGCGGGTGGCGCCTTCCCCGGCTCGCTGCTAGCGGTGGGCGCGGGCGCGGGCGCGGCCGCGGCCGCCGGCGGAGCAGATGCCGCCGCTGCGGCCGCCGCCGCCTCGCAGCCTCCGCCGTCGCCGCCGGCCTTCTCGCTGGGCGCGGCGGCGGTCGCAAACGGCGGCAGCGGCGGCGGCGGCGCGGGGCCCCTGCGCCTCCCGCCCGCCTTAGGGGCCGACGGCGAGCCCGTCACTGGCGGCGGCGCCGCCAGCTCCTTCTGCTCGCTGCACACGCTCGAGGACGACGAGACGGCGGGCGGCGGCGGCGGCGGCGGCGCGTCGCAGCGCTCGCGCCCGGCGGGTGGGGCGGCGGCGGCGTCCCGCCGCGCGCGCTCGCGCACGCCTGGGGCGTCCGGGCCCGGCGGCGGGCGGCGGCCGCGCGCGTCGGCGCTGGCCTTCCGCGCGGACGACCACATTCAGCCGCTGCCCGACGCCGGCGGCGGCGCGGAGGAGGGGCGGGACAAGGAGGAGCAGCAGCAGCAGCAGCAGCAGCCGGCGACGGCGTCGCCGCCCCAGGCCGCCGCCGCCCCTGCCGCCGCTTCCGCCACCGCCCCCGCCCCCGCCCCCGCCCCGGCCCCGGCCGCCAAGAAGAAGCAGACGCCCGCCGCCAAGCGCCTGGCCGAGGCCCTAGCCACCGCCCAGCCCCCGTCGCCGCCCCCTCCGCCCAAGCAGCACAAGCAGCCGAAGAAACAGCAGCAGCAGCAGCAGCAGCAGCTGCATCAGCAGCAGCAGCAGCCGGGGCAGCCCGACGCGGCGTGGGCGGCCGAGCACGCCCTCCCGCCGGCCGGAGTGGCCGAGGCGGCCGTTGCGGCCAAGCGGCGCAAGCTCGTCGACGCGGCGCGCGCGGCGCAGCACCAGCGGCAGGGCTGGCAGCAAAACGTGCACCACTACGCGCCGGGCGGCGCCGCCGCGCCGGGGGGCATGATGCGCCAGCCGCCGCACCCGCTCGCGCTCGCGCCCCCCCGCCGCCCTATGCTTGGGGGGCAGCAGCAGCAGCAGCAGCAGCAGCCGCAGCAGCAGGGGCAGCAGGAGCCGCCGGCCGCCGCCGCCGCCGCCGCGGTGCCGCCCGTCAAGCGGCCGCGCGGGCGCCCGCCCGGCAGCGGCAACAAGTCGTCTGCCGCCGCCGTCGCTGCCGCATCGTCCGCCCCGCCCGCGCCGCCTGCGCTGCCGCCTCGCGGCCAGCAGCAGCAGCAGCAGCAGCAGCAGCAGCAATGGCAGCAGCAGCAGCAATGGCAGCCGCCGCCGCCGCCGCCGCCGCTGCCGCAGCAGCAGCCGTGGCAGCCGGCGGTGCAGTACCAGCAGCTGCAACAGCACCAACAGCCGCCGCCGATGCAATACCTGCAGCCGCACCAGCAGCAGCTGCAGCAGCAGCAGCAACTGCTCCAGCAGCAGCAGGCGCCGCTGCCGCCGCCGCCGCCGCCGCTGCCGCCGACGCACCAGCAGCAGCAGCAGCAGTTTTACGCCCCGCCGCCGCAGCAGCTGCAGCAGCCGCAGCCGTACCACCTGCAGCAGTACCAGGCGCCTCATATGCAGCAGCCGTCGCCGCAGCTGCAGCAGCAGATGTGGCGCGCGCAGCCGCCGCCCCAGCAGCAGCACTACCAGCAGCAGCAGCAGCAGCACCAGCCGCAGCCGCAGCAGCCGCAGCCGCAGCAGCCGCAGCACTTGCAGCATCAGCCCCCCCTCCCGCCCACGGTCATGGGCGGCGCGGCGGCCGCCCCTCCGTGGGCCTACGCCCCCGCGCCGCCGCCGCCTCAGCAGCACCAGCACCAGCAGCACCAGCACCCGCAGCCGCAGCCGCGGCCCGGCGTCGCCGGCGCCGGCGCCGCTGGCTCGGCCGCAGCCGCGCAGTCGGCCTGGATGTTCGCGGCGGCGGCGATGGCGCAGGCGCAGGCGCGCGGGGGGTCGCTCGTGCGCGTGCATCACGCCGCGCCCGTGCCCGTGTCGCTGCAGCAGCAGCCGCAGCACATGGCGCCGCCGCCGCCGCCGGGCGCGCCGGGCGCGCCGGACGCGGGCGTCTGGGCGGCCGCGCCGTACGCGCAGCAGCAGCACCCGCAGCTCCAGCAGCTTCAGCAGCACCATCACCACCATCCGCAGCAGAGGTGAGGCGGTGATGCCGTGTTTGCTTGGCGGAGCGGTCCTCTGTTTCCCGCCGGTCTGAAAGCCGCCAAAGGAGGTCTCTTCTTTTCGTCTTTGAAAACCGCGTTGTGTTTGTTTCTCCGTCGTCTCGGAGAAGCGGGCGCCGGCGACACTGGCGGCGCAGCAGCCTGACCCTCTGAATTGCTTTTCCCATCTCCGTGCCTCGATATCGCTGCTGATGTAAAGATGCCCGGCCAACCCTTGATCTGTGCGTGCGTCTCGGTCTTTACAACAAAAATGAAAATGCCGCCTTCGGTGAAAACGCGCGGATCGATCGCTCGCCGCCAAACCCGCTGGTCAACGCTACAAATCTATTTCAGTGGTGAGGTGCGGAGACGGCGGGCGGATGCAGAAAGAGCGGGAGAGGGGCAGTGCACTCGGGGGGCTGTCGTTACGGCCCCGCGCTTTGGCTGCGAGATCAAAAGACGGTCGGGAGGGCGGCGGCGGAATGCGCGCGCACGCGCACGCGCTCTGGGCGCGTAGAAAACGAGAAAAGAAAAAATAGAGGCAATTCATCGCAGCAGACGCAGCTCGGTCCCCTTTCGGTTGGGTTGTGAGTGTGTAAAGATCTTCACGGTTGAGCGAATGTGGTCGAAAGGTGGGGGGAACGGAGGGGGACAGAGACAGGACGGCTGTTCTGGGGGGAAGAGGGAGGCGCGCGCGCGAGGGAACGTTTCCCTGCTGGTGCTGCTGGTGCTGCCGATCAGACACGCGATCGAATGCAAAAAGAGAAACGAAAAACAAACGGAAACGGTGGTGCGCGCGCTCCTTCTTTGAGCGAATGAGGCAATCTCAAGCGGTACGCTGAATGAGGACGCGCAACGAAGAAGCCAAATCAAATCAAATCAAATCAAATCAAGGGAAAACAGGGAGCGATCGCCGTCCCCTTGTGCTCGTTCCTGTCCGCCGCCTCACGCCCCGCGGCCCCCAGCGCCCTCGTCGCGGCTCGGCGGCGGGGGCGGGGGCGGCGGCTGGAGCGCCTCGAGCAGCAGGGCCCAGTGCGACGACTCGTCGGCCCCCGATGGCGGGCCGAAGCGCGCATGCGGCCAGGGCGCGCAGGCGGCCTGGGGCCCCTCGGACGTGAGCGGCGCAGGGGGCGGCGGCGGCGGCGGCGGCGGCGGCATCTGCCGCTGCTGCTGCGTCCGCGTCTGCGGCGGCGGCACGACGGGCGGCGGCCACGGCAGCTCCCCGGCAAAGCTCGCTCTGCCAGCCCCCAGCCCCTCCTCGCCCGCGACCGGCCCGAAGCCGAGGCGCGCGGCCGCCGCCGCCAGCTCCGGGTGGAAGGGCGAGGGAGCCATGAGCGCCGGCGCAAAAATGGCGTCGCCGGGCGCGGGAGAGTCCAGCGTGCCGCCGTAGCCGCCGCCGCCGCCGCCGCTGCCGCCGCCGGCGCTCCCGCCCAAGCGCTGCTGGTGCTGCCCGAGCATGAAGGGCGCGGCAGGCGGCTGCGGCAGGCCGGAGAAGAAGCCCTCGGGCTGGTAGCGCGACTGCTGCTGCAGTGATGGCTGCTGCTGCGGCAGCTGCAGGGGGGGAGGGGGCCCGTACCCGCCGCCTGCCGCCAGCGCCAGGGCCGCCGCGAGCTCGGGCGCCTCGGGCGTGCGCTCGGCCACCGCGGCCGCGTGTCCGCCGAGCAGGGCGCGCAGCGCCTCGTCGGCGATCTGCATCTGCTGCTGCGCGTGCTGCAGCTGCTGCTGCTGCTGGTACTCGGCCTCGAGCTCGCGCGGCGTGGGCGGCGGCGCCGAAGGCTGCGCTTGCGGCCACTGCTGCCGCAGCTGCTCGCCCTCGCCCTCGCCCTCGCGTTGGGGCTGGGGCGGCGGCGACAGCGGCGACAGCGGCGGCGCCAGCTGCTCGCCGGCGCCCTGGAGCCCGCCGAGCATGCCCGGGGGAGGGGGGTGGGGCGGGCGGGAGGGCGACACGTCGAGCGTGGCCGGCAGGAACAGGCCGCTCGAGGGGCGCTGCTCGGGGGAGGGCGGGGCCCGCGCCGGCGGGAAGAGCGAGCGCGCCGCCGCCGACGGGCCGGGAAGCGGCGGCGAGAGGGCGCCGGCGCCGCGCCCCTCGCGCAAAGGCGCCGGAGGGGTCGGCTGCGCCGGCGTCGTCTGCTGCGACGGCAGCGGCTGCGACGACAGCGGCTGCGCGCCAAAAGCGCCGGCGCCGCCCCCGCCGCCGGGCGTCGCCGCGCCGCTCAAGCGCCACGCGCCCCCGCCCCCGCCCCCGCCGCCGCCCGCGTGCGCGGCGGTCGGCGTCGTCGCGTAGGACGACGATCCGCTCCCCCCGCCCCCCCAGTAGGGCGCCAACGGCCCGGCCCCGGCGCCGCCAAAGCCGCCGCCAAACCCGCCCGCGCCGCCAAACCCGCCGCCGCCGCCGCCCGCGCCCACCCGCCGCGCCGCCTGCAACGCCTGCTGCCGCGCGCGCGCCGTCGCCGAGGTCGAGTAGGCGATGTGGATGGCCCCGCCGCCCAGCGGCGCGTTGTTCAGGTTGAGCATGGCCGCCTCCGCCGCCGCGCCCGTCGCGAACGTGATGAAGCCGAAGCCGCCCGCCCGCCCGCTGTCGGGGATGTCCACCTTTAGCACGGGCTCGCCGGCGCCCTGCGAGAAGAGCGCGCGCAGCTGCTCGCGGCTGACGCCCTCGGTCAGGCCGGAGACGTGGAGGACGGTCGGCTGGCTGGCAAAGTCGTCGGTGCCGGGCTCGCCGGCGCGCGCGGCGGCCGGGGGGCGGGCGCCCTGCTGGCCCGAGGCGGCGTAGTCGGGGGGGGAAAAGGGGCCCGGCGCTGCCAGGGAGGTCGGCGACGGCAGGCCCGCCGCCGCCGCCGCCAGCAGTGAGGACGACGCCCAGGCGGGCGCGCCCAGAGGGGAGTGGGCGGCGGCTCCGGCGCCCGCGGAGGTTCCCTGCTCGGCCGCCATGGCGGCCGCCGCGCGTAGCGCCGCGAGCGCGGCGTCCTCGGCAGCGAGCTCGCGCGCGGCGCCGGCCGCGCACTCGGGCGGGACCACGGCGCCGGGCCCCGCCGACAGGGGCAGCGGGCGCGCCACGAAGAACATCTTGAGCCGCAGGCCCGCCATCGTCTCGCTGTGGTGCAGCGAGGCGACGGCGCGGCGCGCGACGGCGCGCGAGCGGAACGAGGCGACGGCGCGCCCCTCGCTCTTGCCGTCGGACGCGCGGACGTGGACGCGGGCGGCCGCCACGCACCCGGCCTCGCCCGCGCCCCGCTCGAGCAGCGCAGCGACGTCCCCCTCTTGGTACTCGAAGGGCAGGCCGATGAGCACGACGTCGGCCGCGCGGAAGTCGACGAAGGACTCGCGCGACAAGGGCACGAGCTCGAGGCGGCGGCCGTCGGCCTCGCGCCCCGTCAGCGTCTGCACGGCGGCGGCGGCCGCGCGGCGGGAGGCAAAGAGCGCGACGCCGACGCCCTTGCTGCGGCCGCTGTCGTGGAACAGCAGGGAGCTGTCGAGGAAGCCCGGGGTGCCGCGCAGAAAGGCGTCCAGGTCTCCCTGGGACCAGCGGAAGGGGCAGTTGTGGATGGCGAGTTGGCTCGGCGAGCGGGGGTCGGCCGCGGACGACGACAGGAGGGGCGGCAGGAGGGGCGCAAAGGCGGCCGAGGAGGAGGGCGGCGGCAGCAGGGCGCCCGAGGAAAAGGGGGTCTGCGGGGCGGACGCCACGGCCGTGGGCGTGGCGGGCGGGTGGAAGTAGGCCAGGTGCTGCTGCGGGTGCTGCTGCTGCTGCGCGCCCGTGAAGACGCGCAGGTGGGAGTAGGGGTCGGCCGGCGCCTGCTGCTGCTCCTGCTGCTGCTGCAGCGGCGGCGGCAGCGGCGTCTGCGTCGTCAGCGGCGGCGGCGACAGCCGCTGCTGCTGCAGCAGCGCCGCCAGCGCCGCGGCCATGTCGCCCTCGGAAAAGGGCGGTGCCGCGGCGGCCTCCTCAGCAGCCGGACCACCAGGACCCGGGCCCGGGCCGGCGCTCGCGGCGGGCGTCGCAGGCTCGATCAGCGAGGGGGGCGTCAGCAGCGGACGGCCGCGTCCGGCGCCGCCGGCCGTCGCCGTCGCCGCCGCCGCCGCCGCCGCCGCCTCGGCCGCCGCGCCGTCGCCCCCTCCGTCTCCCGCTCCCCCTCCCGCGCCGCCCTCGGCGATCGTGTGAAACGTGCTCGTCGCAAACATGGCCGAGCTGGAGAGGGGCGTGTAGGGCTGCGCCGCCTCGGCGCCGGGCGGCAGGCGCGGCAGCAGCAGGGAAAGCGGGTGCTGCGACGGCGGGCGCGGCGACGGCGGCGGCTGCTGGATTTGGCCGGGCGGCGGCGGCTCCAGGCGGGCGCTCGCGCGCAGCGGCGCGGACGCCACGGCCCCCCCGCGCGGCGAGAAGAGGCCCTCGGTGGCGCCGCCGGCGTCGCGCACGTAGGGCACGAACGACAGGGGCGCCTGCGGCGGCGCAGGAGGGGGTGGAGCGGGCGGCGGGGGCCGCGGGGCGGGGGGCGATGGCGAGGGCGGCTTCTCATCGGCTCGTTTTTCTTGGTGTGGCGGCGGCGGCGGCGGCGACGGCGAATGATCCTTGCCGGCGGCGGCGGGCGGCAGGGCTTGCTCGTCCTTGGGCTGCGGCTGCTGCTTCTGCGGCGGCTGTTTCTTCTCGCCCTGAGGTTGCGCTTGCTCGGACTGCGCGGTGAGGGTGGGCGCGGGCGCAGGCAGGGGCGCGCGCGGACCAGAGCCGCCCCCGCCGCCGTCGCCGTTCTCGGTGTTGCCCTTGCCGCCGCCGCTGCCGCCCTCGCCCGCCTCGCCGTTCTCGTCTTTGCGCTGCTCCATGGGTGCACGAAGTCGTGTTTGTGGCAAGGATGGCCCGCTTGTCGAAGGGGATCGCACCTTGCGCGTGCGATCGATTAAAAAAGGGGAAGAGCAGCGGCGGCCTCTTTTTGGGGGGCGGCGGCTGCTTGGCTGCTTGGCTGCTTGGCTGCTTGGCTGCTCGGCGGCTTGGCTGCCTCCAAAAGGCCAGCCGCCTTTTGGAGGCGGCTGGCCTTGAACTGATTCCGCCCGGCGGCGGACGGAGCGGCGGCGGCCCGAGTCTCAAGAGCGATCGAATCGGGGGCGCGAAGAGAGGGTGATCAAGATCGGCGCGCGCGTGCTGCTGCTGAAAACGCAGGGCGCGCGCGCGACGGCGGGACGATGTCAGAGCGCTCGACGCCTAAAAAAAAAGCAGGCGCGCCGGGCCGAATCGAAAACGAAGGACGCAGGAGGGACTGATGGCGGTGCAGTGTGTGTGGCAAGCAGGGCGCGCTGAGAGGAGCTGTCAAACTGGCGCGGAAAGAGAGGGGCAGTGTTTTGTGCGCGTACGATAGAGAGGGCGCCCTCTCTTTTAGTGCTCTCGCCTCGCTGTTTTTTGCCGCCTTTGCTCGTCGTCAAAAACGATCGCGCGCCGCTTTGGTTGTTCGTCGCACATTCATTCGCGCGCAGCCTTCTCCCTTTTGCAGGCATTTCTTCGCGCAACAACGACATCGGCGTAAACCTGACACCCTTGGCCAACGCCTGGCCAGCTCGCGCTTCTCTCAAGGGCTTGCCGCGCACTCGTTTCCGCAGCCAAAAAACGGAGCAGACGCCGTCGTCGAGCAAAAGTCAGACGGCGAACGCGCGCTCGAGACACTCTCTCTGTGCCACGCGCGCAACCTCCACGACGGACAAGTGACATCATCGCAATCACTATGAGCACGTTCTACAGCATGGAGAGCCGCCCGGCGTCAGACGCGGGGATGGCGGCAGACGGAGGCGGAGGAGGAGGAGAGGACGACACCGCAGCAAGCCGCGACGTTGCTGCTGCCGCTGTCGTCGCTCGCGGTTCCTCTGCTGCGCCCAACGACAACGTCAAGCCGCCGCCGCCCTCGGGCCTGCCTGCGGCCGGCGTCGCCGACGCCCAGCCGCGCTCCAAGCCCCTCTCCTTTTTCGGCGGCCGGAAGAGCAGCAGCGGCGGGAAGAAAGAGGCTGCCGCGCCGCCCGGCGGCCCGATGGCCCCTCCTGGCGTGCCGCCCGCTGCCGCCTCGCGCCTGCCCGAGGCCGCGCGCCCGGACGCGCCGCTCGCGGCGCGCGCGGCCTTCATCGTGACCTCGGTCGGGCAGCTGTGCCTGGGTCCAGGCGCGGCCGCCTTTGCCGCGCTGCCACCACCCCCGGCCACCGCCGCGCTCCTTGTCGGCCCTCCCTCGGCCTCCCCGCCCCCCGCCTCGCCCCCTCGCCTCCTCGCGTCATGGGTGGTGACCGCCTCGCAGCTCCGTGGCGCCGCGCGCTTGGCCGCCGAGGTGGCGCGCGACGTCGGCGGATCGCAGGACGTCAACATGAACACTACCTCCGACCAGAACAGCAGCAAGCTCAAAGGCGACGACGACGGCGACGGCGACGGCGACGACAACGACATCGACGGCCCCGAGTTCTCCGCCGCGCCGTCGGCTGCGTTCGCCGTCGCGAGCCCGTCGTTTGGCGGTATCGAGGGCCGCGCGCCGCCGCAGTGGCGCCTGCTCCTGCGCGTGCGCCCGGGCGCGCGCCAGGCCGACGTGGCGCTGCTGCTGAACGAGGGCGCGACGGCGGCCGCTGCGGACGCGGCCGCCGCGCGCGCGGCCGCTGCTGCCGCGAGCGCCTCTGCCTCCGCCGTGCGCTGCGCCCCTGTTTGCGTCGCCGGCGCCCCGATCATGTCCGACGCCTCTTCGTTCGCCTCTCTCGTCGGCTGCACGGCGCGCGTCGAGGCCGCGGTCGTCGTCCGGGCGGCGGCCGCACCGTCGTCGGCGGCGGTCTGCGGCGGCAGCACCCGCGGGTCGCTGCAGCGCGCCTTTTTCGCGGGAGCCAACGCCGAGGCCGGCTTCGCGGGCGCGCGTCTACGGCTGCCCGACGAGTGGGGACTTGCGGGCTTGGTCTCGGGCTTGGCGGGCGGAGGCGACCACGCAGACGACGAGGAGATGACGGCGGCGATCGAGAGCAAGGCGCAAGAGCAAAAAGACGACGACGACGGCGGCGGCGGAGCAGCAGCAGCAGCAGCAGCAGCAGCAGCCAAGTCGCTGCGCGCGCTGGCCGTCGCCCAAGCCTCCGAGCCGGCCGTCGTGGTGTCGGCCGTGCTGTACGACGTCGACCGCGTGAGCCTGGCGCCCGGCGCCGCGGACGCGGACCACGCCGCCGGCCTGGCGACGCTCGTCCGGCTGTCGCCGGCGGCGGGAGATGGCGGCGGCGGCGGATACAACGGCGGCGGCGGCGGCGGCAACAACGGCGGCGGCGGCCTGCTGCCGCGCCTCGTGGGGGTCTTGTCGGCGGCCAAGCGGCGCGCCGGCGCCGCGACGACGACGCCGCTCCCCTCGCCCGACCACGCAACGCAGCAGCAGCAGCAGCAGCAGGAGCAGCAGCAGCGCTACCAGACGACGACGCCGCCGACGCCGCCGACGCCGCCTTTTCCACCTCCCCCGTCGTCCGCGCGCACTCCGGCCGCCCCCGCCCCTCCCTCCTTATACGGCGTCCGCGTCCCCTCGGCTGTGCGCGCCCGCCTCGAGCGCGCCCTGTCTCCGCGCCGCCCCGTCCTCGTCAGCCGCTCCCCGCTCATGCTCGTGGCCGACGGCGTGCTTGACCCCGAGGTCTGCTCGCTGCTGTGCGGCGCGGCGGCCTCGTCCGGCGCGCTCGCGCGCAGCCGCGTCGCGCACGGCGGCGAGACGCCCTCGCGCACGTCGCGCTCCTACTTTTTCCAAAAGGCGGAGGCCCTGCGCGCGCTCGCGTTGCAGGCCGACCGCGAGATCCTCGCGTTCGCGCGGGCGGCGGCCGCGCGCGCGGGCCGGGGGCCCGCCACCCCCGTCGCGACCTGCTTTGCGGCGGCGGCGGACGACGGTTCCTTGTCTCTGGGGGCTGCCGGCGGCGGCGGCGGCGTCACACAGGGCCGCGACCAGAGCGGCGACAATATCATCAAGCGCGAGCGCGCCCTCGCCCGCGCCGAGCAGCTGCAGGTCATCCAGTACTGCAAGGACGACTTTTACCGCGCGCACTACGACCACCGCGTCGGCGTCACGCTGGTGCGCAACGCCACGGTGCTGGTCTACCTGTGCGACACGCCGCGGGGCGGGGCGACGTGGTTCCCGAATGCGACGCCCAGCGGCGCGGCGGCCTCGGGCTTGCTCGACGGGGTTGAGGCGGGCGGCGGCGGCGGCGGGAGCGCGGGCGGCGGCAACGCGGGCGGCGGCGTCCGCGTCTTCCCGCGGCGCGGGCGCGCGCTGATCTTTTGGTCGACGCACGCGGACGGCGTGCAGGACGACTGCTCGCTGCACTCGGCCGAGGAGGTGCTGGAGGGGCAAAAGTGGCTGGCGTCCCGGTGGCTGCGGAGCGAGTGAAATAAGATTTCTTTTGCGTTGTTTTTTTCTCAGCGTCCGGCGGGTGGATTTTTTTCTATTTGGCGCTTGCAGTTTTCGACAGTGAGGGCCACGCTTTTTCTTGCACCCTCCTCTTCATTTTGCCTCCCCTCTTGTTTGCGCCATAGTTGCGATTCGATTGGAAACAACGCAACCGTCGGAAATTGACCTCGTTCATCTGCTCTTGCGAATTGGAACACGCTGTGTGACTTTTCTTCCCGCTTGCTTTCGGACGGCGAGCCGCCCCCCCCCCCCCCCCCCCCCCACGGCCCCCCAAAACAAAAATCAACACGTGTGCACCTCCTCTTCCCAAAAGCAAAGGATCGACAGTTTCCGTCCGCGCGACAGCATGATGGAGCCCAATCGCGAGACCGCGTGCATCATCTTTCGCGCCGCGCCCACGGCCGAGTCGGCGGCGGCGGTTGCGGCGCGCAAGGCGCGATCGGCGAGGAAAAGAGGCGCGCAAGGCGGCCGCCGCGGCGAAGAAGGCCTTTGCGCCGATGGTCCTGCGGTCCGAGGTCTCCCTCCTCCCCCCGCACTGCGGGGCGTTGGGGGCGCCCTCTTTCTCGCCCCTCCTCCGACGCCGCCCTCTCGCCCTCCTCCTCCGTGTCAGGACTCCCGACGGCGACGACGACGAAGACGACGAAGACGACGACGACAACCACGACGACGACGACGACGGAGACGACGACGGAGACGACGACGACGACGACGCTCTAGAGATTCGCGCTACGCAAGACAAAAGAAAAGGCCAAGGTCCGCGGAGGGGGGCACGACCTCTACCTAGGGCCTCTTGGACGACCGAGTGAAGAGCCGCTGTGTTGCAAAGAAACCAAATCGCCATTAATCAGCAAGGTTTCTTATTGTTTTCCTCTCGCTGCCCCCTTTTTTCCCTCCAGACTTTTTTCACCCCTTCAAATACTCGTCCAGCGCCTCTCCGCTGGCCGCCTCGAGCGCCGCCGCCAGCGCCTGCCCGCTGGCCGCGACGGCCGCGTCGGGGTCCTCGAGCAGCTCGGCCACGTAGGGCAGCGACTCGGGCAGGAACGACAAGTACTCCTCGCGCAACCGCGAGACAAGCTGGACGACCAGGGCCGCCGCGCGGAGGCGCGCGCGCGCAGAGGACGACGCCGACAAGGGCGCCGCGCCCTCGCCGCCGCCGCCAACCCCGCCGGTCTCCCTGCGCGTGGCCAGCAGCGCCGCGCGGTTGATCTGGCGCCACACGGCCTCGCGCGCGCCCTGGGGAGCGGAGGCGGCCATCTGCGCGATGGCGACCACCACGGCGAGGCCGCCGGACGTGTCGGCGGCCAGCGCGCCGTAAGGCCCCGCGGCGATCACCTCGGCGGCGCGGCGCGCGCGCTCGCCGCCCGCGGGGGGCGCCAGCGCGGCGTCGAGCTCGCGCGCGACGTCCTGCGCGGCCAGCCTGGCGCGCAGGGGGACCGGGGGCTCGGCGCGCAGCTGCGCGGCCAGCGGGGGGAGCAACGCCGCGAGGCGCCCGGCGTCCAGGAAGCCGCCGTCACCGCCGCCCGCGCCCGCGCCGCCGCCGCCGCCGCCCGCGCCGCCGCCGCCGTGCGCAAACAGCAAGTGCAGCGCGCGCACGCCGCGGTTGCGCGCGAGCCACGCGGCCAGCGCCAGCGCGTCGCCGCCCGGGCCCCGGGCGGACGCGGCGCCGGCGGCGGCGGCCGCGGCGGCGGCGGCCGCGGCGGCCGCGGCCTGCTGCTTGCGCTGGCGCTTTTTCGCGGGCGGCCCGTCCTCCTCGGCTCCGCCGACGCCGGCAAACGAGTCTGCGCCGCCGCCGACGCCGCCGCCGCCCGCCGCCGCCTGGAGCTGCGCGACGATCAGGTCGAGCACGTGGCGGTAGTAGGGCGCGAAGACGCCGCGCAGGCGCCCGGACAGGCCGACGACCGCGGACAGCAGCGCGACGGAGCGCCCGAGGCCGCCGACGGCGGCGGCGGCCGCGCGGTCGCGGTCGCCGCGCCGGGAAGAGGCGGCGGCCGACGCCCACTCGACCAGGCGCAGGAAGAGCGGCTTGAAGCGCGCCTCGGACAGCTTCATGACGACCGCCAGGAGCGTCTGCACGGCGGCGTGCTCGATGGCGTGCACGTCGGCGTCCGACAGGCGCGCGGCGAGCGGCAGGGAAGCTGCTGCGGCTGCCGCGGCGGCGGCGGCGCCCTCGCCGTCGCCGTCGCCGTCGCCGTCGGCCGCGGCGGCCGCGCCGCCTTCGGGCGTCCCCCCGGCCAGCTCGAGCAGCCAGCGCTGGCGCGTGTCCAGCGCGCGCAGGACCAGGTCGAACAGCGCGTCGTGATGCGCGGCGGCGGCGCGCGCGTCCATGCGGGCGGCGGCCTCGCGCGCGATCGCGAGGAGCGCGACGGCAGGGGCGGCGGCGGCAGAGGCAGAGGCGGCGGGCTCCTCGGCGTCCCTGTCCTTCTCCTCCTCGTCGTCGTCGCCGTCGTCGCCGCCGGCGCCGGCGCAACGAACGCGCCTGCTCTGGTGCTGCCGGCCGCACGCTGACAGGGCGCAGTCCCAGTGGTCGACGAGCGGGTCCAGCAGCAGGCGCGGGGGCACGGCCGAGGGCAGCGCGGCGCGCAGGCGCGCAGCGGCGCCGGGCACGTTGGCGGCGGCGACGGCGGCGGCGACGGTGGCCGCCGCCGACAGCGGCGCGCGCGGCGGCTGCTGCAGCTGCTGCTTCTTGCCGCCGCCGTCCTCTCTGGCGGCGGCGGCGACCGCCGACGCGGCCAGCACGACGGGGTCGGTCAGCAGGGAGAGCGTGTCGGGAACGTAGGGCGACATGAAGGCGCCGAGCGCGCCGTACATGGCCTGCAGTGCGGCCAGAGACCCGGCCAGCAGCAAGGCGGCCGACGCGGCGGCGGCGGCGGCGGCAGACTCGCCGTCGCCGCCGCCGCCGACGCCGCCCGCGCCTCCGCCCTCCTCGGCGTCGTGCTCCTGCGCCGCCGCCTGGGCCGCGGCCGCAAAGGCGCGCGCCTGGGGCCCGCCCAGGTCGGCGAGCGCCGCGCGCGCGTCGGCGGCCGCGGCCAGCACGGCCGCGGCCGAGCCCGGCAGCAGCGGCAGCCAGCGCTGGCGCGCGGCGGCGGCGGCCGAGGCGAGGCACGCGAGCGCGCTGCCGCGCACGGCGGCGGGCGCCGAGGCGTCGCGCGCGGCGGCGACCACGGCCGGGGCGCAGCGCATGACGGCCTGGTGCTCGCGCGCGCCGAAGCGGCGGATGGCGGCGTCGGCGGCGAGCAGGGCGGCCTGGCGCGTCAGGGGCGACGACGACGACAAGGGGGCGGCAGCGGCGGCGCCGTGCCCGCGCCCGCCGCCGGCCTCGCGGGCGGGCGGCGCCTCGGGCAGCAGCAGCTCGCACGCGGCCATCGACGCGCGCGCCAGGGCGCGCACGCGCGCCTCGCCCGCGCCCTTGACCCCCAGCGCCGCGGGCAGCAGCGCCGCGTCCTCCACGTCGGCGTCCAGCCGCCCGACGCGCCCGGCAAACAGCGCCAGCGCCCGGCGGCGCAGCCGGTCGCCGCCGCCGCCCGCGGCGCCGCCGCTGCTCGCGGCCGGCGGGCGCGCGGCCAGCTCGCGCAGCGCCTCGAGGTAGGCGACCGCGTCCATGGCGCCCTCGAGCGCGGCGAGCAGGTCGTAGAGGCGGTCTGCGGCGGCGGCGGAGGCGGCGGCGGCGGCGGCGGCGGCGGCGGCGGCCGGGCGAGCGGAACCCGCCCGCGCCCCCGCCCCACCCGCCGTTGGTCCGCAGTGCAGCAGCAGCAAGAGGTGCCGCAGCGCCTGCTCCATGACGGCTCGGCAGCCCGGCTGCAGCGCGGCGGCGGCCGCGGGGTCGACGGCGCGGCGGGCGCGGCTGGTGGCGGCCGTGATGGCGGGGGACTGAGAAGTTTGGTGTTATTGTTGGTGTCGTTTTGAGGGAGTGTGAGAGAGAGGAGAGAGAGAAAAGAGGGAGCGGCGGGCGAAAAAAAGGCGCTCGATTGCGAGGAAGGGATATAAAAGAAAAAGGAAAGGGCCTCAGAGAAATCCGCTAAATATATTTGTAATCAGTGAGTGGGGCTCCAGCGTGTGGAGCACCCTCATTGTGTGTAACAATAAGCGCATCAGCGGCCGGCGGGCAGGGGGGGGGGGGCGGAGAGATGGG
>Ga0209390_10004066_pt1 | contig 22496 bp, 20 predicted proteins | sample BON01_FD_187212 | JGI IMG/M metagenome (GOLD analysis project Ga0209390, IMG submission 187212) | Freshwater microbial communities from Lake Bonney liftoff mats and glacier meltwater in Antarctica - BON-01 (SPAdes) (version 2) | ecosystem: Environmental > Aquatic > Freshwater > Ice > Glacier... | reverse complement strand
GCCGATGGGAGGACGCTTTTGGAGCGAATAATTGGGGTTTCCGAACGTTTTTGCGAGGGTGAGAGCTGTTAGATGCCTGCATGGGCTAAAGATTCGCCGCCTCTTCTCGGCTCCTTTTCCCTATCCCGTATGGGTTCAAGGGCTTTCCGACCAGGCACGACGTAGGTCAGGCGTCCTTCTTTGTAGAATCCACGAGCATCGGAAGGGGTGGGCTTAATCTCGATGTCGCCTGTGGAGTTGAATTGCTTGAGCGAGGTGAAGGTGCTCTCGGGGAAGCCGGTGACCGTTTCCAATGCCGCCTGTTTACCTTTCACGAAGCCGGCGTGGTAGTTCCACTTTCCGGGTTTGTCGGGCGAGAAGTGAGCGCGCCAGACGGTGCCGGACCGGGCGGAGCTTTCCCCGGCGTTGCCATCGGCTGCGAAGTATCCGGGAACCTGATACTCGGGCGCGCCCGAGTTGTGGGTGAAGGTCACCATGAGCGAGTAGTCGAGGAAGGGGTTGGGTTTTTGATCGAGTTCGTGGGCGAAGGGACCCTTGATGGAGAGGGTGACGGGTTGCCACTGGGTATTGGCTCCGGTGAGGGTGGCGGAGCCGTCTCCATCGCCTTGACGGGGCTGCTGGAGATCGGGGAGAGCAGGCTTGGCAGCGTTATCAGGCTTAAAGGTTTTCTGATTGGCTTGGTCATTTTTTTGATTCTTGAGAATCCAATTTCTCAAGGTTGAGGACCCTTTGCCGTAGGGCGCGGGGAGATCGACGATATCGCGGGTTTGAATCCGGGGTGGTGTCCCCCAGTGTTCCGGGTATTTTGAGGTTTTGGGCTTTGGCTCGGCCGCGTCTTTTTCAAGATTCATCTCGATCCAACTTTTAAGGGTGGAAGACCCCTTGCCGAAGGGCTTGGGGAGTTCCACGAGATCTGCGGTCTGAATTTGCGGGGTGGGTCCCCAATGTTCGGGGAACTTGGCTGGGGTCTGGCGTTCGGCCTGCGGGGATTTGGGCGCAGCCGGGAATGGTTTGGGCAAGGTGCCTTCCTTCACGACGGTGGCGGGGCCGTTTCCTTCCGGGGGCGCGGTCTGCACCGGCTTCTCCGTGGTGAGGATAAATTTATCGAATTCAAACCCATCCTCCCGCATGGAGAAGTGAATTTGATGATCACCGGCCTTGGGGACATCGATCCAGATCTGACCAAAGAGGCCGGTGTGGATTTTTTCGGTCCGTTGTTTGCTATCCCAGTGCCACTTGTTTTTGGCGGTCCACTGCATGCGCGCGCCGGACTCCGGCCAGGTGCCGTCGATGCCGAGGTGAATCCCGTTGTCTTCCGAGTTGGTCGAGTGGCAACGGACCCAGCAGTAATAGCGACCGGGGTTCGCAAAATTGATGTTGTAGGTGAGCACGGCCATCTCGCCGGGTTCGTTGGTGAAATTCTCTTTTTGGATCAACTTGTCATCGTGAGAGCGGCGGGTGTCCGGCAGGATTTCCAGGTAGGCTCTGCCAGAGGCACTGTGGGCATGGGAGGGATCGCCATCGGGCTTGATTCCAGGATCCGAGATGGTGCTGGTGAGATGCCAGGCCCTGACCTCGGACTTGGTTTGCGAAGCAAAGTGCTCGGCTTCAATCGCGACGACTCCGTCTTTCTCTTGAAAGACGAGATCGGGTGCGAGCGAGGTGGTGGAAGCGCTCGCAATCCCCAGAAGCGGGAGCGAGAGAGCGGGATAAAGACTTTTCATCATAAGAATGATGAACCCTATGATTTGAACCGGGGCACTGCCAAGCCCCGGATCCGAAATGCCATCATTTAGACGGAAATGCTAAAAGGCTCACTTTCCGTTCAGCTCCGCCACTGCGGCTTCCAGAGAGGCGGCGTCTTCGATGGAAATAATGCGCGCGTCCTTGTCGATGCGGGACATAAAACCGGCGAGGACCTTGCCGGGGCCGAGTTCGATGAAGAGGTCGTGGCCTTGGGAGCGGAGGAGTTGAATGGTCTCGATCCAGCGGACTGATCCGGTCACCTGTTTGGTGAGGGATTCGCGGATGCCATCGGGGCCTTCGGCAGGAGTGGCGAGGAAGTTGGAGATGACGGGAATGGAAGGAGTTCCGATGTTCGCTTCGGCGAGGGCTTCGGCGAGCTTTTCCTGGGCACTCGCCATGAGGCGGGAATGGTAGGCTCCGGCAACTTGCAATTTTTTGCCCATGCGGAGGCCGAATTCCTTGGCTTTGGCAACGGCTTGATCGATCCCTTCCTCCTTGCCGGAGAGGACCGTTTGGCCGGGGCAGTTGAGGTTGGCGACATCGACATCGCACTCGTCGGCGAGGCGGCGCACGTCTTCGTCGGTCCCGCCGATCATCGCGGCCATCGATCCGGGATGGGCTTTACAGGCTTCGTCCATGAGTTGTCCCCGGCGGGCGACGAGCTTGAGTCCGTCTTCGAAAGAGAAGGTTCCGGCGGCGGCGTGGGCCGTCATTTCGCCGAGGGAAAGTCCGGCGGCTGCGGCAGGCTCGAGCGAGGGAACTTTTTCCTGGAGGACTTCCAGAAGTGCTAGTCCGTGGAGAAAGAGGGCGGGTTGGCAGTTGCCGGTGCGGGTGAGGTCTTCCTCCGCGCCCTCGAAGATGACGGAGGTCAGGGAACGCCCGAGGACTTCGTCGGCCTTCTCGAAAAGGGCTTTGGCCGAAGGGTAGGCCTCGGTGAGATCTTTGCCCATGCCCACTTTTTGGGCTCCTTGTCCGGAAAATAAGAGAACGGCTTTGCTCATCAGGCCGTGAGCTAAGCTTCTCCTTGCAGGGGGAGCAAGTCACTAAGCTCGCGAACTTTTCGAGTGAGCAGGGGGCCGGCGTCTGCGATGAGGGTTTCGAGGGGAAGGTTGAATTCCGTGAGGGCACCGCAGAGTTTGAAAAGTCCGGACTCGCGGACTTCCGATGAGATGTGTCCGGCCACTCCGATCACCGCTTTCCCTTGTTCGGCGGCGAGGCGGGCCACCCCGACTGGGCCTTTTCCGGAAAGGGATTGTGCGTCGAGCGATCCTTCCCCGGTGATGACGAGATCAGCTGCAGCGATACGGGCGGGAAGGTCGAGGGCCTTGGCGACGAGATCGAATCCGGGGTGAAGTTCGGCTCCCAGAAAATACATCGCTCCAAATCCGAGACCTCCGGCGGCTCCGGCACCGGGTTTTTCGGCGAGGTCTTTCGCTCCGGTAATCTCCAACAAGTGGGTGAGGAAGGATTCCAATTTGAGTTGTTCTTCGGGGTTCGCTCCTTTTTGGGGGCCAAAAATCGCGGTCGCTCCGTTGGGGCCGAGAAGGGGGTTTTCGACATCGCAGGCCACATCGATGGGAGGGAGGTCGATCAGTTGATCCCGGTCGATGATCGCGAGTTCGTCCAATCCGGCAGGGCAGGATGAAAGCGGGTCTTCGTTCGAATCCAGGAAGAGGACGCCGAGGGCATCGGCCATGCCGACGCCGCCATCGTTGGTGGCGCTGCCACCGATGCCGATGAGGATGCGTTCGACCCCTTTCTGTTTGGAGGCATGGCGGATCATGAGACCGGTGCCGTAGGTTGAGGATTTCAGGAGGTCCCGGTCTTCGGCCTTGATCAGTTCGAAGCCGGAGGCGGAGGCCATTTCCATGACGGCGAGGCCGGTATCGGTGATGGCGTAGCGGGCCTGCACGGGGCGCAGGAGGGCATCGACGGTCTCGACGGTGACCCACTTTCCTCCGAGTGCGGCCAGCATCGTTGCGGTGAACCCTTCACCGCCATCGGCGATGGGGCAGGCCTCGATCTCAAAGCTCGAGGGCAAGCCATCGCGAATGGCCGAGGAAGCCTCGCTGGCGGTGAGGGAGCCCTTGAACTTATCGTTGGCAATGAGAACGCGCATGGGCTTCCCGTAGCAGGTCCGGGGCCATCATAAAGTGCGATTTTTGGCGGAGGCTATTGCACGAGCCGAATCGTGAGCGGGTAGCGGTAGAGGATTCCCTCGTTCGCTTTTGTGCAGGCAATGATGAGAAAGACGAGATCCAGAACGATGATGGCGAGCATCAGGATAAAGCCGATGAAGACGAAGATCAGAAGGAGCGCGACGAGGAAATAGATCGTCATCGAGATTTGGAAGTTGAGCGCTTCCTTGGCCTGGTCGGCGGCAAAGGGCATTTCGTCCTTTTTAATGAGCCACATTACCAGTGGTCCGAGGATGTTCGCGAAGGGGATTCCAAGGAATAGGGTGAGCGCGGAGAGGTGGGAAAACATCGCCCAGGTCCGTTCGGTCTTGTGCGGGAGGTTGTCGTGAATTTCAGAGTGAGAATTTTCCATGCCTTCAAGTTACGAGTGGCCTGGCCGGCCCGCGATGAGAATGCGGAAGGAATTTTGTATTGAGGACTCCCACTGCGAATCATCAATCCCGGGGGGGGTAGGGGAGCCAATTGGGAGGGTGAGCGGATTTAGAGTTGGCCGAGGGAGGCGAGGGGGAGGGGAACGTCGAACGTCGAACGTCGAACGTCGAACGTCGAACGTCGAACGTCGAACGTCGAACGTCGAACGTCGAACGTCGAACGTCGAACGTCGAACGTCGAACGCTGAACGTCGGATGTTGAATGGGGGAAATTGAGGAGATCGGACAAGCCGTAGGCTTCGAGGACGGCGGCGTCGAGGTCGTCGTGGAGTTGTTTGAGGAGGGTGACGAGGCCGTGGTCGTGGATGATTTTTTCCTTATCGGTGAGGGGCTTTTCTTTGCGGAGTTTTTCGAGGACGTTGTACATCCCGGTGAGGGTGAGGTCGGGGTGCTCGGCCTGGCGGGCTTTGCGGTGGCCATCTAGGCGCTCGCCGAGGTCGCGAATGCGGGTCTCGAGCGCGCCTTCCGGGAGGTCGGGGAAGGGGAAGGTTTCGAAGCAACGGGTTTTGTTGTAGCGGGGGCGATCTTCCAAGGTGCCGCCAGTTGCGAGCGCCCACGTGACATGGATTGTGGAGGAGAGAATGCCGATGGTCGCCGCGTCGTCGTGCGCAATGTTGACAAGCATGTTGTCGGGGAGAATGGAATGATCGAGGAAGGTGAAGAAGCGGTGTTTGCTGGTTTCAACAGTAGCGATGTAGCGGGTGAGGCCTCCGAGTTGGTCGCGAAGTTTCTTGTTTGGTTCTCCAAAAATCCACCAGAGGCGTTTTCGAATTTCCCGTTTGTTCTTATCTCGCTCGGGTTTCACCGTAGAGAGAAGGTGTTGAAATATTCCGGGATGGTACTCTGCCAATTCCTCTGCGGAGAGGCCAAACGCATCGATTACTTGGACTTCGCGGGGTTTGTTGGTGAGGTCTTTGCCGTTTCGATAATCGTGGATAATTGGCGACTGTTCGGGCTTTGAGGAGGATTGGAGGATTGATGCTTCTTGAGGAGTCACGATAAAACCAGAGCCGAAAAGACCGAAACCCCGGTTACTTAAACTGCGATTGGAGGGAAGTGGTGAAATGGCAGTGAGGTTCGGGCCGGATTGTAGATTGCTGGCGAGGAGTCCAGATTGTGTTGTTGTGGAAATCAAATGCTCTCCATCCTCAACTTCTTTTTTGTCAACTACTTCAAGTCGGATTCCTTCGTGATGTCCTACAGTGGAGACTGTCATCGAAATTCTAAGAGCTGCGCCATCAGCGGAATCGATCCACGGGTGATCTGGGATGGCGAAGGTGAGGGAGAGAGGTTTTTGTCGTTGTTGAGGAAGGCTTCGAGGCAGCGGCGGTTGAAGGTTTGGTGGATGGAGTTGGTAGTGATGAAGCCGAATTGTTGGGCTTTTTTGTCGCGGACGAGTTCGGCGGCGTGGTGCCACCAGAACATGACAAAGTCCCAGGAGTCGGGTTTGTGGGGTTTGAAGGCGGTGCGGAGGGCTTCGGGGACTTCTTTGCCGGTGACGGGGTGGGGTTTGGTGGAGTGGCCGTCCCAGATCGTTTGGTAGGAGCCGTCTTCGTTTTTGAGGGGGGATTTTTTCGTCGTAGGCGAGGACGGCGTCGCGGCATTGGATGGTGGATTGTTTGGGGAGGAGGGGGCGGTCGTTGGTATCGGCTTTCCCGGTCGTTTTTTTGTGCCATTGGAAGTAGCCGATTCAGAGGACGAGTTGGGCGATGGCGGTGGCGCGTTCGTTGACTTCAAGGCCGAGGAATTGGTCGGGGCGGACTTTGAAGGTGTCCATCTCGGCGGTGAGGGTTTCGTTGGGGGTGATCTCGGAGAGGAGGTCGAGGACTTCGGCTTCGAGTTCCCTCATGCGGGCCATCGCGACGTAGAGGAAGTTGCCGGAGCCGCAGGCGGGGTCGAGGACCTTGGTGGCGCAGAGTTGGTGGTGGAAGTCGGTGAGGGGGGCGGGGGTTTTTCGAGGGAGAGGAGGTCGAAGAGTTCGAGGAGGAAGGGTTGGGCGGAGCCGCGTTCGTGGCCGCCGGAGTGGGACCAGCGGGTGATGAAGGACACGATTTGATCGGAGGTGGGATCAAGGGGAGAAACGGGCACGAGGCCGTGTGTTCAGGGGGAGATGAGATGAGAAGTGGAATGTGAGGCGGGGAGATATCATTTGGGGGGCGGTGATTCGAGGTGGGTGAAGCCCCTGAAAGCGTTTGCCCATTTGTTGCCCGGAAGAAGAGCATTTCAGGGTGTTTTGGTGCCCTTCGGTGCCGAATCAAAAAAAAGAGCGTTCTCGTGGTGAGAGCGCTCAAGGCCGTATGGGGTAGGGAGAAATCTGGCAGAGGGGGTGGGATTCGAACCCACGGTACCTTGCGGTACGTCGGTTTTCAAGACCGGTGCATTCGACCACTCTGCCACCCCTCCGTGGCCGTCAAGATCAAATGAAATTTGGATTTTGGCAAGCAACAAAGCGCGAAAATTAGGGGGGCGTAAATTTCAGTCAGCGCGATCATTGAGGTCAAGTGGTCCCGATCGAGGTTGGGAGCGGAGCGTGGGAGGGTCCGGGGTTGGGTGACTCTCCTGAGGAGGGCCACTGAAAGCGCCGTAGGCACGGAACCGGGAGCTGGGCTTGGGGAAGGTGGGGGAGTTGATTTGAACCACAGAGAGAGCGGAGGTCACCGGGGGGGCTTGAGAGCGCTCGAATGTAATCGCGAATGCTGCCAGCTCATTCAGCTCGCGGGGATAAGGCTCGATCAATGGGGAGAGGGTGTTAGCTTGCGAGGAATCCTTTCTGAATCTCGATGAAATTTCCGTTCCTTCTTTTTCTTGTCCTCCTGACCTTCCAAGCGCGAGGGGCCGTGCACGACCTTTCGGTTGGTCGTCCCTTTCCCAATCTGACTCTTCCGTCGATTTCCGGAGGGAAGCTGACCACGGTTGACTCCTTTTTGGGGGAGAAGCTGATGCTCCATTTGTTCGCGTCATGGTGAGCAGGCTGCCGAAAGCACGTGCCAGGCTGGCACGCGAAAGCTTCCGAATTGGTGAAGAGTGGCAAACTCAAGGTGGCGGGCATTGTCCAAGAACAACATCCGGACCGGGCCCGGCTCTACATGCAGTGGGAGGAGATGGATTGGCCTGTTTTGGCGGACTCCTACAATGAACTGGGGATCAAGGTCGTTCCGATTACGCTTTTGATTGATGAATCCGGGGTCATTCGTTTTAAGAATCCCAAGGCTGCAGATTTGGAATCGTTCCTACAAACTCACTATCCCAAGGGTTCGCTTCCCAAGAAGATTCCCGCCCGGGAATTTGAGGTCGGGGACCTTAAAAAACAGGGGGCGGAGGAACCTGAAAATGCGGTCGCACATTTCCAGCTCGGGGTGGCCTATCGGAAGCGCTACGATTCGGGAAAGAGCGGGGGCGATGATTTTGCGAAGGCCATTGCTTCCTGGCGGAAGGCCCTGGAGCTGAACCCCGACCAATACATTTGGCGTCGTCGAATCCAGCAATACGGTCCCCGTCTGGATAAGCCCTATTCCTTTTACGACTGGGTGAATCAAGCCCAGTCTGAGATTACCGCCCGGGGAGGGATTCCCCATCCTCTCACGGCCGAGCCAAGCGGTTCTGAATTCGCCGATCCCGGGAACGGCAAAGAAGCAACGTTAGAAAAGGTGCCTCACCCGGATCCGGAGGGAAAAGTGACAAGCGACGAAGAGGGTCTCGTGGCCATTCAAGCGGTGGTCGTGCCCTCGACCAAGGGCGATGGAAAATCAGTGCGAGTTCATTTGGAATTCAGTCCTCAAAATGAGCTCGAGGTGCATTGGACGAATGATGCCGGGAATCTTTCCTTCTTTCCCGAGAGCGACGGAGTCGAGATTCTTGATCAGCAGGGACCGGGGGAAGTTCCGCCGATGCCGAGCACCGCCGAAACGAGAAAAGGAGAATTTGAAGTTCGCCCGCTGGCCGGAAAAACACTTCCGAAGGAAATCAAAGCGACGGCGTTCTATTTTGTTTGTGAAGGGGTCGACGGGGTGTGCCGCTACTTGCGACAGGAGGTGACTATTTCCCTTGATCCCGAAGGTTCTTGAGCCAAGTCGTGATGTCGGAGACCACGAGGTTGCTCTGGTGGTCGTGGAAGAGGAGGTGGAAGCTTTCAGGGTAGAACTTGCGGGTGTGGGGCGCGGCGGCTGGGATTTTTTCGAAGAAGGCTTCGACATCCTTCGGGTCTGAGAAGACGTCCTTGCCGCCGTGGAGAACGAGGACGGGGATGTCGAGTTTCCGGGCTGCTTCGGGCATTGAGCGGATCATCTTTCCGAGGGTGCTCAGGAGATGGAGGGTGTGCCGGTCGATATGGTAGGGGTTTTTTGTGGCCTGCTCTTCGTGGATGGTATCCTTGGTCACGCGGACTTCGTCTTTACCCGAAAGGGTTTCCAGGGAGACCCGTGCTTTGGGAAAGAGGACCGACAAGGTGTTCGCGAGATATTCCTTCCACTTGGGGAAGTCGCCCCGGATGTTGACGATGGGGGAGGCAAGAATCATGGCGTCGCAGAGCTCCTGCCGTCTTAGGGCGTGGGCGTAGGTGTGAAGGACGATCAGCGAGCCCATGCTTTCGCCGCACCAGACAATCTTGGCCATGGGATGGCGTTTGCGAATGAGGTGGGTGAAGGAAACGAGGTCGAAAAACCATTCCTTCTTGTCGTCGATGTGGCCGCGGCGTTCTTTGATCGGGTCATTGCCCTGGCCTCTCGTTTCGGCCGCATAGACCGCGGTTCGCGGGAGCGTGGTAAGAAGGTGGCTTCCCAGCGGGTTGTAGTCGGCCGCTGCTCCGCTAATCCCATGCACTCCGATGATGACGAGCTCGGGTTCCTCCTTGGGCATCCAGGTTCGATAGGGAAACTGGTCGCCATCGAAGGAATGCAGCCGGTCGTTTTCGAGGCGGATTTTTGAGAGGTCGGGCACGGCTGGAGTGGTGGCGCAATGGGTCAAAAAAAACATCCCGGTGACCCCGAGGAGGACTCGAATCAGCGGGATGAATTTCATGAGAATGAGAAGGTTCGTTAGTATTGCACGATCGTCTTCTCCGAGCGGGCGTCAATGATGGCGAAGCGCTCGCGATGGAGATTGGAATCGCTGCGGAAGATGAGGCGTCCGGCGTGGGAGCGCTCGAGTTCCATGAGGATTTTGGAGTCCTCGGATTTGAAGCGGTTTAAGACGTCGGCATTGACCATGACGATGAGGTCTCCGTCTTCGTTGTTTTCCTGCTGACGCTGGATGACCGTGTTGAGGCGACGTTGAATCTCGATACTCATACTCATGGTGTTCTTGATGCGTCCCCGTCCCTGGCAATACGGGCAGGGTTCGAGGGTGGAATCGAGAAGACTTTCGCTGAGACGCTGGCGGGTCATTTCCATCAGTCCGACGGAGGAGATTTGCAGGACCTGGGTCTTGGCCTTGTCGCGCTTGAGGCGCTCCTTCATCGCGCGGTAAACGGCTTGTTGGTCACGGCGATGGCGCATGTCGATGAAGTCGACCACGACCAAGCCACCGATGTTGCGGAGGCGGAGCTGGCGGGCCACTTCTTCGGCGGCTTCCACGTTGGTTTGGAGGAGCATCTTGTCGACGTCCTTGGATCCGCGGTTGCGGCCGGTGTTCACATCGATCGAGATCAAGGCCTCGGTTTCGTCGATGACAATGTAGCCCCCACAAGGAAGCCAAACCTGGCGCATGAAGGCTTCGTCGATTTGTTTTTGAATGCCGTACCGTTCGAAGATCGTTTGTTTGGACGGGAAGTAGTGGATTTTGCGCTTGGAGCGCCGTGAAACCTTGGAGGCAATTTCGCGGATATATTCCGTGGTCTTTTCGTCGTCACAGATGATTTTGTCGACGTCATCGGTAAGGAAATTCCGGGCGGTGCCTTCGACGAGATCGGGTTCGCGGAAGCAGGCCACCGGGGCGCTTTTGGAATCGCGGTTTTCTTCGACCTGATGCCATTGCTCCATGAGCATGGCGAGGTCTCTGACGAAGTGGCGGGCCCGGGTGCCGGTGGCGATGGTGCGCATGATGATGCCCATGCCATCGGGAACATTCAGGCGCTGCATGATTTTGCGCAGGCGCTGGCGCTCCTGGGGGTCGTCGATGCGACGGGAGATGCCGAACTGCTCGGAGTAGGGCATGAGGACGAGGTAGCGTCCGGCGAGCGAGATGTTCGTGGTGACGCGCGGGCCTTTGTTGCCAATCGCGCCCTTGGAGACTTGGATCATGATTTCCGAGCCGACGGGGTAGATGCTCGGAATGTCCTTGGAGGTAATTTTCTTTTGCTTCTTGGCGGGGCGTCCTTCGCGGCGGATCTCCTCCAGGCCGCCGTCGAGAGCGGCGGGGATGGCGTCCCAGAAGTGGAGAAAGGCATTTTTCTCGAGGCCGATATCGACGAACATGGCCTTGAGACCGGATTCGATGTTTTTGACGCGGCCTTTGAAGATGCCGCCGACGATGTTGTCGTCGCCCTCCCGCTCGACGTTATATTCTTCGAGGACCCCGTCTTCGAGAAGGGCGGTCCGGCGTTCGAGGGTTTCGGCGTTTACAATAATGGTTCTGCCTTCACGGGGGTCCGGATTGGCCATGCCAAGGGCATTTTTGATCATTTTAATCATATGGGTAAGTTTGAAAATTGGGTCTTAAAAATAGGATGGGGTTACTGCCTGGGGGCAGGAGAGGGTTCGTCAGTTTCGGCGTCTGGAAGGGGCGCGATGCTGGGGAGAGGGATGGTCTTGGGCTTCACCTTGACGGGAGCGCCGGATTGGACATTGCCAAGATCGACGTCGCCCAGGGCATCGTCGTCATTGTTAATTGGGAGGGCGAGGAGATCGCCCTCGGGGAGGACGACTTCTTCGTAGGGATCGAAGTTGCCCTCGTAGACTCCGAGGCGGCCCAGAGGCGGCTTGAGTCCGGCCTCGAGATTGAAAATACTGCGGTAAATCAGGTGGGAGAGTGCCCCGGCCACCTTGCCTCCGCTCTTGCCGTTGGCCACGACGACGGTGACGGCGTAGCGGGGGGAGTCGTAGGGGGCGAAGGAGGTTGTCCAGGCGTTGTGGGAATGAGTGGTATTGGTTTTGCTCACTTGGGCGGTTCCGGTCTTGGCGGCGATGAAGACGTCTTTCATCGCGACTTTGGTGGCGGTGCCGCCGACTTCGTTGGCGGCTTTCCACATCCCTTTTCGGATGACTTCGAGCTGAAGCGCGGTCAGGCCTTCATTGAGGAGGTCGGCTTTGACGACGGGGATGTTTTCTTTGAGCACCTCCTCGTTGCCTGCGAGGTCTTCCCCGACGACCCGGCGAATGATGCGGGGCTGATAGTAGCGTCCGCCGTTGGCGATGGTGGCGGTGACGCTGCAAATCTGGAGAGGGGTGGCCATGGAATCGCCTTGTCCGATTGCCATGAGGGCGAGTTCCGCCGGGGTGAGAACCGCTCCGGGTTTGATTTCGCGCTTCCAAACGGTGCTGCCGGGCACGATCCCTTCGTCTTCCAGGGGGAGAAGGATGCCGCTTTTGACACCGAAGCCCAGCATGTTGAAGGTGTCCACCATGGCGGAGCTTCGGATTTTGCCAGCCATCGCCATGAAGTAGGGGTTGCAGGAACGCTGGATGGCTTCGCTGAGTCCAAGGGTGCCGTGTCCTCCTTTTTTCCAGCAACCGATTCGGAGTGTTCTGCCAAAGGAGCTGTAGCCAATGCAATTGTGGCGGAAGCTCACGCTGTTGTGAACGAGGCCCGCGATGGCCGTGGGAAGCTTGAAGGTTGAGCCGGGGATAAAGGGGCTGATGGCCCGGTTGGTGAGGGGGGCGGCCCGATTGTTATTGTAGGCGTCGAATTTGCGCTGGGAGATGCTGGGAACGAAATCGTTGGGGTCGTAATTGGGCACTGAAACCATCGCAAGGATTTCGCCGGTATTGGGGTCCTGCACGACGGCCGCTCCGCGACCGATCTGTCGCATGATGTTCTCAACGTAGTATTGCAGGTTGGCATCGATGGTGAGTTGGACCCGGGCACCTTCGCGGGCCGGTTGGTAGTCGTCGGTGGCAATGACCTTTTGCTTTTCATTGCGAACGAGAACCCTTTTGCCTCCGGCTCCTCTGAGAAAGGTGTCCATGGTGGCCTCGACCCCGCTAATGCCCTCGTCATCTCCTTCGTAGAGATCATTGCGGAACTCATCAGGAATGTCGCCTTTGGCCCATTGCTTGACGTAGCCCAGGACGTGTCCGGCGAGCGAGCCGTAGGGATAAATCCGGCGAGGAGCGACGCGGACTTCGACGCCCCGGAGTTCGCCGCTGCGCACCGCAATCTGGGCGAATTGTTCGTGGGTCAGGTCGGTTTTGTATTTGTAGGGAACGAGACCTCCGTAGGTGAGGTAATGGCTTCGGAGAGCCTTGGTGAAGCGATCCCCCTTGAGGCCGAATTCTTCGAGGCGGGGGATGACATCTTCGTTGACGATGCGGACGATGTCCTTTTCGGCGGTGAGTTTGGGCATGCCACCCGCGCCCGTGGTGATTTCTTCCTTGATGAGGTCGGGGTCGTTTTGATTTTGCTCCCGATAGCTTTGGTAGATGTCATCGAGGTTGAAGACGACTTCATAGCTGCGTCGGTTTCTGGCGAGGACGAGGCCGTTGCGGTCGACGATTTCGCCGCGGACGCCCGGTTCCCGGATGGTGACGGTGTGGGTGGTGGGAATGTTTGCGACAAATTGCGAGCGGCGGTCGATCTGGAATTCATACAAGCGCGACAAAAGGGTGCCACAACCGGTGAGGACGAGGGCGGTCAGGAGGTAGAGTCGAAAGCGGTATTTGGGTTCCATGGGGTTGGTTGGGGCGGGTTAGTGGCGGTAGTCGATGGGGTGACCACAGAGGTCGGCGATCTTGAAGAGGATCCAAAAGATCAAGGGGGAGAGCATCATGGTGGCGAGGGAGGTGGCTCCAATTTGTTCAATCACTCCGTTATCCATGCTGAATCCTCCGGTGATAAAACTTCGGATCAAATACTCGACAAACAAGTAGAGAAAAATGGCGACCCCCGCAAAAGCGGCGGAGAGGTACCATTTGCCCTCTTGAAAGAGAGGGCGGATGCCCTGCATGAGGAACCCCATCAAGGCGTAGAGGATGATGGAGTAGCCAAAGTTCAGCGAATCGACCGGGCTGTTGTAGACGATGCTGTCGCCCTGGGCGTAGACCAGAATTTGCTGGGCATCCCAGAGGAATCCGCCGAGGAAGGCGAGAATGAGCATTTCGGCGGTGGAAACCGTGGAGGAGGCGCAGAGCACGACCAAAGGCAGGATGAGGATGCGGGCATCATACCATATCGAGATGACAGGGATGAACTGCTGCAGGATGCAACTCAGCAAGAGAAGGCCGATCAGACTAACGGGATAGAGAAACATTCAGCGTCAATTCAACTACCGGGTGAATTGGTAATGACAAAGACGGTTTGGAGGTTGGTAAAGTCCACGGCTGGAATAATTTCCGCCTCGCCGTAAACAGGGCCACTTTCAAAGTCTTCGATGGTTCCAATGGGAATATTTGCGGGGAAAAGCTTTCCCCGCCCGTCGGTATACACCTTCATGCCCTTTTGGAGGGCGGCGTTTTTTGAGAGGTAACGCAGGCGCAATCGGGGCGCCTCGCCATAATTGGTCCGCCGGCCCACCACGAGGCCGACTTCCGTGCTGCCTTCGACACGCGCGGAAACTTGGGAGCCCTCGTCGGTAATGAGGAGGACTGAAGAGATTTCCTGGCCGGGAAACTGGACCCGGCCAACAAGGCCTCCATTGGAAGCGAGAACACAGAGCGAAACGCCGAGGCCTTTATCGGCTCCCCGGTTGATTTCGATCGTTTTACCCCAAAGAAGGGGTTGTTTACGGATCACTTTGGCCGGGACGACGTCAAATTCGGTCTGCTTCTTGAAGGCAAGGGCAGAGCGGAGTTCATTGTTTTCGGCTTCCAGATCGCGGACCCTCGAGGCGATCAGCTTGAAGCGGTCCCGCTCGCTGGTGGTCTGATCGAATTTTTTTTGGAGGTCGGTTGAGTGTTCCACCTCTTCCAGGAATTCCCGGGCGAACTGCTCGGTCTTGCCTCCTTGGGAAATAATGGGGGAGATTGCCGAGTAGTAGGTCGTTTGAATTTGACGCACTGCTTCTTCGCTCAGGGTAAATACCCAGACGAGTCCTGCCAAAAACAGCAGAAGGGCAAAGAAGTTGAGGGGTTTCATCGCCTACGGGCGTCTCCGTGGTTTAACGGTCCGAATTGGTCACCCGCTTCAGGAAGGCGAGTTCCTGAAGAACCTTACCGGTTCCTTCAGCAACGGCACTCAGCGGATCTTCCGCGACGTGCACGGGCAATCCGGTTTCTTCCCGAAGTCGCTTATCAAGGCCCCGGAGCAAGGCTCCACCGCCGGCCAGAACAAGGCCGCGGTCGACAAGGTCGGCGGCAAGTTCGGGCGGGCAGCGCTCCAAGGTCGTGCGCACCGCGTCAACGATCGTGGTGAGAGGATCAGCCATGGCGTCGCGAACCTCCTGGGAGGTGATCGTGATGGTTTTGGGCAGTCCGGAGACGAGGTCGCGGCCTTTCACCTCCATGCTGGTTTCCTTGGGAAGGGGGGCGGCGGAGCCGATGCGGATCTTGATATCCTCGGCGGTGCGCTCGCCAATCATGAGGTTGTAGCCCCGCTTCATGTAAGAGGTAATGGCCTCGTCCAGCTCGTCCCCTGCGGTGCGGACACTGCGGGCATAGACGATTCCGGAGAGCGAGATGAGGGCGACCTCGGTGGTGCCGCCGCCGATGTCGACGATCATGTTTCCCGAGGCATCCTGAACGGGGAGGCCGACTCCGATGGCAGCGGCCATGGGTTCTTCGATGAGGTAAACTTCGCGGGCTCCGGCCTGTTCGGCGGATTCCTTGACGGCGCGGCGCTCCACCTCGGTGATCCCGGAGGGGATGGCGATGAGGACCCTGGGGTGGGTCCGGCGTTTTCCGCTGACCTTCTTGATGAAGTGGCGGAGCATGGCCTCGGTGACTTCGAAATCGGCGATGACCCCGTCCTTGAGGGGACGGATGGCAATGATGTTGCCGGGGGTTCTGCCGAGCATGCGCTTGGCGTCGTCCCCAACGGCGAGGACTTCATTGGTGCCAGCCCTGACCGCGACCACGGAGGGTTCGCGCAGAACGATTCCGTGATCCTTGACGTTGACCAGGGTGTTGGCTGTCCCGAGATCGATACCGATATCATGCGATAACAGTCCAAAAAAACGTGAAAACATTGATGAGTGAGTAAGTTAAATGAAAAAAAGGGGAATGAGAATGGGAAAAGCTTTGGGAAAATTAAATAATCTTTCCATGGGGGGGCAACGATGGAGAGCCATCCGCTGATGGTCAAGCCGCATCCTTATTCCCCGGCGAATTTATGAGCGTTCCACAGGGGGCTTTCTTAGGCCCCGGTTATGGCGGTTTCGTGCCGCTGGAGAAATTCCTCGGTGAACTCCTTGTATGAGGAGCTTCCAGTTCCGCCGGGATCGTGCTCAAAGATCGTTTTCCCGTGGCTGGGGGCCTCCCCGATTCGAATCGACCGGGGAATGATCGCCTTATAAAGCTGTTCAGGGAAAAACTGACGGACTTCATCGACGACCGACCGGGAGAGGTTGGTCCGGGAGTCATACATTGTCATGAGGATGCCTTCGAGTTCAACGGACGAGCCCACCCCGGCTTCTTTGATTCGTTCGATGACGTGGACGATCTTGGCGAGTCCTTCGAGTCCGAACCACTCGCATTGGAGGGGGATGATAATTTCATCGGCGGCGGCGAGCGAAGAGGTCATGAGGACCCCCAGCGAAGGCGGGGTATCGAGGATGACGTAGTCGAAATCGCGGACGTGTTTAAGACCTTCCAAAATCGACCTGAGCTTGAGGAGGTAATCGGGCATCTGCGCGAGTTCGATTTCGACTCCTGCGAGGTCCATGTCGCCGGGGACGATGAAAAGATTCTCGATGCGGGAGGGGATGATCTTGTCCTCTATTTTTGCCTCACCCAGCAATGGATAATACATGCAGCCCTCGGAGCTGGCTTCTTCGCCGAGTCCACTGGTGGCGTTGGCTTGGGGATCAAGGTCCAAGAGAAGGACTTTTTTTCCGTGGGAGGCGAGTCGGGCTGAAAAATTAATCGCAGTCGTGGTCTTCCCGACTCCTCCCTTTTGGTTGGCAATGGCGATGATTTTCATAGAGGTATTTCTCGGACGGAACCTGACGAGGGGAGGGCGGAAGAGGAAGTAAAATGACGGGGAATTCAGGAGCCGAGCTCGCGGGCCCTGCGGGTGGCTGCTTTGACGGCGTTGATGACGTCTGACCGGAACGCTCCTTTTTCGAGGGCGGCCAGTCCGGCAATGGTGGTTCCGCCCGGTGAGGTCACGCGATCACGGAGAATGGCGGGGTGGTCACCGGTTTCGACGACCATGGCGGCGGCTCCCATGACGGTCTGGGCCGCAAGTTGCAGGGCCTGTTCGCGGGGAATCCCTTCAAGGAGGGCTCCATCGGCCAAGGCTTCGATAAAGGTGTAAACGTAAGCCGGACCGCTTCCGGAGGTGCCGGTGACGGCATCGAGCAGGCTTTCCTTGACCTGGCAGACGGTGCCCACGGCGGCAAGGAGCTTTTCGGCGAAGGCTCCGTCTTCGGGGGTGGCAAGGCTTCCGAGGGAGAAGGCGGCGGCACCTTTGCCGATTAATGCGGGGGTATTGGGCATGACCCGGAGGATGCGGGCTGTTCCCGCGACGTCCTCTTCCATCGTCGCGAGAGTGACCCCGGCGGCAATGGAGAGAATGAGAAGGTCCCCGGGAGCGCGGCCCTGTGATTGCACCTCTTTGAGGACGCCCGCGACGTCGTGGGGTTTGACGCAAAGGAGGAGGACGTCGCTTTGATTGATGACATCGGCCAACGAGTCGGCGGCGGTGATTTCGCGACCCAGAGAGGCGATGGCTGCGGGGTAGGAATCGAAGGCCCGGACCGCTGAAACCGGGAACACTCCCGCGTCAATTGCACCCAGGGTCAGCGCCGAACCCATCTTTCCACATCCTACGAGGCCAATGATCATGCCGGAGATTGGACCGGTCGACGGGGTGCTGTCGAGGGAAAGGCATTGCCATGGATGTCGTTTTCTAAGAAAAGACCGAGGTGAGCAAATGCATTCTTCCCCTGATCGGGTCTCTTTTTGTGCTGCCCCTTCCGGCTGACGAATTTAAAGTAGGCGACGTAGTCCATCCGGTCGTGGCAGCCCTCGACGATCCCGCTGTTGACCCGGATTTCGGGAAGGACCAGCTCGCCATTTCGAGCGACTCGCCGGCTGCCTCGGTGCAAGTTGCGCAGGGAATTGCCCGCTTGAATGCTTCCTGGGACTTCGAAGCCTATCGCCATTTTTGTGCGGCGGCGAAGAAGGATCCTGATTGCATGATGGCCTATTGGGGCATTGCGATGAGCCTGGCGGGTAGTGAACATGAGTTTTACGACCAACGGGAAGCGGCTGTCGACCGGATGCTTGACCTTTTGGAGGCCGGGCAGGGGGTTGAAATCGAGAGGGCCTACGTGGAAGCTGCCGGGCGATTACTGACGGGTGGGGTCAAGGATGCGGGCCTGACCTTCCAGGCGATTTCTGAAAAATTTCCTGCGGATATTCAATCGAAGCTCCTTTCGCTGTTCTTGCTGCGCGATGGTTTTGATTCCTTTGGAGATGCCCGCCCGGGGCAGGTGAGGGCCCGCAAGGGCTTGCGAGAGTTGGTGGCGAAACATCCCGATAATCTTTCGGTGTTGTCATTCTGGGTGAGCAGTCAGGCGGAAGCTCCGCTGGATGCAGACATGCTCCGTGATGACGTTTTGCCCTTTGCCCGCAAGCTGGTGCGCCTGAAGCCCGACTATCCGCCCTTTGCGTTGATGCTGGCTCACGTTGAAGCCCGTTGTGGAAATGCCACCCTCGGAGTGGAGGCCTCCCGGAATGCCATTCGCCTTTACGAAGACTCTATGGAGCGCGAAAAAGTGACGGTCTTTGACTGCGAAGGTTGGGTGAGGGCCAAGGTCTATCTCGCCAGTCTATTGGCGACCAAGGGGCGGTATGCGGAATCGACGGTGGTTTCGAAAGAACTCGCCGCCGTGAAGATCCCGGAGGCCCGGGTTTTCTCTACCGGGGCTGGGATGTTGCTCTGGGAGGGACGGACCATCGGAGCCCGGCTCGCGATGGGGCGTTCCACCAAGCCAGAGTTTGAAGAAGGGCTCAAGATGTTGGACGGCCTGGCCGAGGAGGAGTGGCACAAGGAAAAATCGCTCGTTCTTGGGTATCGCGATTCGCTGGCCTTCTATCTTGGAATTCGAAAAGCCATTCTGGCAGGGGATGACGAAGCCGCCAAAGTGCTTTACGAACAATTGATCGCGCGGGCCAAGGCGTTCGAGGGCAAGAAAGTGCTGGCTTCCAAAACCAGCACCTATTCCAGTTGGCTCCGTGCCACCAACACCCTCAGTATCGCGGCGGCCGAACTGCGCGGGATGCTCTCCGAAATGGAGAAAGGGGCGATGAAGATGGCAGCGGTGAATTGGTATCAAGCGGCCGCCGAGCGCCAGAGTCGCCCGACGAATCTTCTGCCACCCGCGATCGATTATCCCATGGAACTCCGCTTGGGGCATTATTATCTCGCAGCCGGTGACGCCGAGGCGGCCGCGAAAGCGTTCCGGAAAGGTCTCCTCATTCGTCCCAATCATCTGCAGACTCTCGAAGGCTTTCGCGATGCCCTCTTGAAACAGGACCGCAAAGAGGACGCCGAATTGATGGCGGAAAGAATCGCGGCGGTGAGAGCTTAGGCGTCTGCGATGACCTCGCGCGGAATCCCGCGCAGAGCGAGGACCCGGACGATCGTTTCCTCGATCAAATTTGCCGGGCAGGAGGCTCCGGCGGTGATGCCGATGGTGGCCTGCTTGTCATCGAACCCCGAGAGGACGTTGGGCGAGGAGACTTCGGCATCTGCGTGAATGTCGAAGTGAACCACCGTTTCCAGGGATTCCAGACAGGACGCTTCCCGGATGAAATAAGTGGGGAGATTTTCCTGACCAATTTCCACGAGGTGGGTGGTGTTGGAGCTGTTGTATCCGCCCACAACCAGGAGCACGTCCATGGGCTTGTTGAGCATGTCGAAGAGGGCATCCTGGCGTTCCTGGGTGGCTCCGCAAATGGTGTCAAACATCTGAAAGCCTTTGGCGTCCCCGTCACGATCAATGATCGCTTTGCGAATGCGTCGCTGGATTTCCTCGGTTTCGCTCTTCAGCATCGTGGTTTGATTGGCCACCCCGAGCTCCTTGAGATGAATGTCAGGATCAAAGCCCTCCGAGGTGGCCTTGTCGAATTTGGCAAGAAACTCGGCAGCGTCACCGCCGTTGCGGATGAAGTCACACACGTATTCCGTTTCTTCGAGTGTCAGAACGATGAGGTAGTGCCCTTTGCCGTCTTCGCCGGTGGCGCGGGAGGCGGTTGCCCGTGTTTCCTCGTGCCCGCGTTTCCCGTGGATGAGCGAGGTGAAGCCGCTCTTGGCGTAGGATTTGACGCGCCGCCAAACTTTCATGACGTCGCCACACGTGGTGTCGATGATGTGACAGCCCTGTTGTTGGATTTTATCGGTAAAGGAGGTGGGTGCGCCGAAGGCCGGGACGATGACGACATCGTCTTCGGTGAGATCGTCGTAGTCGGAGGTCAGCTCCTTCCAAGGCAGGGAAACGATGTCCATATCCGAGAGTTGACGGTTGACCTCGGGATTGTGGATGATCTCGCCGATGAGGAAAATCCGCTCCTTTGGAAAGACCCGGCGGGCGGCGTAGGCGAGGTCGATGGCGCGCTCGACGCCGTAGCAAAAGCCGAATTGCTCGGCGAGCCGCATCGTCGTTTTGCCAATCGTGAGCGAGCCTCCGCGTTCACGCAGTTTTTCCACGATGGGTGAATGGTAGTGCCGTTCGACTTCGGCTTGCACCAGGGTCATGACATCGGGACGGCGGACGTTGACCCTCTTGCGCTTCTGTGGTGTCGGCGATTCACTCATGTGGATCACTTACTCCGGTTCGGCGCATGCGCCAAATGTTTATTGATTTGGAAAAGGGAAGAAGGAGGAGGGTCATGAGGGCAGCTGAGAGCACTTGCAGCCAAATGAGGTAGACCGGCCAGTCGCCCAGGACATCAAGAGGGGAGGCGGCTTCCGGCTTGGCCGCGAGGAAGCCGAAGTTGGTTCCGACAGCACCATTCACGGCCAGCGCGGATAAAAAGTAGACCTGATTCCAAAGAATGATCCTCGGAACGATGCCCGGGCGCGGCCTCCAACCCATCGCGAGGGGAAGATAGAGGGCCACGATGACAATCACGCCGTGTTGCAGGAAAAAGCTCCAGAACATGGGCTGGGGGAAGTCGTAAGAAAGATTCGGCGTGATCAGGCCCTGCATTGTTCCGGCCAATCCCCAGCAATAAGTCAGCTCGCAGAGAAGGGGTCGTCCGGTGAGCAGTCCAAAGCCCGCCGTCAGGGCCGCAATATCACAGAGATGTCCTGGAATGATGTTGTTGAGAGGAAGAGTGAAATCGAGGGTCGTGAGGACGATCTGATTCACCGGGTAGGTCACGAGACAAATAAACGCCAGAACCGCTCTCGGCCACGTGCAGCCCTTGCGGCCATAGGCGATGCAGATTCCCCCCAGGATGATGAGGGTAAGAATTACGATTCCGTGGGTGAATCCAAAGAGAGGCATGGCGACGGGCTTGATCATGCCCAAAAATTCACAAGCAGCCACCATAAGTTAATCCTCTTATGCGATCAAGCTGACTAAAAATTCAGGTTTTTGGGCGGAATGGGCTTCCGTTGGCGTTTTTAAAGTTCGATCATCCAACTGTTGAAGTTCTCTCAATCCCGGTGTTGATGCGGGCACGATTGGTGGTCTGAACAACAGGGTGGTGACCACGGACGCCACTGGATACACCAAGGTGCAAGTGACTCTTGCCGGAGAATCTGCGGACTTTATCCGGGTGCAAGTGGCACCGTGAGACTCCTCCCCGGGATGACTGGCTTTCAGCGGATCGTTCTCGCTCTCACCGTCCCCGTCGGACTGGTGCAGGGTGAGCTTGTCGGGCAGCTCGGGATTCTCACGCCCCAGACGCTGGCGGGGAATCATCCGGCCACGGGCAATCCCTGGGCGGCGGGTGATCAATATCGATTGGTCTTTTGGATGGCAGCACCGTGATTGCGAATGATTTTAGCGATCTCTGGGATTCTTCCATTCGGACGCCGATCAACCTTACCGAAAAAGGAGAGCAATGGGTCCACTGGCCGTTTACGGGATCGTATTGGGATGGCACCAAGGCACCGGGCCACGGATCGTCTTCCTACCGCGCGATGGGCGATGGCGGAGCGATTCATCAAGGGCAGGCTTCCGATGCCTCCAACTGGGTTTGGCGGGTGAAAAATCTTACTGATGGCAGCGAAATCTTGATCCCGGTGGGCGATTCCCGACTCTCGGTCGATGGGGTCGTCCTCAGCATTGATCCTGGGGCAGCCTTGCAGTGGGACAAAGCTTACGCAGTCCGCATTGAGGCCAATGTCGTCGATAGTCACCATGGAGCGCGCTTCGCGGGAAATTGCCGATGACACGACTTGGAGCTTCGCCACCAATCCCGGTGAGCCTCTCATTATGGCCTTGGAAGAACTCAATTTGCACCCTGACCCCGTTTCCCGTGACCCCGTTTCCCGCCTGGCAGCTCAAAGAAATCCCCCCTCGGCGAAGCTCCCTCGCCCCCCAAGATTCCTTCTACGTCCGGCAAACCACCAAAATCGAAACACACAACACCTCAATCTCTCGCCCTTCCTGATAGTTCTCATATCCGAACCATCACTCCCGATCTTGCTCCGCACAAAAAATGTTCTTATGAACACTCTTTGTGCCATCCAACCACCAACCACCAACCCCGCCGCCCCCGCGCTTCGCCCCTCTGGCAAATCATCCACCACGGCTGGGACCAATTCCTCGCCCTCTACGAAAAATTACACCGCAAATCCCTCGGCCCGCTCGACCCCGCCGCCGTCGCCACCGTCCAATCCTTTCTCCGCTGCGGCG
>Ga0209390_10004065_pt1 | contig 22497 bp, 19 predicted proteins | sample BON01_FD_187212 | JGI IMG/M metagenome (GOLD analysis project Ga0209390, IMG submission 187212) | Freshwater microbial communities from Lake Bonney liftoff mats and glacier meltwater in Antarctica - BON-01 (SPAdes) (version 2) | ecosystem: Environmental > Aquatic > Freshwater > Ice > Glacier... | reverse complement strand
ATGGTAAAGGTGGCGCAGATGCTCAAGCGCCATCTGGACAACTTGTTGACCTATCTGAAGCATCACATCACCAACGCGGTGACCGAAGGGTTGAACTCTAAGATTCAAAGTATCAAAGCCGCCGCCCCAGGCTTCCGCAGCTTCCGCAATTACCGGATTCGCATCCTGTTCTTCTGCGGAAAGCTCACCCTCTACCCACTATAAACCTTGAAGAACCAAAAAAAAGGGAATCGACAACAACAGGAGCCCAACCCCAATGACCACCGTGGCGCCAAATGCAATTCTTCGTCCCGTGCGTGACAATGACCTTTTCATCGATTCGTTTGGACATTGCTATATCGAAATCATCACACGAGCAACACGGATTCATCAAGGGGCGAGCCAACGTAATCACGATTTGAAATTCGGAATGCTCTGAACCGGCGAATCTGGAGGAAAGGCATCCCGCCAAGCTCCGTTGCGGTCACAAAAGCGGGACCCAGTTCCGAGCAGCCAACGGTGAATGGTCAGCACCGGTCGTAAGCTTCGGCACCGGCGACAGGCTGCAAGCCTGTCCTACCTTGGGGCGACCAACTCGCTGACCTACTCCCAGCCCGATGTTTCCATAGAAACAGGCTTCAACTCGCTCGGGTTAACCACCACGTGTTTGATGCGTTGGCGTTTCCAGGTGTAGGTGATGTGGACCTTGCCGTCGGAGGACTGGATCACTGCCGGGTACGAATATTCGCCCGGCTCGTTCTCCAGAACGAGAGCGGCCTCCCATGTTTTGCCGTCCTTGGAAATAGCGACGTTCAACGGGCTGCGGCGTCCGCCCCATTGGTTGCCCTTTTTTCCCACGTGATTGTAAACGAGAAGCGCGCGTCCGTCCTGCAACACCACACCGTCAATTCCGCTGTTGGGATTCGGCAGGTTGGTCGCCTCCATCTTGGTCCAGCTTTTCCAGTCGTCCTGCATCCAGTTCGAGGAAACGACGGACTCGCGGGTGCGATTAAGAATCTGGACGCGACCGTCCGGCCACTTCAGAATCGTGGGTTGGATCGCGCCGAACTCCTTCTTTGAATTAAGCGGGCCGGACTTCTCCCACGTCTGGCCGAGATCGCGTGAGCCTTCCATGTGAACAATCCAGCCGTCGTCCTCCGTGCTGGAACCGCTCAACAACAGATCGCCGATCATCACCGGTTTGTTTCGAATCGGACCCGCGATGGCTTCCGACAAACGTCGTCGGTGATCCCAGGTCTTGCCGCCATCGGAAGAGAGGATCACCTCGCCCCACCAGGTGCTCGGGCTGGGGCCGGTCTTGAAGAACAACAACAGCGGGCCGGACGGCACCTGAAACAAAACGGGATTCCATGTGGGATACCGTTTGCCGTCGGGTTGAACGCCGTTGGCAACTTCCGTCGGCACAGTCCATTTTCCATCAACGTGCCGGGAAACCCAGATGCCGACGTCGGGATTCTTTTCCTCCGTGCCGCCGAACCAGGAGGCAATCAATGTTCCGTCGGATGCCTGTTCGATGGTGGAGGCGTGGCACTCGGGGAACGGTGCCTCTTCGTAGATGAACTCGGCACTCACGAAGCCGGGTTGGTTGGACAATTCTTCAGCGACCGCCATCGGTTGAATAGCTGTGGCGGTCATTGCCCCGGCGACCATTACCTGACAGATCCATTTCATAATACGAAGTTGTGTGCCTATTTTGGCGAGGTCACACCCGGCCAGCCGTCTGTACGGAATGGAGAAGCCGGAAGCCCCGCGCTGTTGTAGAGATTCACGATCGGATAGTCCGCCCAGCCATAGCGCACGGCGACCGGTTTTGGCACTTCCGAACTGCTGACCACTATGGAGCGTCCGACGATCTTTGCATCCGCCCAATGAAACTTTTTGTCCGCACCAGCGATAGCAAAACCAGTCAGCTGGCTCCCATCACCGAACACCATCTCAATGCCGCTGCCGAAGCTCGAAAACAACGGGCCGTCCGGTGTGTTCGGGCTCACCGGTTTGTCGGGTTCAAACGTAGCGATCTCGATCACTTCAGCTCCCTGCCCGGCGGCCAAACCTTTGCCCGCGTTGTTGAAGGTGACGACAGCCTTGCCGTTCTTGAACTTCACGTTCTTGTATGTCGGTCCGCTGCTGAGCTGGTCTTTTTTATTATAGGCGACAAACTCTGCGGCCAGCGCCAGACGTTGGCCGACCGGTTCCTTTCGCGTGGGGTGAATGTCGTCCTTGTCGCCCAGATCGGTGATCACCGCCATGCCGGTGTTCGGCAGGACTTCCAGCGTGAGGCTCTGGGCCTCGCGAAGTTCGGCCCAATCACTTTCAACCGGTTCGGCGGCGATCTCCGCCAGAGCGCGTTTCTGATTCTTGTCCCACGGAGCGAGCTGAACGAAGAGGAACGGAAAGTCGCCCTGGCCCCAGTCGCGACGCCAGTTCTTGATCATGTCGGGAAACAACGTCCGGTACTGGTGCGCACGTCCGGCATTCGATTCGCCCTGATACCAGATTGCTCCCTTGAAGGCATACGGAATCAGTGGTGCAATCATTCCGTTGTAGAGTTCGCTGGGTTTCCAGTCGAGACCGCGCGGCGCTTCTTTCGTGAATTCAACACCCTTCACTTCGGCCTCGCGTTTCTCCTTCTGATAAAGCTCATTGGCGTGCTGGTAGTTCTCCACGATGTCCTTCTTGTAACCGGAATTGCCCGCGAGCACGTCGTCGCTTATCCACACCTCGGCAGGTGATCCGCCCCATGACGTATGAATCAATCCGACTGGAACGCCCTGGGCCTTTTCGACGTCGCGCCCGAAATAGTACGCCACCGCAGAAAAGCCCTTCACCGTTTCAGGAGCACTGTAGGTCCACTTCGCATCGACATCCGTTACCGGCGCGTCTTTCTTTACTCGCGGAACGTAGAACAACCGCAGCGTCTTGCTATCGGCTTCGGCAATGTCCTTCTCGGAATTGGCTGACCGGGCCATCTCCCACTGCATGTTCGACTGACCGCTTGCGATCCAGACTTCGCCGACCACCACGTCTTGCACTTCCAGCGTGTTGTTGCCTTTGACGGTCAGCACGGAACCGATGCTGGTTCCCTTGAGCGGTGCGAGCTTGACCATCCATTTTCCATCCTTGGCCTTCGTCGTTTTGGTTTGTCCGGCGAACTGGACGGTGACTTCCTCGCCATTATCCGCCCAACCCCAGACCGGCACTTCCATGCCGCGCTGGAGAACGGTGTGATCTGTAAACAAAGCGGGCAACTGGACGTCCGCTTGAACCGAACCGACCGAGAGAAAGCCGACGGCTATCGTTGAAATGAAAATATTGGAGACGGCAGTGCCTCCCGAAGAAGTGGATCGCAAGAGGTTCATTCCGGAATAGTGCCCAAGCACGGCCAGCGGTCAAACCCCGATTTACCTTACCTGGATATATGATTCTCCAAAACTACTAGCGGAAGCCGTATTCCAGAACAAAATACTGCGGGTTCAATTCGGCCATCGGCCCCTTCAATTTCGCCAGTTCAGCAGCCGGACCGTGAACTTCGAGACGAATAATCTCGGAAATCGTCAGCGCCTCGCCGATGAGCGCACCGACATTATCCAGGTGAGCGAGCAGGCCGTCGGCATCTGCGTAGCATTCACGGCAGTGCGCCAGTTCTCCGTCGAACGAGAAACCATAGAACAGAACATTCTCCTCGGGCTGAGTCTTCGCGACAAACCGTTCGCAGAGAGCCTTGAACACATCAAGTTTGCCGGCGGCAACTTTGAAGTAGGGAACGATGGAACAGGCAGTGTCGTTGGTGGCCATGCTGTTAGTCTGTATGAAAGGGTGTCAATTGTGTGGGCGAACCATAAATAACCAGACCGTCACATTCGAGCTAATTTTCACCGTCACCCACCGCCCGCCACACCACGATGCAGTTCGACAAACGGCGGGATCGGGCAGTCCAGCGCGTCAGCGACCGCGCGCAGCAACTCGGCTTCCCTGGCCTGAATCTGGCCGTCGCTGGCGACTGCGATCGCCGCCGCTTCCAACAATCGTTTCTTGATCATCGGCGCTGCCTGGGCCATCCGATCAAGCGCGGCATCGGCGTGATGAAGCGTGGAATCTTCTGCGGCCGCCATTGCCGGTTCAAACACGGCCGATTGCAACGAAGCCATCGCAGCCGAATACGCGCGGGCGGCCTCGGCTTCGGATCGACTGCCGACCCGCGCCATCAAGGAGAGCACCACCGCAAACTCGTTCATCAACGCATTGACCGAATAATACTGCGTCACCTGCCGGGGCTGCGGCTCAAAAATCGGGCTCAGGTGACGCTGAATACACCGCTGCAACGCGTATTCAAACAGGTCCACCTGCCGGTCCGCTTCGATCAGCAGCTTCGTGAGTTTCCTAAATTCGACGTATTCCTCCATCGTGAGTTCGCGTAGCGCGGAGATGCCAATCTCGACCAGCGGAAATCTGGCGGACGGTTCCTGCCCCGACGTCATTCCCGCCATCTCCATCGTCAGCTCGCGAATCTGACGGGAACCGTTTTGCTCCAGCAGCCCGAGTTGTTTTTGGATCACGGCCGGCTCCCGGCTCAGCAGCAGCGAATACACTACCGCCGCGACGCGTTGTGGATCGTGGATGGCATCAGAAAGTTCCGGATCAAGCGACGTCCGCCAGGCGGTCGCGGCTTCGAGATGTATCGGCTGGGGTTGGCCCGCCGAGCGAATCGCATCGCGAACGGGAACGCTGCGACGACGGACTGTCGTATCGTTCGACATCGCGTGAACTGCCGGACCGCCACCAAAATTGCTGACCCCGGCAGCGCCGCCCCCGAGCGATGGCACACGCTGGAACTTGCCGTCAAAGCTCGGATCGATCGCGCGGATTCGCTGTTCCAAAGGCGGATGCGTCGCCATCCAGCTCATCCAGTTTGAAGCCATGCCTTCACCGAAAAACATGTGGCTCATTTCCTCGGCGTGCGGGTTGGCGAGTTTGGACCCGGCGGAGAGCCCGCCAATCTTCTTCAACGCACCGGCAATGCCGGACGGGTTGCGGGTGAATTGAACGGCCGACGCGTCCGCGAGAAATTCGCGCTGGCGCGACACCGCGCTTTGAATCAAGCGACCGAAGAAGACACCGGCGGAACCGATCACGATCAATGCGAGGCCGAGCAGCGGCAGGAAGTTACCGCCCTGATTGTCCTTCGCGCCGACCCGATACGAACGCGCGTAACCCGTGTGAAGAATCACGCGACCGATCACGGCAATGCAGAGGATGCCGAAGATCACGCCCATCAACTTGATGTTGAGCCGCATGTCCCCGTTCAGGATGTGACTGAACTCGTGCGCGATCACTCCCTGCAATTCGTCGCGGTTAAGAATCTTCATGCACCCCTTCGTCACGCCGATCACCGCATCGTGCGGATCGTGACCGGCGGCGAACGCGTTGATGCCGTCCTCGTCCGCCATCAGATACACCGGCGGCACGGCGACGCCCGAAGCGAGAGCCATTTCCTCCACAATGTTCAGCAGCTTGCGCTCGTCCGGATCCTGCGTGTTGGGGTGAAGACGTTTGCCACCCATCATTTCGGCGACTGCGGATCCGCCTTTCCGCAGAGCGACCGTTTTGCTGGCGCTGCCAAGGAAGATCACCGCGCTTGTAATTCCCGCGACCCAGAGAAACATCTCCGCGTTCCACAGATCGGCGACTTGCACGCCGTCGTCGAACCGGCCACGGAGAAAAATCCCGACCATGACGAGATAAATCCCGAGCACGATGAACGCGACGGCCAGACCAAAATAGAGGACCAGCCACTTGGTCTTGTGGCGGGCCGCGTCCTGTCGTTCAAAGAAGTCCATGTGGATAAGGACGGGCGACATTTCTGTCGCCTGTTGATAATTCTAAAAACGGGAGGGTAACCGCAGATGCACACGAATGCACACAGATGGAGATGCGGCCAGAGAGAGGCGACCGTCGTGTGCTTCTGTGTTTTCCATTCCCGATCGCACGGCAATTAGCGGATTAGTTTGGCGATATCGGGCTCGTCAGAACTGAACTTTTGGAGCCGCTTTCTCGGCTTCGTCGGTGATCTGAAACATTTCTGCCGGACCGAAGTTGAACATGCCTGCCACGATGTTGCTCGGAAACATTTCGCGTTTGGTGTTGTAAACCATCACCGAATCGTTGAACGACTGACGGGCGAACGAGACCTTGTTTTCCGTCGACGTCAGTTCCTCCATCAACTGCGACATCGTCTGATTCGCCTTGAGATCGGGGTAGGCCTCGGACAGCGCAAACAGTTTGCCGAGCGTGCCGGTCAAGGCGGCTTCCGCGCCCATGAGTTTCTTCATCGCGTCCGGATCGCCGGGATTCGCGGCGGCGAGGGAACCGGCGGAAGCGGCGGAGTTGCGGGCCTGAATGACGGCTTCAAGCGTTCCCGCCTCGTGTTTCATGTAGCCCTTGGCCGTCTCGACGAGATTGGGGATGAGGTCGTAACGCCGCTTCAACTGCACGTCGATCTGGGCGAACGCGTTTTTAAAACGGTTGCGCAGCGCGACCAGGCCGTTGTATGCGCCCATGACATACAACCCGAGAACAACAACCGCGACAACGATGATACCGACGAAGATGAGTAATACTGGGGTCATAGTTTTTCTTTCTTTAAGTTTCCCGGACCGTAACGACCAACTGACCTTGTACAAATTACTTTTCCGGCGCGAGTTTATAAACTGGCTCGGTCGAGCACATCCGTGATTCTTTCGCCCGCTCCAACCGGAGTTCCTTTCGCCAACGCCGGGACAAATCCGCCATCCGCCCATTTCCGCAAACGGTAGAGCGTTGCAAACCGAAAATCCGGAGCCGCCCCGCCCTGCCCCAGCGCCACTTCGCAACCGCGCCGCACGTTGTCCTGCATCCACGCCGGGACGAGCAGGTGGTAAGGATTCCGTTTCACCTCTCCGACGTGAAACGAAAGCGCCGCCAGCAGGTCGCCGAGATCTTCCACGCTCGTTTCCACCATCAGATTTGGATCCCACATTGCGCCCCAGAATTCCGTCTCAACGGTGAAACACGAGAAATCAGGGCCGAGTGTTTTCAACGCGTCCACCACCAGATGATGCGTTCCGATGTGCGAGCTGTTCCAGTCGCGGTCGTGAGGAAACAAAATCGAATGCGGTTTCTGTTCCCGCAAAATACCGGCAACAATCTCGACGGACCTCCGCCAGTTCTCCGGATCGTTCTCGCGCCCGGTCGGATTGACTTTTTCCAATCCGCCCGGCGCGGTCTGCAATAGATCAAAGCCGATGAAGTCACAGGCATTCTTCAACTCCTCAAGCCGTCCGGCCTGTCGTGCCTTGTTGCTGCCCTGCGTCACCGCCACGTTGATCACGCGGAATCCGGATTCACGCATCATTCTCAGTGCGATCCCGCCGATAATGACTTCGTCATCCGGATGCGGTGAAAATATCAGGATGCGCGGTGCGTCAGCGGCAATCCGTGGTTTCTCAAGCGGAGCCAATCCGCCCAGCGGAAATGAGCGGCCTCCATCGAATTCCGCGACCAGCCGTTTCACATATTCCAGATAGGAGTTCATTTGGCGGGACAGTATCGACGGGTGCCTTTCGACTCCAGCGGGAAAACCGCCACGCCGATGTTTTAGGAATCGCCAGCCAGACCCGTTCGGCTAGGATCAAGTGCGATGAACACCCCCATCGATGAAGACAAGATTGGTCAGGACCGCCGGGACCAGATGCTAAAACTGGTCAGCAAGGGGTTTTACAAAGAGCTCGTAAACTACGGCGTCAAGAGCGAGGAAATCATTCGTGTGGCGTCGCATCTCCTCGACAATCTGATCAACCAGCGGACAGCGAAAGGGGAGGCCGCAGAATTCTACGACACCCTGTTTACATTGAACGATATCGTCGACCAATGGAACGACTCCCAACAAATAGCCGTTCACAACGTGTCGCTGCGGCCGTTGGATTCAAGCCTCATGGAAAACATTGTCGACTGGCTGGGTCGGCCGGGTGTGAGCGAACTGTTTGTGCCACCGTTTCCCAAAGCGGAAGCGGACCTGCGGGCGCACCTACTAGAAACACCGTCCAATCGCTACTTCGCGATTCACTGCGACGGCCAGGCGGTGGGCATTGTTGGCGGCGAAAACATTGATGTGGCCAACGGGAAGATGGAGATGAAGAAACTGGTCGGTGACTCGGATTCCAGGGGCAAGGGCGTCGGCAAGAAGGCGACCTTCGCTTTTCTCTATTACGCGTTCAGGATTCTCAAAACCCACAAGGTTTACGTCCACTCCCGCGACATCAACATCCGCAATATCAATCTCAACAGCAGGTTCGGCTTCATTCTGGAAGGCATCTTTCTCGAGGATCTCCGCGTCGACAAAACTCATCAGGACGTCGTGAGGATGGCGCTGTTTGAATCGTTCTGGACAGAGATCTTCTCGCCGAACTGAACTTCGGGAGAAGAATTTCACCCATAGGGACTGACCGGCACCAATCGTCGACGCAGACGGTCCGAATGGGGTCAATTCCATCACGATTTCAAAGTACGGGCCCCGTCGGCCCGATACCGTCGGGAGTTGGAGGAAAGGGGGCTCGCTCGCCGGTTCCAAAAAAAATCATTCAATTATTGCCAAATTCCCACAATCAAGTAGCAGTAGCGCTCCGTTTTTTTAACACGGGCCCGGACAACAACTGAAATCGCAGCATGAAAGACCTAACGCTCTATAGAAATATCGGCATTTTTGCACACGTCGACGCCGGTAAGACCACAACGACCGAACGCATCCTGAAGCTCACCGGCAAGATCCACAAGATTGGCGAAGTTCACGACGGCGCTACCACCACGGACTTCATGGACCAGGAACGGGAGCGGGGCATCACCATTCAGTCTGCCGCCACGTCGTGCTTCTGGAAGGGGCACCAGTTCAACATCATTGACACCCCGGGCCACGTTGATTTCACGATCGAAGTTTATCGTTCGCTCAAGGTGCTCGACGGCGGTGTCGGCGTGTTCTGCGGATCGGGAGGTGTGGAGCCCCAGTCGGAAACGAACTGGCGTTACGCAAACGAATCAGGGGTCGCACGTATCATTTACGTGAACAAGATGGACCGCATCGGGGCGAACTTCTATAGCGTGATCGATCAGACGAAGAAAATTCTGGCCGCAAAACCCCTGGTCATGGTTTTGCCCATTGGTGAAGAAGAGAAGTTTGCCGGCGTCGTCGATCTGCTGACCCGCAAGGCATGGGTGTGGGATGCCACCGGCCTTCCCGAAAATTACGAGATCAAGGACGTTCCGGAGGACATGAAGGAAAAGGTTGAGAAGTACCGGGCCGAGCTGATCGAGACCGCCGTCGAGCAAGATGACGCGGTCATGGAAAAATACCTCGAAGGCGTGGAACCGGATATTGCTACGATCAAAAAGTGTATTCGCAAGGGCACGATCAAGCTGGATTTCTTCCCGGCCTACTGCGGTTCTTCATTCAAGAACAAGGGTGTGCAGAACATTCTGGACGCCGTTGTGGACTATCTTCCGAACCCGATGGAAGTCGAACCCCAGCCGGAAGTGGACCTCGAAGGCAATGAAACCGGCAAGTTTGCAATCGTCGACCCCAACGGGCCGTTGCGCGCACTGGCCTTCAAGATCATGGATGACCAGTATGGTGCGCTGACCTTTATTCGCGTGTATTCGGGCACGCTAAACCGTGGCGAGAACGTTCTCAACACGTTCACTGGAAAAGAGGAACGTGCCGGTCGAATGGTCGAAATGCACGCGGACTCCCGCAACGAAATCAATACCGCCCAAGCGGGCGACATCATCGCCTTGGTCGGCTTGAAGAACACCTATACCGGCCACACACTTTGTGACCCGGATAATCCTGCAACACTCGAACCGATGGTGTTTCCCGATCCGGTCATCTCGATGTCGATCACTTGCACGGACAAGACTGCGGTCGACAAATTGAGCGTCGCACTCGGAAAAATGGTGAAAGAGGATCCGTCGTTCCGCGTGGAAACGGATCAGGAAAGCAGCGAGACCATTCTCAAAGGAATGGGTGAACTTCACCTGGACATCAAAGTCGATATTCTGCGCCGTACTCACAAGGTTGCTGTCGAAGTCGGCAAACCTCAAGTCGCCTACCGCGAAGCAATCACTAAAACGATCGAAGACAGCTATACTCACAAAAAGCAGTCGGGTGGTTCCGGTCAATTCGCGAAGCTCGAGTACAGGATTGAGCCGCTCGAACGCGGTTCCGGGATTCAGTTCGAATCGAAAGTATCCGGCGGTAACGTGCCCCGTGAGTATTGGCCTGCTGTTGAAAAGGGTTTCAGAACCTCGGTCGTTGCCGGTGTGCTGGCAAAATACCCTTTGATCGACGTCAAGTTTACGCTGCTTGACGGTGGATTCCACGCGGTCGATTCCTCGGCCATGGCGTTCGAAATCGCCACACGCGCGGCTTACCGGCAATCCATTCCGAAGGCCGGTCCGCAGATACTTGAACCCATCATGCGGGTCGACGTATTCATGCCGGAAGCCAACGTCGGTGACGTCATCGGTGACTTGAGCCGTCGGCGCGGAATGATCAAGAGCCAGGAAAAAACACCGACCGGCTCGAAGATCAAGGCCGAATGTCCGCTGAGCGACATGTTCGGCTACATCGGCGATTTGCGTTCGATGACATCAGGTCGTGGTCAGTACTCCATGGAGTTCTCCCACTACGCGCCCTGCCCGAACAATATTTCGGAAGCGATCATCGCTGGTAAACGCTAATCCAAACTAACGAAAAATTGCGCAGCGCTGCGGACGATGTTCCGCAGCGCTTTTTCTGTATTCAACCCGCGATTTTGAACCCGGATCGCCCTGTGCGCTGAAGAATCTCGCGTTGGTGCGCTTGACCAAGTGCGCGAATGACGGTTTCCTCCCAACAAGCTTCATGGGCAACACAGACAATAAATCGCTGGACTCCCTCCGTATCGACCGCAGCCAGAATCGTCGGGCCTCGCGCTGGCCTTGGATTCTCGTATTGTTGCTGCTCGTGGCGGGGGCGGGTTACTTCCTGCGATCACAGAACCGACCGATAGCGGTCGAGACCGTAACCGTTATTGAACGGCCGGCAAACAACAACGGCGCTTCAGCCAGCGTGGCAACTGTCCTCAACGCCTCCGGCTACGTGAACGCCCGTCGCCAGGCCACGGTTTCATCGAAAACCACGGGCAAGATCGTCGAAGTCATGATTGAGGAAGGCATGCGGGTTTCTGAAGGCGACGTCCTTGCCAAACTGGACGCGTCCAATCTCAACACCAGCTTCCGGCTCGCCGCGGCGCAGCTGGAATCATCCAAATCCGCACTCACCGAAACACAGGTTCGCCGTGAGCAGGCGCAACGCGAGTTCAACCGCGTCCAGCAACTGGTTGCCGAGAAAGTCGCCAGCGCTTCGGACTACGATTTAGCCGAAGCGGAGGTGAAGTCACTCGAAGCCCGCTTGAGCCGACAGCAGGCCGAAGTAGCCGTCGCCCAACGGCAGATCGAATTCTACCAACAGCAACTTGAGGACTTGATCATTCGGGCTCCGTTTACGGGCGTTGTCGTTTCCAAGGACGCGCAGCCCGGTGAGATGATTTCGCCGGTTTCCGCAGGCGGTGGCTTCACGCGCACCGGGATCTGCACACTCGTCGACATGACGTCGCTGGAGATCGAGATCGACGTCAACGAAGCCTACATCAACCGGGTGAAAGCCGATCAACCAGTGACCGCCACGCTCGATGCCTATCCGAACTGGAAGATCCCCGGACACGTCATCGCCATCATCCCAACCGCCGACCGCCAGAAAGCGACGGTAAAAGTCCGGATCGCATTTGAGGAACTCGATGATCGCATCCTCCCGGACATGGGCGTGAAAGTCGCATTTCAGGAATCCGAACCAAACTCTACAACAGCCCTCCCGGGCGCACGTCGGCTCGTGATCCCCGCCAGCGCCGTTCACAGTGAAAACGGAACCGACTTCGCCTGGATACTTTCGGATGGCAAAATCGTCAGGCGGAAGATTAGTGTCGGAGCACGGGAGAGCGATACAGTGATCGTCGATTCTGGGATTGCCGCCGACGAAGAAGTCGTCGTTGGCCAACACGAAAAACTTCAGGAAGGACAGCGGGCCACGAATTCAAAACCATGAGCAACTCCAACACCTCATCGTCAGTCGTTCGCGTGAACGGCGTTTCAAAGAATTTCAAGCGCGGCACGGAAACGATTCATGTGCTCGAGAACCTCGATCTGGAAGTTCAACAAGGTGAGTTCCTCGCATTGATGGGTCCGTCGGGTTCCGGAAAAAGCACCCTGCTCAACCTCATCGGTGGACTCGATCGCCCCACTGAAGGCACCATCACCGTCGCCGGAGAACGCATCGACACCTTGCCGGATCGTAAATTGACCAACTGGCGGGCGCGCCATATCGGACTCGTGTTTCAGTTCTATAATCTGTTGCCCGTACTCACCGCCGAGCGAAACGTCGAACTCCCGTTGCTGCTCACCCAACTGAGCCGGTCGGAGCGCAAGCAACACGTTGAAACAGCGCTAAACATCGTCGGCCTTGACCATCGAACGCATCACTACCCACGCACGATGTCAGGTGGCGAACAACAGCGCGTTGGCATCGCCCGGGCGATTGTGACCGATCCCACCCTGCTCCTCTGCGACGAGCCGACGGGCGATCTAGATCGCAAGTCCGGTGATGACGTGTTGAACCTGTTGCAGCGACTCAGCAGCGAACACGGCAAGACGATCATCATGGTCACCCATGATCCGCACGCTTCCGCACGGGCGACTCGCGTCGTCCACCTAGACAAGGGCAGACTGAGCAATCAACCCACAGATTAATCCGCTGATTCGTCCGCAATGAAATACCTTCATCTCATAGCATCGAATCTGAAGCGTCACAAACTGAGAACCGCGTTGACGGTCTTGACCATCTTTATCGCGTTCCTCCTGTTTGGCTACTTGTCGGCGATCGAGAGAGCCATCAATGTCGGCGTGACACTCGCGGGTCAGGATCGGTTGATCGTTCGCCACAAGGTTTCCATCATTCAATTGCTTCCAATCAGCTATCAAAACCGCATCGCCCGGATATCCGGCGTGGATGCCGTGGTGCATTCGACGTGGTTTGGCGGCATTTACAAAGAGCCAAAGAATTTCTTTCCAAAAATGCCCGTCGAGCCCGAAAGCTTTCTGGAGATCTTTCCTGAGTTTCAGCTGACCGACGAAGAGATCGCGCGCTGGAAGACCACACGGACCGGAGCAATCATCGGTGAAAAACTTGCCCGTCAGTATGATTTCAAGATTGGCGACCGCGTGCCGATCATCGGTAATATCTGGATGAAAAAGGGGAGCGATTCACAGTGGGAATTCGACATCGTCGGGATCTACACCGGTGCCGACAAGAACACGGACACCACGCAAATGTTCTTTCGCTACGACTACTTCGACGAGTCGCGTGCGGGAGGCGAAGGCGAGATCGGCTGGTACACGGTTCGGGTTGCCAACCCGGACAAGGCTGCGGAAGTTGCCGCCGCCATCGACAAGGAATTTGCCAACTCTCCCGCCGAAACGAAATCTGAAGCCGAGGGCGCGTTCATTGCGGGATTCGCCAAACAGATTGGTGACATAGGCGCCATCATGATCGCGGTCGTCAGTGCGGTGTTCTTCACCATTCTGCTGGTGGCGGGCAACACCATGGCCCAAACGGTTCGGGAACGTACCGAGGAGATTGGTGTCCTGAAGGCGCTGGGTTTCAGCAGCACCTCGGTTCTTCTGATGGTCCTTGCCGAGTCCTGCCTGATTGCGTCACTCGGCGGATTCCTCGGTCTCGGACTGGCGTTTGGACTCATCTCGTCCGGCATCCCGTCGATTTCTGCGTTGCCAGTATTTTACCTCCCGATAGACCGGCTGATTGTCGGAATCGTCATCGTGTTCATTCTCGGTATCCTGACCGGCATCATTCCCGCAATTCAAGCGATGCGCCTGCAGATTTCTGAAGCCCTCCGGAAAAACTGATTATGAACTGGATCAGTCAATCACTCGCGATTCTCAAATTCAACCTCCTGAGTCTCCCCTCCCGAAAAGGATCCGTGGCGGCGAGCATCGTTGGGATTGCCGGTGTGGTGGCGGTTCTGGTCGGCGTCCTTTCGATCGCCTACGGATTCCGCGCCGCCATGACCAACGCCGGTGCGGATGACGTGGCTCTCATCCTCCGAAGCGGTGCGGATACGGAAATGGTCAGCGGCCTTTCCCTGGATGACACGCGCATTATCTCCGACGCACCCGGGCTTGCCCGTGACGCGTTGGGACCCCGGGCAGCTTCGGAACTGTTCGTGATTATCAACCTTCCCAAACGTTCGACGGGCACGGATGCAAACGTGCCTTTGCGCGGTGTCAGCGATGCATCGTTCGTCGTCCGGGGAAACGTCGATGTTGTCGAAGGACGGCAGTTTGAACCCGGCAAGAATGAGATCATGATCGGCCAAGGCGCAGCGATCGCCTTCGCTGGATTGGAAGTGGGAAATCATATCACGGTCGGCGCAAACGAATGGGAAATCGTCGGTCGATTTACGGCGGACGGGGGCATTTCCGAATCAGAGATCTGGACCGATGCTGCGGTTCTGCAATCCGCTTACCGCCGTGGGAGCTCGTATCAATCCGTCCTCGCACAACTGCAATCGCCCGGCGCACTAGATCAGTTCAGCAAAGCCATCGCAGATGATCCAAGACTCAATGTGAAGGTTATCCGGCAGTCCGAATACTACGCCTCGCAATCAAGCACCACGACGGCGTTGATCACAACGCTCGGAACTCTGATCGCGTCACTGATGGCCGTAGGTGCCGTTTTCGGCGCGCTGAATACAATGTATTCAGCCGTCGCATCGCGGACGAGGGAGATTGCCACACTGAGGGCGTTGGGATTTGGTTCCAGGCCGATTGTCGTGTCCGTGCTGGTTGAATCGCTTCTTCTCGCGTTGGTGGGTGGAGCGATTGGCGGAATCTGCGCCTGGATCGCGTTTGATGGATTTCGGACATCCACTTTGAATTTCCAAAGCTTCAGCCAAGTTGCGTTCGCCTTCCAGGTCACCCCCGCGCTGCTCATTCACGGAACGATTTATGCCGCACTGATCGGAACCATCGGTGGAATATTCCCGGCGATTCGAGCCGCGCGCCTGCCGATTGCCACCGCGTTGCGGGAAAGCTGAACCGGCTACTGCACCTGATTCGGAAGCATGCCGACACGGAAGGCCATGTTGGACAGGACCCGGGCATTCTGCGTGTTCTGGATCTTCGGGCCGAGCGTCACCTCACCGGCAATCGTCAGATCGCTGAGCACCATGCAGTATTCATTGTTCACCATGATGCCGAGAATCTCCCCGGTCTTGCTGAAGACCAGATCACCACGTGACGGTGAGAAGTTGCCGAAGAACTTGCTGAAACGGCGTTTGTCCATCTGGACGTAACTGGGTGCACCCGCATCAATATGGAATGGTGATTCGCCGTAGTAGTCGCCGCTGCCGCCCACGAGAACGGCTTCGTTGAATTTGTATGGCTCCCCGGCGAGGGGATAGATCTTGACCCCAATTTCCTTGGCCTGCTCCGGGGTTACCGGGGCCAGAACGATCCGCGGATCCGACTGCAGAAACGCCACTTTCTCTATCGAGATCAGCGCGAAATTACGTCGCAGATGCGCGTAAAGATATTCCCAGCTGGTCTCGCCCGTTTTCAAATTGAGCAGCGTGTCCTGCGCGTGATACAGCGCGTAAATCTGGCCGCCGCTGCTGACCAGAATGGTCTTGGAACTCTTGGTGTCGCCCGTCTGTCCGAGAAAGCCCGTCCTGCGTGCGGAGAATTCCGTGTCCACCCGGTTGCTCACGAATCCACTGAAGATCAGGTTGCCGCTGAGCGGCCGGTTTTCGCGGATTTCCACTGTGAGTTCATTCGACTTCTCCGCCAACGCACCCACGCCTTCAGCGAGCACCGTAGCGGTTTTCTGGATTTGCGCCTTCTCCTCTTGGATCACTTGTTTCTCCTGCCGGATGACTTCCTTCTCCTGCTTCTCCTGCTGGACCTGTTCCTTGGTCACGACCAACTGCTCGCGAACCATGTTTCGTTCGACTTCGGTCTCCTTCAACACCAGTGCCAGCTGATGTTTCTCCTGCTCGGTCGCTTTCTGTTGTTCCTCAACTTTCGCCAGCTTGTCCTGCAATTGTTTCGCGGCACGTTCACGCATCTGAAGCTCCGACTGCATCGAATTGAGCATCGCGCTGCTGACCTGCGACTTCACGTTTGCATCGTTCAGCTGATCCTCAAGATCCACCAGATTTCGAACCGTGTCCGTGACCTGAAGATCCAACGCCTGACGTTCGCGCTCCAGCATGGCGGCGCGTTCGGCCGTGCTCATTAGATTCTCTTCGAGGTTCTGAACGTTCTGTTCCCGTTCGGCCAGCAGCTGCTCCTGCGTCTTCACCTGGTTCTGTGTCTCGTTTAGCTGGGATTGCAGCTCTTCACGAGTCGACTGCTCTTCTTCGAGCGCCGTCTGCAAGGCCTCCATGAGATCGGACTGCGAGGTGGTCATGCTGGAAACCTCTTTGGAAGGTTCCGGCTTTTCCTCTTTATCCGCCGGCTTGTCGAAGTTGGCCATCGACAGCAGACTCAGCAGGAGAAAGTCGCAAATAATGATTAGCAGAGCCTTGTTCATCAGCCTTTAAATTCGGTTTCAAGTATCAGCCGGCGCCGAAACGGGCGAACGTGGCAGATCTTCAGGATGGCGACGAAGATGATGCCAAACAACGTGGAGGAATATGCGGCCATCAGCAATGTCTGGCCGGAAACGCCCACTGAGATCAGGACGAGCGAAACCACGGTGCCGCCGAGGCCGACATACAGCCCGGAGTCGAACATGTTCTCCTCGTTTTCGAGCAGCTTCATTTTGAGATCGCTGCTGATGGGCTGCTTGCGAATCTCGGCGATGCGCAGCAGGCAGATGATGTAGAGAATTGCCTGGACGACCAGGAATCCGATCAAGAATGCGTAGGTGTACTGGTTCATAAATGTTTCAATCGGTTTGCTAATTTGAGCCAACGCGGGGGACTTGACCATCGGAAATTTCCATCGGGGCAGCGGCTGTTCGGGCTGGTTCTCGTCGAACAAATAGGGTTCGGCCAGGACCACCGTCACCAGCATCAATAGAACCGCCACAACAGTTTGTCGCGCAAAACCGAAATTCTTCAATCTCAACGACCGTTCGAATTCGGATGGGGGTGGCAACAGACAGCCAATTCCGCCGGCGAAGAGAAACCCGCCGATCAGCACGAACAGATATTTGAAATAGACGCCCGCGCCCGGCATTTTCGACGCGATCCCAAGAAACCCGAAGTAGATATTGTCGAAGGGCGGATGTGCCACCAGCTCTCCCCGGAGGGGGCGCTGCTCCATTTGCAACTCGCGGTCGAGCAGCAGGTTTAGCGAACCTTCGCCGCCCGCCATCGCTAACTCAACGTCGGGCAGAGACTCTATCCCAAACGCGGTCAGGTAGCCGATGACCTGGCTCGGTGCGTTCGCAAACATGATCGCCGAGTAAACTTGGGGCAGCTGATCACCGGAGCGGGTCATCAGATTGACGAACGACTCAACCTCTTTGACCGAATTGAAACGGCGGACCACCGTGGTCAACTGAACCCAGTTCAAGCGACGCGCCATCGAGAGTAGATCGAGGTAGAATAATTCCACCTGCTGCGTGCCCTTCCCCACGTTGGCCGTCACCGCGGCCGATTCCAGCTCCCGCCGAATTCCGGGGGAGATTACGTCCGATTGATGCAGGAGCGCCGCCATCAGAATGGCCGCCTCCAGCGGCTGCCCGGCCGCCGTTCGCACGGGGGGAAAATGCACCGTGTTCGTCAGCAGCCGGTTCATCATGATCTGCTGCACGCCCGGTCGCCGGCTGTCGTTCAGAAAGTTCAGCAACGCCAGCCGGGAGGAACGCGGCAGCATCGTCTGGAGCGCATTGGTCCTGCCGGTAAAGTTGAGTTTGCCCTCGCGGATCAGCAGCTGCGCGATGAACGGATCGTATCCGCCCCACGGAACCAGCAACGGATTCTGAAGCGCAAATTCACGAATCGCGGACTGAAGCATCTCCGCCCGCGGGAGGCCCGCCCCACTCGCCGTCGCGGACAGCATTTCAGCCGGACCAAATTGTTCCAGCTGAATCATTCCAAGCCCCCGGTCCACCAAAGTCGTGGTGTCGCGACCGGCCAGCACAACCACATCGGCGTCGATTGATCGGAGGTACGCAGGCACGAGCCAAGCGAGGATCAACATGATCGCCGCGAGAGCAAATGCCAAAATGGCTTTAAGAAACCGCATTAATATTAAGTCAATTCGTTCAAAACCGGTTCATCGACGTCGTTCGGGCGGGTTTTACTCGATATTTTCCACTGACGGAAGCAGGAAGATTTTTGTCCGTAAATGCGGACGCGCACAGCGGGTGGAACGGATCTGATCCGCGCCAATGAGAATGATCACCGGTTCGGCGTTCCGTCGTCGGAGCGCGAAGAACCCATCGACGTGTTGTTCCAGCGTGAACCTCCGCCGTTTCTTCAGACCGCAGTCATTTTGGAGATGGCGGCACCCAAACGATTGCCGCTTTCATGAAACGGAAAAGCCCTCGGTTTTGAGAAGTCTCTGCCAGACCGCCCGGAGGAACACAGAGGTTCAAGTCGCCCCCCTCCGTTCGCCACCCAATTCAATGCTCGACCTGCTCGCGCCCCGCCGGTCAATAATCCCCGCGCTGTTTCCGCGGAGACGGCGTTTGTTGATGTCTCCAGAAAATTCCAAGCTCAGCTTTGCCCATTGGGAAAACCGGTCACCCGGTGAAATCACCCGAGCCGCCGCGACGTTCATCCTGTTGCTGATGTTCTTCCGCCTGCTCGTACTCGCTCTGCTGCCACTCGACCTCGCCGGCGACGAGGCCTACTATTGGGAATGGGGCCGGCATCTCGATCTCGGATACTTCAGCAAACCGCCCGGCATCGGCTGGTTGATGGGGCTCGCCGGACTCGTCGGCGGCGACACCACGTTCGGCGTGCGGATGTTCGCCGTGTTCCTCGGGACGGGCACGCTTTGGTTCGTCTTCCGTCTGTCCCAAACAATGTACGGGCCCGGCGTCGCCATGATCGCCGCAATCGCGTTTGTCGCGAACCCGGCCAACGCCGCGTTGAATCTCGTGCTCACGATCGATGCGCCGTTGATATTTTTCTGGACCCTCACTCTCTACGCGTTCTGGCAGTTCATACAACCCGGTGCCAGCGCATTCAAGTGGGGCGCCGTGCTCGCGGTGGGATTATTCGGCGGTATACTGAGCAAACAGATGATGCTCGTGTTCCCTGTGCTGGCGATTCTCTTTCTCGCACTTTCCAAGGAATACCGACCGCAATTCAAGCGCCCTGCCCTTTGGGTGTGTCTGGTTCTTTCACTGCTTGCGCTGGTGCCGCCGCTGATTTGGAATATTCAAAACGACTGGCTGACGGTGAAGCACACCATGCATCACTTCGAATCCGGCTCACCGACGATGCTCAAACGCATTGGCCGCTTCTTCGAGTATGTCGGATCGCAGCTCGGCATCCTGACGCCGGTTTTGTGCGTGTTGATTTACGCGGTGCTCGCCGCCGCGTTGAAATGCTGGAAACAACTCGGTGACCGCGAGCGCTATCTCTGGCTCTTATCCGCGCCGGTCCTGTTCGTCATGTTGCTGATGGGTCTGCGCCAGCGCATCAACCCCAACTGGCCGGCCGTGTTCTACATTTCATCGACGGTGCTCGTCGTCGCGTGGGCGGCCAACAAGTGGTCTCTCAATCTCAAGATCGACAACTGGCGGCGCGCGTTCAACCCGGGACTCAAATGGGGCATCGGAATCGCCGTCGCGGTGTACGTTCTCGTCACTATTTTTTCGATCGGCATCATCAAGATCCCCGGCATCGATCCATCGGCACGATTGCGCGGCTGGTCGACGATTGCCCGTGACGTGCAGGCCGCGCGCAACGATCTTCCCGAAGGCCTGATGCTCGTCACTCAAAGCCACCGATTCCTGACCAGCGAGATGGCGTTTTACCTGCCGGACCAACCGCGCGTTTACGTCTACAATTCCAATCCGACACTCATCGAAACGCAACATGACCTTTGGGAAAACCCGTCGTCCCATATCGGCGAGGACGCGTTGATCATCGTGCAAGGGGAGGCCAAGGAAGTGACCGAAGACCTAGCCAAACGATTCGAGTCCACCGAACTGTTTCAGATCCTTCGCTACCCGCAACTCCGAAACAATCAAAACGTCATTACGCTCTTCCTCGGCAAGAACCTGAAACGCTGGCCGACGTTCGAAAATCCATGAGTGGCACCCGGAAAAAGCAACCGCAGATGGACGTGGATGGCTACAGATTTGGAACGACCGGAATAGCGGCACCCACCACTCCGCTCGCTTCTGTTTGCTTCAATAAGCTTCCAATCGATGAACGAAACTGAATCCAACTCGCCCTCAAGCCTTCCTGCGAAATCGAGTCGCCCCCCGATCCTGGTGCCGATCGGAATTCTGATCGTGCTCACAGGGCTGATCCGAATGTTTGATCTGGACCTGAAAACGGCAACCGCGTTTTACGACGCCAGCAGCGGTGCGAGATGGCCATGGAATGTTAATCCGATCATACAGCTTCTTTACCGCTACGGCACGATTCCCGCAATCGGTGCCGCCTCGATCGCCGGTGTGATCTGGGTCGCCTCGGCATTCCGACCCGAGCTCGTGAAGCATCGCGGGCTGGCCATGTATCTCGCGCTCGTGATGGCGGTCGGCCCCGGCTTGATCGTCAACGCCGTGTTCAAGGATCACTTCGGTCGACCTCGTCCGCGCGACGTCGAGCAGCTCGGTGGCGACAAACAATTCCTCCCCGTCCTGCAACCCGATTTCAGCCAGACGGAAAAATCGTTTCCGTCTGGTCACGCATCCATGGGGTTCTACTGGATGTGCCTCGGCGTTTTCTTTTGGGAACGGACCCGAAGACTGGGCTGGGGCTTCCTTTTATTCGGTGTGGCCTACGGTAGTCTGATGGGTTTTGGCCGGATTGTGCAGGGCGGCCACTGGCTCAGCGACATCCTGTGGGCCGGCGGTTTTGTGTATCTGACGTCGTGGATTTTGTATCGCACCCTGCGGCTGAGCCCGGCATATTCGCCCGAGCCAGCACCCTGCGATGCAAGCCAGTCCTGATTTCAGTTTCATCACCGGCAACGACTTTTCCGTCGTCGTCCCCTTCTTCAATGAATCCGAAAACGTCGCCGAAGTGCTGAAGGAAGTCCGGTCGGTTCTGCCCGACGCCGAAATCATCGCGGTGGACGATGGCAGCAGCGACGACACGTGGGAACAGATCGTCAAGATGGACGGCATCCGCGGCCTGCACTTCGTGAAAAACCAGGGACAAAGCGCCGCCATCTATCACGGACTTCGCGCGGCGACGCAACCGGTCGTCGGGTTGATGGACGGCGACGGCCAGAACGATCCCACCAATTTCAAACTGCTCCTCGCTGAATTCCAGAAAGGCAACGCCGACGTCGTGTGCGGCTACCGGGCGAACCGCAAGGACACGTTGAGCCGACGTTGGGCATCGAAGATCGCCAACCGCATCCGCCGCGCATTTCTCGTCGATGGCGTGCGTGACACCGGTTGTTCGCAGAAAGTGTTTCGCAAGGAAGCCGTTGAACTGCTCGTGCCGTTTCGAGGGATGCACCGCTATCTTCCGGCGATTTTCAAGCAAGCGGGACTGACACTTGCCGAATCCCCGGTGCATCATCGCCCCCGGAGCGCCGGGGTTTCCAAATACAGCAACTGGACCCGCGCCATGCACGGCATCTACGATTTGATCGGTGTCGGCTGGCTGTTGAATCGAAAGATCGTTCCACCCAAAACAGAAACCAAATCATGAACGAAACCCTTCTGGAGTTTTCCTTCTTCGGCAAAGACGTCCTCATCACCCCCTGGAAACTGGTCGGCTACATTGGCGTCGCCATTTTTGCAGGACGCTGGTTCGTGCAATTGTTTGTGTCTCACCGCGCCGGCCGGTCCACCATCCCGCGCGTCTTCTGGTACATGTCGCTCCTCGGCAGCCTGATGTTGCTCAGCTATTTCACGTTCGGCAAAAATGACTCTGTCGGAATCCTCTCCAACTTGTTTCCTTCCGCCATCGCCAGCTACAATTTGTTCCTCGATATCCGCCATGGCAATCGGATGAAGGAAGCAGGAGAGAAATTGGACGCGGAGTCGTAACGATGCCCATCGGGCCGTCCTGTTTGTAGAGCACCAGTCCTCTCCCGCCGAAGTTCTTGAAGTTGCGGTATGAAGGCCGTATCCGGCCGGAGGATGGCGAAGCTCGCCGAATCCCAAGGTTGGACCCTCGCACGGATTAACGGCAGTCACCACGTCTATGT
>Ga0209390_10004063_pt1 | contig 22499 bp, 17 predicted proteins | sample BON01_FD_187212 | JGI IMG/M metagenome (GOLD analysis project Ga0209390, IMG submission 187212) | Freshwater microbial communities from Lake Bonney liftoff mats and glacier meltwater in Antarctica - BON-01 (SPAdes) (version 2) | ecosystem: Environmental > Aquatic > Freshwater > Ice > Glacier... | reverse complement strand
GGAAGTGCCAGATTTATCGCAAGGGCAGCACTCCTGTGGAAGGCACGATTTCTCTGCCGAACTGATACGTCAGGCGGTGCTGATTTTATCATCCTGAACGTCGCGGCAAAGCCAGGATCCGAGCCTCATCCGGGGAAAAAAAGCAGCACGGGTTGCGAGCAGCAAAGAACGAGAGGCTCGACCCATCCACCGGGCAAAACATCCCTGGTGGTCTGTCACGCGTTAAATTTAGGGTTGAGCATTGCTTGTACGACGGACTTCCAGTCCGTCAGTGGTAACCTTTGTCGACGGACTGGAAGTCCGTCGTACCCTAAAATTTAGCTGTGACAGACCACTAGAACCCCGCCTTTAAACTTAACATACGTACACACTTTGGTCTGGAAATTGCGAACTGTCCACCGCAGCGTGTGTCAGTTCTTCCAAACGACCGGAATTTGATGTAAACACCAACCTTATTCATTCTCTTTTTCAGTCTCCTGCAAAAAAGTATGAGCAACATCGCTCGCGAGAAGTCATTATGGGGGCGAGAGTTTGGGAGAAATGGGGTTGGATTGTCAGTTTCGAAGGCTCTTCGGAAAACTTCGATTAGAGTAAGAAACTCCATCCCAAAATTAGACATCAATTCGAAGGTACTATGGCGTAGTAACGTTAAGTTGGCTTTTTTTGAGTCTCGAAGCGGCCGCTGATTTCGAGCTTTCACAAGATTTTGTGTGGTTTTTATTTGTTTTTTTTACTGATCCAGGGCTTGTCGACGACTTCCGGGTATCACACGGCTTGAATCCCTGAGGTATTTCGGCGGCAAAGACGCGGACCGATATGTCGACAGTCATTCGATCATGCCCAGGGTGCAAATCCCTCATTCTTTCAGACACGGATCAGTGTCCCGAGTGCGGTCACGTCTTTTACGAACGTCGAAAGACGGAATCGTCAGGCGTCGCACCGGCCACACCGGATACTCTGAAATCCGCAAGCATCCATGAACCTTGCCCGCATTGCGGGGAGATGGTTCGTTCGGGGCTGGTGCGTTGCTGGAGCTGTAACGGCTTTATGCGAGCTGACGTGGCGGCTCGTTATCGAGACCTGACAACAAAACCCCAGCCGATTATTTACAGCACAATTTCACCTGAAAACCGTAACGAATTCCTGCCGGCTCGCGCTGACGCCTCTGATTTTGTGAATCACAAGGTGCTGGATTCAGAAGATTTCCAGCTTGGTAGTGGACGCCAGACAACGCCGGCTGCCGCGGTCCCCGTACCAGCCCCCGACTTCGAAATCGATGGTGGTTTCGCGTTGTCTGACGCAGATACCGTCTCGAAGGCACCTGGATCGGCTCGCGCCCGTGCAGCGGCTGAAGCTGGCAACAAGCCATCCACCAAAGCGAAAGAAAAAGAAAAAGTCGCCGCAGCAGAAACGGCTGGCGACAAGGCCGAAGCAGCGCCTGTGGCGGATGCTCCTGCTGCAAAGCCAGCCGGCGGCGGTTCATCCCGCGCGGCTCGTGACGATCAGGATCTGTTTTCTTTTGCGGTAGAGGAACAGAAGGAAGTCAAGAAGCGACGCGGACAGAAGACCGCTGAACGCCTTCGGAAGCAGATTTTGGTGCCGTGTTCATGCGGTGCCTGGATTCGTGTGAACGACGATCAGGCCGGCAAAAGTGTGCGCTGCAAACAGTGCAAGCAGGCAGTTGTTGTGCCTGGCCTGCGAAAGAAGAGCGAGAAGCCGGATGCGAAGGCTTCAGAGAAAACAGTCAAAGGCCAAGCCAGCGGTAGTCAGAAACGTGTCGCGTGGCTTGATGATGTTTGGTACCACGTTTTGTCTCCTGCAACGCTGGTGCTGAAGCCGGGCAGTCTGACGGGCAAACACGTTGATGTTGATGTCGCGATGACCGAATCGGGTCTGCAGGTGCTGACATTCAGTGGTACGGTGAAGAAAAAGCGATCGCTGTTCAGTTTTATCTCCTCCGGAAAGAAGGGCGATCACCAGCTTCGCCGCAAGCAGATCCACGAACAGGTGGCCTCGTCCGGCGACTTCAAGAGCCTCGAAAACGTTGAAGTGAGAACGGTCGAAGCCGATCATATCTCAGATATTCGCCTGGTTCAGCCGGTCGCGAAAGTGTCGGAGTCCATGTTTGCCGGCGTGCCTGTCTTTGGCGAAGGCCGCATTGCCATGTTTCTTCCTGTTGTACTTGATGAGGGCAAGCAGGCTTTCCTGTCGTTCACTTTGAGCGGCTGGCGGGCTTTCAGTGCTCATCTGAAGGCACTGTTCGGCTTCGAATTGGCGGGGACTGAAAACGGAATTCCGGAAGGCGACCAGACGGAGACTCTGAGTTGCTTCGTGAATCAGGCCAAGGTTGAATCCATCAAAGGTCTGCTTTATTACCAGAAGGATGTGGCGTATCAGCTGGAACTGACCGGCTACAAGTGCAAGTCGTGTGGAACCGCCATCAGCGAAGAAGGACGGAAGAAAACCAAGCTTGGCGGCGTGAAAGGCAAGAGCATTGCCAAAGCCAAGTGTCCGAAGTGCAGCAATAAAATGCAGGCGGAAATGATCTATAAGATCGCCAAAGCTCCTGAACTTCCGGCAGTTGCCGAAACGCAATAGCGGCTTCGGCGGCAGGCCCGCTTAGGAACGCTCGATCAATAAGTGTGCGGTAGTGGTCTGTCACAGCTAAATTTAACGCGTGACAGACCAGTAGTCGCCTTTCGCTCCGCGAAAGAACGCTACTTTCGCGGAGCGAAAGGCGACTATTATTATTCGAGCGATCCTTAGGCTTCCTTTGGCATTTCCATGACGTTGTATCCGGCATCGCAAAAGCCGAGGCGACTGTAGGTGGCTTTTGCGGCGTCGTTGGCGTGCTCCACATACAGGCGGACGTTCACGACTTTTTCGCCTGCGGAAGCGGCGTCCTTTGCTTCCGCTTCGATATCAGCGGGCTCAGCACTGCGAAATACAAACATCCTGATTGGTCTTTCGAAAAACGGCCGATCTTGTGAAAATTGCGGATCGACGTGCCCTGAAACAACAAGGGATCAACGCAGATCAGAAATGGAAAACGCAACGTGAATGGATTCACCCGCATCAATCGCCCGGCAGCCCGCGTCGCCGCGACCTGTACGATGATGATCCTGCTTGCCGCAACCCTTTACAAGGCCGCGGCCTGTCCGTTTTGTCTGTCACCGCCACAGACCCTGGCCGAACAGATTTCGCGTGCCGACATTGTGCTCATCGCGGAACTCGTACGCTTCCGAGTTTATGACGGCGGCACTCGGCCGGAATCGACCCTGCGGATCAGAGAATACTTCCGCGGAACATCGATCGCAGCGTATCGCAGCGAACTGGCCGTCGGGCAGGCCATCGTCATTGCAGCCGAAGCCACTGGCCAGCCGGGCGATCTGTTCCTGATGTACGGCACCCTTCCTGAAAATGCGCAGCAAGTAGCCACCTCGACATTTGCTCCCGCGGATACCCGTGCTGACACAAGCGCCGCTGAATTCTCAGGCGGTTCGGTGGTGACTGCAAATCTGAGCTTCGATGCGGAATCCGAATCTGAATTGGCGATTCAAAAAGTTTCGCTGGTGGTTCCCGAGTGGATTTCATGGAATGAAACGCTGGCAGTCTCTGGGGACGCTGTGCAATACATGCGAGCCCTGCCGGCAAAATCGAAACTGCAGCGGACGCGGCTGGAATACTTCATTCCGTTTTTGGAACATCCGGACGCGATCATCGCCATTGATGCCTGGGCTGAGTTTGGTAACTCCTCGTACAACGACGTGATCTCCATCCGTGATCAGTTGTCTCGCGACAAGCTGCGTGCGTGGGTTTCGGATCCCAACATGAGCCCCGAACGGCTGGGGTTGTATGGCATGATGCTCGGTCTGTGCGGAACTCCTGACGACGCTGTTTTTTTGCTCGACCATATGCAGACCAGCGTGGACCCGTCGAATTCCGAATCCGCCCCGCAGCAAAAAACTTTTCGCTACGGTTCGGAAGGTCTGATGGGCGGCTATTTGTTGCTCACCGGCGAAAAGGGACTGCAGCAACTGGAACAGCATATTGTGGTGCCGGCCGATGTGCCTGATACCGCCTGCCACGCTCTCGTTCAGTCGCTGCAGTTTATGTGGAGCTATGAAAGCGACATCATCAGTCCCGAACGGATTTGTCATTCGATGCGGTTGCTGCTGCAGAAGGAATCGATGCGAGAAATCGCCATTACAAATCTGTCCCGTTGGGAAGACTGGTCAACTCTGGCTGTTCTCACTTCGATGTTTGACAGTTCGTGCGCTGATGACCGATCGACCCAGCGTGCGATCATCCAGTTCGCTCAGGTCTGCCTGAAGAACGGCAAACTAAAAGAAAGAAGTAGGCCGTTTGCAGACGACGCGGAATCATTTCTGTGTAACGTGCACGCCACACGCCCCGATCTCCTCAACGCCAACCACCGCGAATTCCGAGCACCGGAATAAGGCGGTGGGCGGGCAGTTTTCAGTTTTCAGTTTTCAGTTTTCAGCCCACATTGGTCATTGGTCATTCCCCCAGCCTGTGCCTTTAAGCTCCACAGGCTTCCACCCAATGGCAGTCGATTTGCGATGATAGTAGCCGTCACTCTCCGAGTGATGAATGCCAACGGCCGCATTTTGCGGCATTCATCACTCGGAGAGTGATGTCTACTTTGCCAAATCAGTTGGCATTGGGCTTCCGCCGGCAGTCACAAACAGGGTCTTCCGAATTGGAACATCGCCATCGAATCAGATAGCCTGCCTGAGCAAGGGTCAAGTTGAGCTGAAGATACCGAGAAGCAACTGATGAACTGGCGGCTGATATTTTCAGGATTAAAATCGCCGGGCTGGGCCGTCTTTGTGCTGGTCAGTATCGCCGCCGTCGTGGGGATCAGCTACTGGCTGATGCGGCTCGAGCGAAAACTGGTATCGCGCCGTGTCGGATGGACTCTTGTCACACTTCGGCTGCTGGTACTTCTCACGTTGCTGATTGCACTTCTGCAGCCCATGCTGACTCGGCAGTTTGACGTCACTCAGCGTGGTCGCATCATTGTTGCGATTGACGCATCGCTCAGCATGGAAACTCAGGATCGGCATGCCTCGCTGGGAGAAAAGCTTCGCTGGGCGCAGGCTCTGGGAATGCTGGGCAATGACGACACACGGCCACTGATTGATCAATGGGTCACGGCCGCCGACGCAGGACAGCAACCCGACTGGCTGGGCACGAACGCTCCACCGGCCAATCCGGTCGAACAGGCTGCCGCAGAATCTCGCGAGAAACAGATTCTTGAATCGCTCGAAGAATTGTCGGCAATGCCGCGCGTGGAATTCGTGCGACGACTGCTGCAATCACAACCTCGCCAACTGCTGGACCGGCTGGACGAAGTGATGCCCATTGATGTTCGTCTGTTTGCCAGAGAACAACAGTCGGCCGCACCGGCCGAGCTTCCTCGGCTGCTTCAATCCGAACGTGCGGAACTCAGCCCCGGCATGACGGACGCCCTGCAAATGCTGCAGTCGGTCACTTCCGAAGAAGACGCCGGGCAGCTGCGTGGCATCATTCTGATTTCTGACGGACGCCAGACTGTTCCCGGAGATATCTCGGGCGCCGCGCAACGATTGGCCAGTCTCGGCGTCCCTGTGTTTTCCGTTCCCATTGGGTCTCGCCTGCCACCACGCGATCTATCCATTGCCGCGGTGGATGCGCCGGAAGCCGTGTTTCTGAACGATAAGGCCACGCTCCGAGCCATCATCGGAACGTCGGGGTTTGAAGGTGAGCCGCTGACCGTTCGACTGGAAAAAGATGGAGTCACCGTCGATCAGCAGTCGGTCACGCCGTTTTCGGATAATGCCACAGTGACGTTTTCGATTCCCTCGGATAAGCCGGGCCGATTCGACTACAAACTGGTAACCGAGGTTCAGAGCGGCGAACTTCGAGACGACAATAACGTCCGCGATGTCAGTCTGCAGGTGGTCGACAATAAAGCGCGTGTCATGGTTCTTGAAGGAGACGCTCGCTGGGAGTTCCGCTACCTTCATAATCTGCTCGAACGCGACAAGCAGGTGGAGCCGCGGACAGTGCTGTTTCGCCAGCCGTATTTGAATCTGCTGAATCAGCCTTACATTGCCACCAAGCTGCCTGCGGTGGACATTTTTCGTGAGCAGTTGGCTCGCACGGATCTGCTGATCGTCGGCGATGTCAGTCCGACGCAGATGGATGCGGGCGTGTGGGAGATGATCGAGCAGGCCGTGACGCGGGACGGCTTGACGCTCGTGATCATCCCCGGTCGACGAGATATGCCGCACAGCTTTCAGTCGCCGACGCTTTCTGCTCTGCTGCCTGTTACCGATTTTCGGCAGCGGACGGCCGAACAGTTTCTTCCGACTGCTCGCGATTCTGACCAGACTGTCTATCGGCTGACGCTGACACCGGAGGCGCAGTCGCTGCCGATGTTTCAGTTGGCGAAAGATCCAACGCTGAAGGATTCGTCACTGTCGTCGCTACCCGGTCATTCGTGGATTTACCGAGGCGTTGCAAAACCCGGCGCATCAGTCTGGGCCACAAGTTCGATCGCGGGCATCAATGTCAGCCCCGAACCGACACTTGTGCACCATGATTACGGCTTTGGGCAGGTTGTGTGGATGGGCATCGACAGCACGTGGCGCTGGCGATTGCGAGCCGGTGACGAGTGGCATTATAAGTTCTGGGGGCAACTGATTCGCTGGGCGGCTCGCAATAAAGCAGCCGCGGGAAACGATGATGTCCGCATGACGTTGTCCGATGTTGTCGTCGACCAGGCAGAGACCGTCGAAGCAGTTGTACGATGGAATCCCAAGCTGGTGCCGCAGCTGCAAGGCGCTTCGATTGAAGTGGTCGCCGAGCCGATTAAGCCGGGTGATCGGGGCGATCCGGAGCTTCAGGATGAATTGAAAGCGGGCGCGGTGGATTCGAAAACCATCCGGCTGGCCACGGCGCTCAAACCGTCTCCGGAGGCTCCTGAGCGTTACACAGGGCAGTTGCCGAAGCTTTCGCCGGGTGCGTGGAGAATTCAGCTTCGGGTGACTGGCGGGACTTTGCAGATGAAAGAAACGGTGCAGAGCGAAATTCTTGTGCGGGCCCAGGTTTCGGCCGAGCTTGCGGATGTCAGCTGCAATCGCCAGCTTCTGAAGCAACTTTCGGATCTGAGTGGCGGGCAGATGGTCGAACCGTTTGACTCAGAACAGCTGGTTTCGCTGATCCAGCCGAAAGAGCAGACTGCGTCAAAGATACAGGAGCGGACGTTGTGGGATCACTGGCTTCTGCTGCTGATCTTCTTCACTCTGCTGACTTCTGAATGGGTGATCCGTAAACTAAACGGGTTGCCCTGACATTTTTATCGCCGCCGCTTTCCGTGCGGGTCCCTACTTCGGAAACAAATTCCATGACGATCACGACAGTTCTGGGAGCCGGTGCGATGGGCACTGCGTGTGCCTGGATTCTTGCCCAACAGCCGGGAACGGAAGTCCGCTTGTGGGCTCGCAACGAAACCTTTGCGCGACACATCCATGAAACCCGGGAAAACAGTCGCCTGCTGCCTCATGTGCGTCTGCCTGTGGAGATTCGCGTAACGGCCGATGCATCGTCGGCGCTCAGCAATTCTGATGTGGTCGTCATTTGCATTCCAACGCGCGGGCTGCGCGATGCCGTACACAGGATGACTCAGATTATTCCGCGTGAAGCGCTTCTGGTCAGCGCCATCAAGGGGATTGAGAACGATACTTTGCAGCGACCGAGCCAGATCATTCAAAGCCTGACCGGACTTCGTCCGGTTGTTGTACTTGGAGGCCCGTGCCATGCGGAGGAGATTACTCGCCGAAAGCCGGCCAGTGTGGTCGCTGCCTGCGAAACATTTTCCGCCGCCGAACAGATCCAGTCGCTGATGTCGACCGAATTTCTGCGAGTCTACGCGAATGCCGATCAGGCAGGCGTTGAGCTGGCTGGAGCGTTAAAGAACGTGATCGCCATTGCCGCCGGGATTTGCGACGGTCTGGAATTCGGCGACAATGCCAAAGCAGCGTTGATCACTCGTGGCCTGGCCGAAATGGTTCGTTTTGGAGCTGCCATGGGCGCTGACAGAAGTACGTTTTACGGCCTGGCCGGACTGGGCGATTTAGTCACGACCTGCAACAGTTCGCACAGCCGCAACCGAGCCGTCGGTGAAGGGCTTGGCCGCGGCCGCAGCCTGACCGCGATTCAGGAATCCATGAACGCCGTTGCGGAAGGCGTCTTCACGGCTCGCAGCGTGTATCAGATTGCCGGCGAGCAGGCGATTGACATGCCAATCGCGACTCAGGTTTACCGGGTCCTGTTCGAAGGCAAGTCGCCGCGGGAAGCCACGGTAGAACTTATGCTGCGACCGCTTAAAGCCGAGTAAAACGCTCGCGGAAATCGTCCGGGCGTCGCGGAACGCGCCAAGCGTTTCGATTATCACCGACGCGAATTAATTCGACAGTGCAATACATTCCACGTTTTGTCGGCGGAGGATTGCGTCACGATCGCTGGCAATGGCTGTTCGCAAACGCACGGTTTCGGGGTTGAGCGGTTTCGGGAGGCCGTCGAGGGTGTTTTCCGCCAACTCCAGAATCGCTAATGCATCGGTCCATTTGCATTCCAAAGCCATCAGGCGAGAGCGAAGCAGCAGATCGAGAGCTGCGGGGCCGAACGACTTCGCCTTCACGTGGCACAAGAACGCCTCAAGGAGAAGGCTGGCGGACTTCTGGCGATGGTTGGTCTGAGCCATAAGGCAGGCCTGAAGGACAAACAGGTCACCGGCCACATGTTGAAACTCGGGCGAATCTACCACGATCGATTTTTGATGAAGAGATCGTTCGGCCTGACGCAGCCAGAGTTCGCAGGAATCCAGATCGCGCTTCAACAGGGAGTTTGCGGCGAGGACCAGCCAGGATGCTGAACTGGACGTTGTCGCCGCTGCGGGCTGGGTGGACTGCAATCCCAGAGCCTTTTGAATGCAATTTTCCGCAGCCGATTGATTGCCAACGAAAAGGAAGTGATGGGCTGTCAGAAACAAACTGGCCGCCGTGACCGGTGCGGAAACAGGATTATTCGACGGGGAATGTGCGTAAGCCCAGGATTTCAAATCAAGCCCGGATAACGGGAAGTCAGACTTGATCCAGGCAACGGAAGGCACCGCAGGCAGGCTAGCAGTGGCAGGCAGAGTTGGTACCTGAATTTGGCTGCACAGCAGCACCGGACGCGATTCAGATCGAAAATGAGCGCGGGCAAATGGATCAAATGGCACGGCACGAATTCCAAAGTATCTGGAGTGACCGACCATCGCGGAAGCGACGGCAGGTCTCGGGACAACCCGACGTGCACTGTTCAAAAGCATGAAGAAAGAGGAGAGCGAGCACACTAGCCTGCAGCAGCGCGTGGTTTCAAGCATCAATTGTCAAAATAGAACGATTGTACCGATTTTGCAACGCAAGTCTGGACGTCCGCAGACGGGTGATGTCGGCTCGTTAGTTCAGGTGTTCCCACAACCAGCCACGTCAGCGGGGGATTGAGTTGTAGCGTTTCGCCGGGGTGAGACGAATCCCTCGCTGACGTTTCGGGTTGTGACAGTTAGAGCCAGGATCCAGAAGAATGGCACATCTAAAGGGCGAATGGCGTTCGTAACTGCAATTCTGCGGCAGACCAGTGTTTTTCGCGTCAAAACGGCAGGCTGCGTTAGGGTAGTTTTGACAGAAACTATCGGCGTCGCGTCGCAAACTGCTGACACAGAACGATTTAAGTCAAGAATGAAATCTGTGGCACATAATTAGCTACTCCGCGGGGCGCACTGTTGTGTTCTCTGCAAATCTGGCCGCTGAAGAAGATGGATGCCGTAACGGCTGGCGTCATTCGGCGGAAAGTCATCTGTATCCTTTTGAAGTTTGATCGACAGGTCAGGAGAAAGTCATGGCGAAGAAGGCTGCCGCGGCAGGCACGCGAATTGTGCCTCTGGGGGATCGCGTTGTGCTGAAGCGAGCTGAAGCTGAAGAAAAGACGTCTGGTGGCATTTTGCTTCCGGATTCAGCGCAGGGCAAACCACAGCGCGGCGAAGTGATCGCTGTCGGTGAGGGTCACGTGAACGACAAGGGCGAAAAAGTGCCTTTGACAGTTAAAGAAGGTGACCGAGTCATTTTCAGCTCTTACGCAGGCGACGAAATCAGCGTCGGCGACAAGACCTATCTGTTGATGCGTGAAAGCGACATTCTGGCGACTGTGTAATTTCCGCAGGCAATGAGCCCCGATCGCGGAACGCTCAGAGCCGGAAATGATGCAGTGCCAGTGCTTGATATCCAAACAATTTTGATTTTTCTCATCGGAGAAGTTCGACATGGCAAAGATGATTGCCTTTGATCAGGAAGCTCAGGAAGCCATGCGTCGTGGTGTCACGAAGCTGGCGAAGGCCGTAAAAGTGACTCTCGGCCCCCGCGGTCGCAATGTGATTATTGAAAAGAGTTTTGGTTCACCAACCGTCACCAAGGACGGCGTGACTGTGGCTCGTGAAATCGAACTGCCAAACAAGTTCGAAGACATGGGTGCTCGCATGGTTCGCGAAGTGGCCAGCAAGACCAGCGACGTTGCTGGTGACGGCACCACGACTGCGACAGTGATGGCTGAAGCGATCTACAACGAAGGCCTGAAGGCCGTTGTGGCCGGCGTCAGCCCGCTCGACATGAAGCGTGGGATGGAGAAGGCTGTGGCCGACATCATCGAAAACCTGCGTGGCATGGCTCAGGACTGCCGCTCCAAGAAGGCAATCGCTCAGGTTGGCACCGTTGCTGCAAACGGCGACGCTGAAATCGGTCAGATTCTGGCTGACGCAATGGAGCAGGTTGGCAAGGACGGCGTGATCACTGTTGAAGAAGGCAAGAGCCTGGAAACCACTTTCGAAGTGGTCGAAGGTCTGCAGTTCGACAAGGGTTACCTGTCGCCGTACTTCGTGACGGATTCTGAAAGTATGGAAGTGGTCCTTGAAGACTGCTACGTGCTGATTCATGAAAAGAAGATCTCCAGCATTAAGGACCTTGTTCCTGTGCTGGAAAAGGTCGTCAACAGTGGCAAGCCGCTGCTGATCATCGCAGAAGACGTCGAAGGCGAAGCCCTCGCGACTCTCGTGATCAACAAGCTGCGTGGCACTTTCAAGATCGCCGCTGTCAAGGCACCTGGTTACGGCGATCGCCGCAAAGCCATGCTGCAGGACATTGCGATCATGGTTGGCGGCACGGCGATTTTTGACGATCTGGGCATCAAGCTGGACAGCATTGAGCTGACCGACCTGGGCACAGCTCGCAAGATCGTTGTCGACAAGGACAACACCACGGTCGTTGAAGGTGGCGGCAAGAAGGCCGACATCCAGGCTCGCATCGAACAGATTCGTCGCGAACTGGCGAACAGCACCAGCGACTACGACAGCGAAAAGCTGGAAGAGCGAATCGCGAAGCTGGCTGGCGGCGTGGCTCAGGTCAACGTCGGTGCGGCTACCGAAAGCGAAATGAAAGAGAAGAAGGCTCGCGTTGAAGACGCTCTGCACGCGACTCGTGCTGCCGTTGAAGAAGGAATTCTTCCTGGCGGTGGTGTTGCGATTCTGCGAGCTTCTGTTGCTGTGAAGCCTGGCAAGCTGAATCATGATGAAAAGGTCGGCTACGACATCATCGTGCGTGCCTGCCGTGCTCCTCTGACTCAGATTGCTGACAACGCCGGCGTTGACGGCGGCGTCATCTGTGAGAAGGTTGCCAACGGCGAAGGTAACTACGGTTACAACGCTGCAACCGACAAGTTCGAAGACATGGTGAAGGCCGGTGTTATCGACCCAACCAAGGTGACTCGAACAGCTCTGCAGAACGCAGCCAGCGTTTCCATTTTGATGCTGACCAGCGATGCTTTGATCGCTGAAAGGCCGAAAGATGACAAGAAGGGTGGCGGTCACAGCCACGACGAGGATATGTACTAAGAGATCGCCGCACCGCAGGCCGGGAGCCTGGTGGCCAGATCTTAAAATCGAAAAGGCCGTCTCTGCGAAAGTGGAGATGGCCTTTTTTCTTTGATAGTTTCGTTGTTTAACCGTCAGCCGACAGGCGTACGCGGGGAGTTATCAACGTACGCCTGTCGGCTGACGGTTAAACGCGTTCTGCCCGATTACTCGTGCGTGACTGCTGAGTGTCGCGAGCTGTCGAATCAGCTCAGCCGCTGATTGACCGTCGAAAAACACCCGAAGCCGGATTTGATCATCATGTCGTCAAGCCGCCTGAAGCTCAGTTGCTGACGGACTTTCTCTATCCTGCTTTTCGAGCTGGCTTCTTGCTGGATTTTGATTTGTTCGACGACCGTGCTTTTGCAGTCTTTCCTTCGGAATCCTCGTCATCAGCCTCCCGATAAACAACGTTGGGGCTCACGGCAATCGTTTCGGGTTCTGCTGCCGGATGTTCATCCACGATGGGTGTCGGAGTGTCGTTTTCCACAGCGACGGCGCTGAGATTGAAACTGTCCTTCGACTTTCCGGCGGCCTGCTGTCCGGGACTTCTGCGGATTACGATCGGCGGATTCGGATTCACGTGAACGACGTATCTGCAGTGAAGTTGGATGGCAGACAGTGTTAGTCCACAGATCAAAAGATCCAGCCCGGCGAGGCTGAAACTGTCACTGCGGAATGGGCCTCGAATTCCAATGACGACTCGTGCCACAATCAGAACGATTGCAATAATGGCCGTGCCTTGGGCAGTGCGGCATCGGGCCATGTCGGGAATCAGATAGCGCAGAATAAAAGCGGCGAACGCACCCGCCGGCACAAACAAAAGAGCGGGTTTTGCGGCCTGAATGGAACCTAGCACCGGCGCGATGAGCTCCGCCAGCATGTGAGTTACATGAGGGCCGGCCCCGGTCAGAAGGAAGACCGATGTGGCGATGAGAAACGTTGCGAGCCAGCGCCATGTACGATAGTGGCCTCGAAAATCGACCGCACTGGCCGAGCGGACCCAGCAGATGAACAGGCACAGCTGACCGGCCGCGAACAGTTCCAGGCCCGCAATCCCGTGTAGGATGCGAGCGACTTCGCCAGGCTCAATCTTTTGAATTGCCGCCGACAATGGCCCGAGCGGTGGAGTTGTGAAGAGTGGCATGAGCAGCAGGGCAGACGGGATCAGCAGCAGCAGACTCACAAGAATCGCATGCTTCCAGATCCGCGGCGAGATCACTCGACGGATCATCTGATCGCGGGACAAGGCCTGAAATGCCAGGCTGCAAGTCATCTCTTCACCGGAACGGTCTTCATTTTGGAGAGAACCATCTTCTGCCGAGTCATGACCAGTCGCCAGCATGCGCCGGCGGCGGTTCAGATCGCCTGAGGCGAATCGAAGTTCTGCCATGAACGGTCACTTTCTGAGTTCCGCTCCGCCACGCCAAACCGGCAAAATCTGCCGCACAGATGGCAAGCGGGCAATGGGCACTCGTTTTAAAATCAAAGTAGCAGGCACACTCCGTGCGCCGTCCGCCAATTCCCCTGTTTTCAAGGGCTACGGCACTTGGAAAGTGCCTGCTACTTTCTAAACCAAGTGCCATTGGGCAAGCGGGTCCCGCAGGAACTCATGGAACTATCGACACCCGGGAAGCGGGCACTGCAGGAACGCCAGTTAACGAGTTATTTCCCGAAACGCTTCCCCAGCTTCCACAATATGTATCGTCCCGATTCCTTTTTTTCCCCTCGGGAGGGCGAGGCTCCTGCCGGGCCGCTTGATCTTACCCGGCCGTTTGTTGTTATCGCTCCTGCTTTTGTTTTTGCAAAGGTGGGCCGCCGGATCGGCCGGCGGCCCACAGGCGCAGGTTCTCCAAGGCTCGCTGGCCGCGCAGGAAATAAAGATTGTCGAGTGACTGCAGGCGTGACTGACAAGCCGCATGCGTCGCCTGTTGCCAGTCGTTCTGCGTCGCCGAAGCAAAGCCCGCTGCGATCATCCAGTCGGCAATCTCAATCGCAATGTCTTCATGACTGCGAAATGAAGGATGAACATGATCGACAAGTACGTTCATCCCGACGATTCCATTCGAACAGCGCGCCTTAAGCAGGGCTTGAACATCGATCAGCGGCAGGCGATGATTTGTCGCCACCTGTCGCATTGCCGAATCCAGCGGCGATGTGATTCGCAGCGGACATACGTCTTCATCACGCGCCCGGACGAATGCGAGTTCAGCTTCCTCAAAACGACGATCTGTGAGTTGCAGCTGACCAAGCTCATACCACGCCAAAGCATAACGCGGATCAATTTCCAGCGCTGAACGTGTGAGCTGGACGGCGTTTTCAAGATTGCTCGAGGCTTCTGCGCGAGCGTCCTGCAGCAACTGATGCAACCGCGACTTTTCTGTCTTCGACACTGAAGCGGAGAATTCGGATTTGAAAGGCGGGCAGTCGCTGAGATTCGACGGCGGCAGGATCAACGCCAGCGGCACATCATGCGAGTCGCATAGCTCAACGAAGCGTTCGAGATTCTGGCGAAAGTGTTCTGCGACGGTTCTGGCATGCTGATCATCGCGATGGTACACGGCCAGACCGCCGTCATGGTCCAGCAGCGTATCCACCTCCTCTGGCAGCAGCGGTTTCGCGAGTGGTTCAGGAAACGCGTTGATGCGGGAGTGACCATCGGTGCCGTTAGCCGTTTGCGTTTGCCCGGTCATCAGGGCACAGCGATGTCGAAGAGCCCGGAAAAATCGAAACTGACTGAATGCTGCGAAAGTCTGCTGGATGAGCGGATGTGTAGTGCGGACGGCCGAATAACTTACGTCCTCAAGAAATTCATTGTGGCCCTCACAGAAAATAAACAGATCGGGTTCATAGGCCACGCATTCGATCATGATTGGCAGCAACCGATAGCTGGCATACGAAACGCCACCGCAGTTGACGACTTTCCATGAGCGACCAGGATTCGCTTTTTCGAGGGCAATCTCCAGGTACGAGGGAAAACTGGTCTCAAGGGAAAACGGGTTGCCCTGAACGGTCGAGCCTCCGAAAACAAAGATGCGAAATTCGCCGTCCGGTTTGTCAGCCGCGAACGAATCTTCCTTGAAATAGCCACGTCGCACCGGCGAAGTGTGAAATTGCGTGCCGTCCTCCGTGAGTTCAAACAGAGGTCGCACGGCGGAAAATTCGACGAACGGGTTGTCACCGATTTCAGGCTCGCCCCAGCCGGCCAGCAAACAGGCAAGCTCCAGAATCAGAAAGACACTCAATCCCAGACCAGCCGCCGCCAGTCGGAAGCCCCATCGCAGGCGACGTGAAAGAGCCGACCTGCGGCGCGGAGCCATCGTGCCCCGGCGACTCATTCAAGAGACTTCAGAAGGGACTCAATATCTGCGTATGGCATCACTCCTACGAAGTCGGCCACCTGAGTCCCCTTGCGAAAAATACGGACATCCGGAATTCCACTGGCGCCCATGTATCTGGAAATCTGCGGTGCCTGATCGACGTCCACTTTGACTACTTCCACTTTGTCGCCCCACGTCTTTTTAATCTTGTCGAGACTCGGCGACAATCGTCGACAGGGGCCGCACCAGGTCGCCCAGAAATCGACGATCACCAGTTTTTGATCCTGCCGGTTGACCAACTCCAGAAACTGGCCCTCCACATGTTCAATCTCTCCGGATTCTGACAGCGTCACGAGCTCCGCCGGGCCATCCGGGCAGCCGGCGATCGGCACGCCGGTGCGAGGTCCGATGCCGCATCCGGCGAGGATAAACAGGGGGAGAGACAGGGAAAGGATTGCCCGGAGACTGCGGACGAATGTCGGCAACTTCATCGTTTTTTCCTCTAAAAGGCCATGTTTGTGTGAGCGAAGGGGCGACAGGACGTTCACTTAAGTTCAGGAGACTGAGAGATTCTGGCGAATTCAAACGTTTTCGCCTGTAAGATCCGCGGCGACAAGTCTAAATTTGTGTAATTCGACTGTGATGCACCCACGCGGAGGGCGATAAGGCCCGGCAGCGCTGGTTCAGGTGCTTCAAATAGGTTTGTGGGTGTTTTTCGGGAGATGTGAACAATGTCGGTGACTCTGACACAAGCGGCAGCTAGCGAAATCCAGCGAGTGATCACGGAACAAAGCCGTCCGGATCTGAAGTATGTTCGCGTTGGAGTGGTCGGTGGCGGATGTAGTGGTTTCCAGTATTCGTTCGATTTTACGAACAGCTTCGATGAAGCCAACGACGTAATGTTAGAATTTCACGGCGTGGGCGTTGTTGTCGACAAGAAGAGCGACCTGTTTCTCGACGGAACAGAAATCGACTTTTACAGCGGCCTGGAAAAGCGTGGTTTTACTTTTAAGAATCCAAACGCCGTGAAGTCCTGCGGCTGCGGCAGCAGCTTCTCTGCATAGTGCTTTGACGCCTTTTAAGGCCTCCTTCGGTTTTCCGGAGGAGGCTCTCGTGGGCACCCGTAGATCGGCTGGAAGGCCGAGTTGTGATTTTGCGGTGAATCCCAAAAGCCACCGAGCAAATGTTCGGCGGCTTTTTCTACGCGCGTTGCGATGCCCTTCTGTCCCAAATTGGTTGTTGAACGCACGTCGAAGTCCCTTCTCTCCGTGGGAGCGTGTTGCTTTCGTGAGCCGCAAAGCGCTAGCTGAGGGTGTATATTTTAAAAACACAAGGAAAGCACCCGCGGCTAGCGTCTGGCGGCACGGTTGTTACTAAATCAACACTCTGCCAGGAGGGGGAGAAGGCGGCCGATAGGCCGGATGAGGGGATTATGCGCTGGTTCTTACGCTAACAATCCTGAACGCCATTGGGCGCGACGGGCAGAGCGTGGCCCTGTTAGGACTCGGTCAGTTCCAGATACGGATCGAGCCCCATGTTCTCGTACTGTTCCAGGCGATGACGTTCCTGCTTCAACAGATGCTTGCGCTGCTTACGATGAGTCTTCTCGAGGAATCGCTGGACGCGGAGAAAATACCGCAGCCATGTGCGGCTCAATTCGCCATCGCGGTTGGCCATCGCCATGCGTTGCTTGCGTTGAATTTCTTTCGGTTCGCGGCAGCGGAGCAGTTCGTCTTCCAGCGAAAGAAAGAACTGATAACCGCCTGGGTCGCCCTGGCGAGCCGATCGTCCAACGAGCTGCCGGTCGATACGCTTTGAGCTGTGAATTTCCGTCGCAATCACATGCAGTCCGCCCGCCTTTTTTACATCGTCATCGAGGATGATGTCCGTGCCGCGGCCGGCCATGTTCGTCGCGATCGTGACTTTCCCTGGCTCACCGGCGCCGGAAATAATCTCCGCTTCCTGTTCGTGGTAGCGAGCGTTCAGAATCTGATGGGCGACCTTCTTATCCTTCAGCAACAAACCCAGCGCCTCGGAAGCGTCAACGGAAGGAGTCCCCACCAGGATCGATCGTCCGGCTTTTGTCAGCTTCTGAATCTCAGCAACAATGGCATCCCGCTTGGCATCCTGAGTCTTGAAAATACGGTACGGCTTCCCGTTACGAATGCATTTTTTATTCGTCGGGATCTTTGTCACCTTCAGGCGATAAGTCTTCTTGAGTTCGGCCCGCGCCGGCACGCCGGTCCCGGTCATCCCGGCCAGATGTGTGTACTGACGGAAGAAGCTCTGCACGGTGATGCGAGCCGCCTCACCCGTGGCGGCAGTGATCGGAACCAGTTCCTTCGCTTCAATCGCCTGATGCAGACCGTCCTGCCATTTGCGACCATCCATGACTCTGCCTGTGCCTTCGTCAACGATCACAATCTTATTTTCAACGATGACATAATCCCGGTCACATTCGAAAGCATGTTTGGCCGTCAGAGCCTTTTCGACCTGGCTGTAGATTCGCTCCGTGTCCATGGAACTCAGCAAGGAGGGCTTGGACATCAGGACCACTTTACGACACCCGACATCCGTCAGCCAGGCCGACCGCCGTTCGGGTTCGTACATGTAATCTGTCCGCGGTACCAGCTGGAATGTGGCTCGATTGCTCCAGCGAAACAGATTCACAGTCGCCGGGTCGTTTGGCTGAGTCAGTCCGATGATAAGCGGCGTACGTGCTTCGTCGATCAGGATGCTGTCCGCTTCGTCGACCAAAGCAAAATAATGGCCTCGTTGAACCGGTTCCTCAGCGCCCTGCAGAGTCCGAATAAAACGGCGCAGCTGCTGCCCACCGCCATCTTCCTGAGTAGCCCCTTTGCGAAGTCGGTCGCGTAGAAAGTCGAAGCCCATTTCCTTGCTGGTGCCGTAAGTGATGTCGGCCGCGTAATTTTTTCGACGTTCATCAGGTTCCATACTTTCGAGGATCGTACCGACGGTCAGGCCGAGCCGTTCATGAACCGGCCCCATTTGTTCGGCGTCACGCTTGGCCAAATAATCATTCACCGTCACGACGTGACAGCCCTGGCCAGAAAGGGCTCGCAGAAAGGAAGTCATCGTGGCTGTCAGCGTCTTGCCTTCGCCGGTCTGCATCTCCGCGATATGGCCTTCGAACATGGCGATGGCGCCCACGATCTGGACCGGAAAATGACGCATTCCAAGACTTCGGCCAGCGGACTCGCGGACAAGCGCAAACGATTCGATCAGAAGATCTTCCATCGAGGTTCCCGCGCGCGCATCCCAGCGGACCTTGCGACCGGCTGTGAGCAGTTCGTGGTCGCTTACATCTTTCAGTGCGTCACTGCGTTTGACAACCTGTTTGGCCATGGCTCGCCAGCGCGACAGGCGAGCCGTTGACGGGATGAAGCCCGATTTGAAGCTGTGGAATAATGTGGCGGCAAATTTCATGTTGAGATCCGACCAGGAAGGCAGCTCGGGCAGAAAACCCGTCGATGCGGCCGTGCGGGGACGTATAGATTTGAAATCGTACGCATTATTCGACGTTTCGCGTAGCCGAATCTCACCCTGGAGCTCGCAACGCGTCCCGCTTTCAGGTTCGAACCACCGGGCGAACGCAATCTCCCACACTTTTGACCGGCACAGGAAAAGAAATGCGGCACCCCGAGAATTACTGATCAAAAGTCCAGTCGCGGCAAGGCACGCCCACACAGCACAGAATTTTGAGAGGAAAAGAGTGGTCGTTGGGGGTCAGGCCTCAAAGCCAGTGAGGGCGGTCTCTGAGACCTGCCCTGAACGTTTCCGTCGATGCGATTCTTCACATTCTTCACATTCTTCACATTCTTCACATTCTTCACATTCTTCACATTCTTCACAATGAATTAACAAAATCTTAATGTTCGTGGGGAGACTGATTTAAACACGAGTGAAGCAGTTTGAGGCTCTCGGCGACCTCGCCATTTTGGTGAAAGAATCGCCGACCGGTTAATCATGGCAGTTAACGTTAACTGCCCCACAAGTTCTGCAAACCGTTCGCTGTCTGTTGTCTTGATTGAATAAAGAAGGATTGTCCACACATGAAGAGAAACTTTCGCAACCCAGTTGCTTCCACGCCGGCAAGGCGTGGATTTACCCTGATCGAATTGCTGGTGGTCATTGCCATCATCGCGATTCTGATCGCTCTGTTGCTGCCTGCCGTGCAGCAGGCTCGCGAGGCAGCTCGCCGTACGCAGTGCAAGAATAATTTGAAGCAGCTGGGTCTGGCTGTTCATAACTTTGAAAGCACATACAGCAAATTGCCTCATCCAGGTCAGTGTGACAGCACCGGCGGTGCGTCCACTGTTTACATGACTCAGTCCACACCGACTCTGCTGCTTCCGTATGTCGAGCAAGCCAACGCCTATGCGTTGATGGACAGTCAGCTGACACGTGCTCAGATGGTGGCAACTGCCGTCTACGACATGACCACCGTTCATCCGGATGCCATCGGAGCGGTTTATCATGACCCCGCGTTTCCGAACACAGTCCTGGGCGCGAAGACTCAGATCCCTTCCTTCGTCTGTCCAAGCACACCTGTCGCTGCCGGCACACGCTCACCAGACGGCTATGGCGTGTGGGATTACATGTTCATCTCTGTCACCGACGTTGAAGAGGGCGGTACTGGAGCCACCGATCTTCCAGGAACTCGCCCAACAGTGACTGCCCGCCGGACCCAAATGACCCGCCAGGGCGCGCTGTCTTGCGAAAAGAGATGGGGCTTTGGAAGCATCACTGACGGAACTTCCAACACGATTCTGTGTATCGAAGACACCGGACGCGCTCACCCAAACGCCGGTATGTTTGCTTCTCTGTCGACTCGTCCAGCCGTGATCCCCGCAGACACTGTCGCGTGGACGGGTGGAACGACAGGCGGACGACGCATGTACGCCTGGGCTGACCCGGATTCCAGCACCAACGGGCTTTCTGGGCCAAGCAATGCGATTGCTCCAGCCTCACGGCTCATGGGCATCAACAGGTACCGCACTCCAATGGGCGGCCCACCGGAATGCCGTTGGACCCAGAACAACTGCGGTCCTAACGATGAGCCGTTCAGCTGGCACATCGGCGGAGCTCAAGCCGTTCTGGCCGACGGTTCCGTTCGCTTCCTGAGCGAAAACATCGACTGGTTTTTGCTGAAGAATCTGGCCGCTTCTCAGGACGGCAACGTTCTGGGCGACTACTAAAGAATTCGGGCGACCTTGCCTATTCGGCCGGTGTCGAGGAACCTCAGTTCCTTACGCCGGTTTTTTCGTTGGTGTCTTCATTTCGTGCTTGTACTGAAACTGCATTCGTGAGCTTAACTTGCCCGGCTGCAAAGTTTACTTCAATATTGGAACAGGAATATGTTTGAGTTGAGATCAGGTTTGTTGTTGATTCTTCTCTCTGCGGCCGTGGGGTGTGGAGGCGTGACAGCGACTCCGTTTTCCGAGCCGGTCAGCGTCACAGGCAATGTGCAGATGGCGGGCAAGCCGGCCACGGATATTGCCATTAACTTTCAGCCGACGGGCGATGGACTTCCGGCCGTCGTGCAGGTCAAGGACGGAAAATTTGAAGCTCAGGTGACGCCAGGCAAGTACACTTGGTATGTCTCCAAAGCGTCGTCAAAAACTGGCGAGAAGAGTTTGTCGAAGGTTCCGGCTACTTTTCAGTTGGGCTCGATGGAGCGGCAATTTGAAGTCACCGGCCCCGGCCCACTGGAATTCGTGATCAACTAAGCGCCGAGCGGAAAAAAAGTGTCGCCTTTCGCTCTGCGAAAGTGGCGAATACGCTGCTTTCGCGGAGCTAAAGGCGACTCTAAAGCATCAAAACCAGGAGGGTCCCTCCTGGTTTTGTTCGTTTGATGGGTGAGACAGGCGAGCCAATGCAAACGCCAGCCCACCACGGGCATCCGGTTCAGCGGATCACGCTGGTGAGATGCGGAGGACCTCTATCGGCTCTTTCGGCGGTCTCGGCCCTTATTGATTGCCGCCGATGCCGGCTTGGCAGTGGCCGGGCGAAACGACTTTTTGGCGCCCGACTTCTTTGCACCGGACTTCGCTCCGCCCGACTTGCCTGCACCAGACCGAGCTGCTCCAGAGCGTCCCGCGGCCGGTTTTCCGGAAGACGGCTTTTTGCCGGCGGCTCGAGGTTCAAAGTTTCGCGGTTCTGAAGGTCGCGGAGCTGCGGGACGTCGCACGGAAGCCCGTGGAGATTCCTCGCCCGCATCAGGCCGTGGCGATCGTTCGCGGCTGGCGAAATCTTCGAGATCACGCTGCGGTGCCCGATCACGCTGAGGGCCTCGTTCGCGAGCTGGCCCGCGTTCGCGCTGAGGAGCTCGTTCCGCACCACGCTCGTTGCCTCGGAATGCCTCGCGTTTCGGGGCTGCCGGGCGATCAGGGGCCCTCTCGCGGCTCAGTGCACGACCGCCGCTCGGCAATCGTTCCCGACCAGGTCCGCTCGGGCGACGTTCACGGTCCGGAGTTGTTTCGCGGCTCACAGGAGACCTGCGAACTACAACGGCCTCACGACCTGGCGGTCGCTCACGAACTGGAGCTCGATCAGAACCCGGTGCCGATGGATCAACACTCGGTGTTCGATTAACACTCGGTCCTCGATCAACGGCCGGACTTCGCTCGGCTTGTGGAGTTCGTTCTCTGTTCGCACTTCGGTCGTTCCCGGGCGTCGCTCCGCGGCGTTTGCCGCGAGTCTGTCCGGAACGGTATCCAAATTTTTCGTTTGGCTTTGAACTACGAGCCGCCGGCTTTTCGCCGTGTTCTGCGAAATGCCGCAGTTCATGAATTTCGAACGGCTGCAATTCGCGGTGACGGCCGGGCGCCAGGTTGCCCAGCTGCAGCGGGCCAAACGCCACACGCTCCAGATTGAGGACTTTGTGCCCGACTCGTGCCATCAGTCGGCGAATTTCACGATTTTTGCCTTCCTGAAGTTCCAGTTCCAGAATCGCGCTCTGGCCTTTGCGCTGATAAATATGGACGCTGCGAAACTTGAAGTACCCTTCGGCAAAGTACATCCCGTCGCGCAGCTGATTCAGAGTGTCCGGCTGCGGAATGCCGGCCACATGGCAGCGGTAACGGCGGATCACTTCAAAACGCGGGTGAGCCAGCTTTTGAGCCAGGTCGCCGTCGTTCGTAATCAGC
>Ga0209390_10004061_pt1 | contig 22500 bp, 28 predicted proteins | sample BON01_FD_187212 | JGI IMG/M metagenome (GOLD analysis project Ga0209390, IMG submission 187212) | Freshwater microbial communities from Lake Bonney liftoff mats and glacier meltwater in Antarctica - BON-01 (SPAdes) (version 2) | ecosystem: Environmental > Aquatic > Freshwater > Ice > Glacier... | reverse complement strand
GGCCTCGGAAAGCGCCTGCAGGAAAAACCGCCTGTCGTCATCGTCTAAAAATATTGCCTCGCGGCGGTTCCCTCGCCATGACGTGATAAAGCGCCCCGCCGTATTCGATTCGCACACTTCGAGCCATCTTTCCAACATCTCTCTGCCTTCCCATTTTGTCAAGATTTGCACACTGACCCCTAGTTTCCCGGGCGACCCAATCCGGAATCGTCCCAAATCCTAGCATGAGTGCCGCTGCAGCAATGCTCCCGCCGGGAATCGAACCCGGATTTAAGGTTTAGGAAACCTCCGTTCTATCCGTTGAACTACGGGAGCTGGACGCGACGACGCTGCCTTGACGCGATACGGTTAATAACCTCGGGACCAAAAACTGACAACTGGATTCCGATCTGCGGCGGGTATCGAACTGCGAGACTTTGGCATGGTCAACCCTTGATCCAAAGGGGACGCACAGCGTCGCAGTAGTAGCATCCCGCACGCTCCGGCACCACTGTCGTTTGGTATCGATGGGAGCTATCGGAATCTGATCCGATCCATCGGTATCATTCTGTCAAATTCCGTTAATTCTGTCAGAGTTATACGATATTCATGAAATGGTCCTACCGTATTGCGCGCGTCTCAGGCATTGACGTCAAAATCCACGCTACCTTTTTACTGCTGCTTGCGTGGTTTGCTTTTTCCTTTTACCAGACAGGCGGAACTAGCGCGGCGCTGCATGGCGTGTTGCTGATTCTCCTTCTTTTCACCTGCGTGCTGTTGCATGAGTTTGGGCATGCCTTTGCGGCACGGGCTTATGGGATCCGGACACCGGATATCACGCTGCTTCCTATCGGCGGAGTGGCGAGACTGGAGCGGATGCCGGACAATCCGGTGCAGGAACTCGTTGTCGCGGTCGCCGGGCCCGCAGTGAATGTGTTCATCGCGCTGGTGCTGTGGATCGCGCTGGCTCCGCAGATCAATTTGGATGATCTCTCCACGCTGGATCGTCCGGGAAAAAGTCTGCTGCTTCAGCTGCTATCAGTGAACATAATGCTGATCCTTTTTAACCTGCTCCCGGCCTTCCCTATGGATGGTGGCCGGATGTTGCGCGCGGTGCTGGCCATGCGTATGGATCACACGCGGGCGACGACCATTGCCGCGCGCATTGGACAGGGAATCGCTGTGCTTTTTGTGATTGCGGGTTTTTTCGGCAATCCGTTTCTGATTCTCATCGGGTTCTTTGTATTTATGGGGGCGCAGCAGGAAGCGAGTTATGCTAAGATGAAATCAGCGGTAACAGGATTGCGCGTCGCGGACGCGATGATCACGCGATTTGCGTCACTACCCGAAGATTGGACGATCGCTGCGGCAGCAGAAGAGGCATTGCACGACACGCAGCCGTTGTATCCGGTGCTGAACTCAGGCCTCCAGGTGACGGGCATCGTGCAGCGCAATGCCTTACTAGCAGCGGCTGGCCCGGAACATGGCGCGGATCTCGTGCGGACGATCCGGACGGAGGTCCCGCTCGTGAATGCTGGGGCGAGCTTCGGTGAGGCGTTTCAGCGGATGCAGGACACCGGGAGTGCCATATTGGTTGTCGTCAATCCGGCTCAACAGGCCGTCGGTCTCATTAGTCTCAATCTTCTGTCCGAGCGCAGTCGGATGAAGTGAACTCCGCAACGAAGAGGAATTATTCCCACTCGATGGTCGCCGGCGGCTTACTTGAGATGTCGTAAACCACGCGGTTGACTCCATTGACTTCATTGATCACGCGGGCGGAAATCCGCGCGAGGATCTCATACGGCAGGCGCACCCAGTTTGCTGTCATGCCATCCTGACTCTCCACAATACGGAGTGCGATGGTGTAGTCGTAGGTGCGTTCGTCGCCCATAACACCGACGGATCGCACGGGTAGCAACACTGCGAAAGATTGCCAGACTTTATAATACCAGTCTGCCGTCTTCATTTCCTCAATGACGATGCGGTCGGCTTCGCGGACGATGCGCAGCCGCTCATCGGTAATCTCGCCCAGGATGCGAACCGCGAGCCCAGGCCCGGGAAACGGTTGGCGTCCGGTAATGTTACGCGGGAGGCCGAGTTCGGCCCCCACTTTGCGCACCTCGTCTTTAAACAATTGACGCAGTGGTTCGACGAGTTGGAACTTCATCCGCTCGGGAAGACCACCGACATTGTGATGGCTCTTGATCAGAGCGGCGGGATTTCCGGAAATCGATACACTTTCGATGACATCGGGGTAAAGCGTGCCCTGAGCCAGGAATTTATACCCGTGGCTGCCTTTGACAGATTTTTTCAGGTCCGCAGCGGCCTGCTCAAATACTTTGATGAATTCATTGCCGATGATCTTCCGTTTCCGCTCGGGATCAGTGACGCCTTTGAGTTTTTTTAGGAACCGTTCAGAGGCATCAACGACCTTGAGTTGGATTTTGAAATGATCGCCGAAGAGCTTTTTGACAGCCTCCGATTCGCCTGAGCGGATCAGCCCGTTGTCGACAAAAATACACGTCAGTTGGTCGCCGATTGCCTGGTGCAGCAGCGCCGCGGCAACGGAGGAATCCACGCCGCCGCTGAGACCTAGAATCACGCGATCCCCACCCACTTGAGCGCGGATGTCCGCGCACGTGCGCTCGACAAACGAGCCCATCGTCCAATCCGGCGCGCATCCGCAAATCCGGTGAACAAAGTTTGCGAGGATTTCCTTCCCGCGCGGGGTGTGATGGACCTCCGGGTGGAACTGAAGTCCATAAATGTGGCGTTTCGAATCCCCGATTACGGCGTGAGGAGAGTTCTCTGTCGTGCCCATGGGAGCGAATCCTTTTGGGAGTGATGTGAGTCGGTCCCCGTGGCTGTTCCAAACTTCGAGCGAAGCGGGAAGCTTGGTGAAAAGCGGGCAGGCGCGGTCCGCACGGAGTTTGCCCGGGCCGTATTCGCGGTGCGACGATCGCTCGACCTTGCCGCCTAATGCGCGCGCGATAATTTGCATCCCATAACAAATCCCAAGCACTGGAATTCCGAGCGCAAAAATCTTTTTATCCACACGCGGCGCATCTTTGGCATACACACTGGCAGGCCCCCCCGATAGGATGATACCTTGGGCACCTGTCGCGCGGATCGCTGCCGCAGTGGTGGAATAAGGCAATATTTCAGAAAACACACTGCACTCGCGCACGCGGCGGGCAATGACTTGGGTGTATTGGGATCCGAAGTCGAGAATAACGACCTTGGACGCGATCACTGATGCGTCGGACATGGAAAGATGATATGGGTTGGCCGTGCGAAACAGCGCGATTAATTATACTCAGGACCAAAGGTGTCAGCGGTTGGATTGTTGGGAACAATCTGCCCGCCGCCTTGAATGCCCTGCTGAAATTGACGCCCCACATCGTCCGTGGACGTCTCGGCAACCGCGCATCCGCCAAGCAGGATGCCTACGCACAAATAGCACAAAGTTAGGGCTGTTTTCACCGTCTGAGAATAGAAACTTTTTGATTTATGGCAACTCAGATATCTCCTGAATTGTTGATCGATGCGTATGCGCGGGGATTTTTCCCTATGGCGGTGGCAGGCGGAAGCATCCAATGGTATTCTCCGGACCCGCGCGGCGTTATCCCACTGGATGGATTTCACATCCCACACGGCACCCGCAAAATACTCGCCGACCCGGCCTGGGAAGTGCGCCTGAATACGGCATTCGAAGAAGTCATGCGGTCCTGCGCGGATCGTGCCGAGACATGGATCGACGACCGGATTATTAGCATCTATGTCGACCTCCACCGACGCGGCTTCGCCCACTCGGTGGAAGTCTGGCGGGACGGACAACTTGCGGGCGGGCTATACGGCGTGCAACTCGGTGGTGCATTTTTCGGGGAGTCGATGTTTCACCGTGTGGGCGGAGCATCGAAAGTGGCCCTGATCGCGCTCCATCGGATACTTGTCACCGAGGGGTTTAAGCTTCTTGATATCCAATGGACCACGCCGCACTTAGAAAAATTTGGCGCAGTAGAAATCCCAAGCCGAACGTATCTGCTTCAGCTCAATGACGCGCTGCACTGCAAAGCAAATTTTCACGCTGGAATTCCAGCCGCACCCTAACCGTTCGTCAAGACGACTTGGTAGCTACGATCAAGTATTGAGCGATTTGCGCATCGACTCCACGCATCGTTTCAGAGCAGGAACGGGGTCATCCACGTCAGCTTCATATTCGATCACTGCCATGCCATTGAAATTGGCCTCCACCAGCGCCTGCGCAAATGCGGGAAGGTCCAAATTTCCGGTGCCAACGACGACGTCTTTCCATGCGGCGTTTGGTTCAAAAACGAAGTCCTTAAAATGGATGCCGTAAACAGATCCGGCGAACTGTTTGACCCATTCGACAGGGTTTCCGCTGTGCGGGCCGATCTGCATCGCCCATGCAGTGTCGATGCAAAGACCGATTTCCGGTCCGCCAAGTGCGATCAGATGCTTGATAACATCCGGAGACCCACCAAACATGTATCCCCCATGGCAGTGCAATCCCACCCGAATCCCAAACTCCCGACTCCATCGGCGCACCTTGGGAATTGCGGCTTGAAACGTATCCACTCTCAAATGGGCGGAGATGTGTTTAGCCCCGGCGGCGGCCGCGCATTCAAACCAAGCGCGCTCGCTATCATCGCCAGTGAACGTCTGAACACCGAGCGACACGATCTCGACACCCGCGCTCCGGTACACCTCAACCACGTCTGCGAAGGCGACCGGGTCGGAGAAATCCGCGTGCACGGCGCAGAGTTCGATTTTATTGAGGTCGATTGATCTGACCATCGCCGCCACGTCCGGGTTGTCTTTGAACGCGCGGAAACAGTAGCTCTGGACGCCGAAATCTATGGGAGAGGATGGGATTGTGTGGGACATAGGGTGCAATAAATTAAAGATTAATCGATGTCCCAGTCTGCGAGGATTCGGCCAGGGCGTCGAGGATACGTTGCACGGTGAGGGCCTGCGCCATGGTCACGCACAACGGCTCGGTCCCATGCAAATGGTTGATCAGGTTATGAAACCGATCCCCGTGCGCATGGGCATTCGCGGCGTGCGGATTTTCCAACGTGTAGTAGTTTCCGAACGTATCATCGCGCCGAAAGATCTTGTCGGCATAAACTTTTCCGCCCGCTTCGGTGCCGTATAATTCGACATCCACACGCTCGGGTTCCTCGGCAAATCGCGCCCACGACACATCCAGCGACACGGTTGCTCCATTGGCCATGCGGATTTGGCCCGAGGCGAAATCCTCGACTTCGAATGCGACATCCGACTTCTCGGATTTCCCCCAGGACCCCTCGCCGAGACCGCGATGGCCAAACTTCCCATACGACGATCCAAAGGCGCTCACCGGTTCAAAGTTATCCATCACATACAGACACAAATCGAGCACATGGACGCCAATATCATACAGACATCCGCCTCCAGCCAGGTCCTTGCTCCCAAACCACGTGCCGAGTTTCGGAATGCCCGACCGGCGCAGCCAGTAAGCTTTTGCATGATAGATCTCACCGAATGCCCCATCCACAGCCAACGTGCGGAACCGCTGAGATGCGGATGCAAAGCGTTGGTTCATCCCGAGCGTGAGGACCCGACCGGTCCGTTCTGCGACCGCTACCGCCTGCATCGCCTCTCCCGCGGACATTGCGAAGGGCTTTTCGAGCAGCACATGTTTTCCTGCCTCCAGCGCGGCGATCGCCAGCGGGACGTGAAATTTATTCGGCACCGCAATGTAGACCGCATCAATTTCAGGATCGGAGAAAATCTCCGCAGCATCAGCGACTGGCTTGGCTCCCGGAAACGCCGCGCACAATTCCTCCCGTCGCTCCCGGTTCAGGTCCTGCACCGCGACCAAGCGGCCCGATGGATGTTCTGTGAGCTTGCTTGCGCTCCAATGCGCAATTGCGCCGGCGCCAATAAATCCAAAGCGAATAAGAGGATGTTCCATTTGTTAAAAGATAGGTGTCTATTGAGTTTTATATCGCATCGATAAGATCTCAATCGTTATAACTATAGAAATCCTAGGATTTGATGTGAAAAACCTTAGCCCTCCGAGGGAACTCATCAATGTCACCCATTATCATCAGGCGGCGGGGGTTCATCCTCTGCCCCGGATGATTCCCCGTCACCACGAGTGCGTTGAGTTGGTTACCGCTGGCCGTGGATGGGTGCGGCAGGGTGACAACTGGATCGAAGTCACGGCGGGCGACTTAATCTGGAATTCGCCAGGCGACCAAACCATCGGCAGGAGTGAATTCGGCGACCCCTACCGCTGCCTCGCGGTAGTGTTGCGCGTGGCCACGCCGCAGGGTCGCCAAATCCCCAGGTTTTCTGCTTGGCCGGATGTGGCTGCGGCGAAGAAGTTCACTCGCGAGGTAACCGACCTGTTCCTCGACGATTCGTTCGACCGGACGTTCCTCATGAATTACATCGACGCGGTATTGTATATGCAGGTGTGTCAGCACGCCGTCGCGCGGCGGGTCCAGCGCTATACCCCACCCGTGCGCACCGCGCTGGATATCATGGAAAGTCGATTTTCACACCCGCTGCTTGTCGAGGCTGTGGCGCGTTTGGCGGGCGTATCATCCCCGCATCTGCACGAATTGTTCCGTCACCAAGTGGGAGCGACACCTCATCAATGGCTGATTCAGCGCCGAATCCGGGAAGCGCGCGAACGCCTTGTGCGCACCACAGACTCCGTGAAAGAGACCGCCCACGCGTGCGGCTTCAGCGATGCATCGAGCTTCACCCATGCCTTTCGGAAATCCACAGGCCTGACCCCATCCGCCTTCCGCGCACACTATTTCCCAAGCTGACACGATAACGGCCCCGACGCAGCCGCGGAGGGGGCATGAAAATGCGGACATGAACGAGGTTCGCGCCAAGGACGCAAATCACGCCAAGGATTAATCCTAAAAACCGCAATGAATTCTCACACGAACGCTTTTCGCTGTGTTGATTGGATTTCTCTCCCACGCCTGCATCCCGAATTTTAAGCTACTGGAAAGTCAATCACCCTGGCGCACCTCGCGTCCTTGGCGCGAGCCCACCGACAACAAAATAGACGACAGGAAAAAGGCACCGCGCGAGGTGCAGGAATTGGGTGCCTCGCTCACCGGCAAGGATGCTAATGGTGAACCGCTCACGGGGCACCAGCATGCGGTCTTTTTTCTCCACTTTGAAGGTAACGAAGCAACGCGGCTCTGCGCGTGAAGCGAAAAGCCCTTCACCCACCAAGAGCAAGTGGCGATGCTCAATGCCTCGAATAGTGAATTGAGCATCACCTACAAAAAATCATCGTGGGCCGCAAATCTCATGCCGCTCGATAATCTCGTCCCTCCGCCTCCATCCATACAACAAAAACCAAGTCACTGTTGGACAAGCATGACGCCGTATGTCCGGCCCCGACATGTTTTCGGGCGCAGCGGCAAAGTGACAGCAGGTGAATCCATCGAAGAGCAAATCGCCGAAGAACTCGCTAGCCGAGGATTGCCCATCGCAGAAGTAATCGCCGAAACAGATTCGGCTCGCTGGGTGAAAGTCCACCAACCACTTCGAACCCGCGACGGTAGCAGCAACGACGACAAGCGCGGATACATCCTGCATCTCAAGCCTTCCCGGCCAGTGAGAGGCCCCGTCTTTCTCGGACACTCCGCCCACTTCGGCCTTTTCGTTCCCGTTCAGGATACCCTTATTACCGTTCCCGCAGCTCATGATGCGGGATTGACATTTTGATGCGCATCTTTATGCTTTTAAGAAATGAGGACCACTTTAACCATCGACAACGAACTGTTCGTTGCCGCAAAGAAAATTGCCGCTGCTTCTTCCTCCACTTTAAGCCAGGTAGTGAACGACTATCTTCGGCTAGGCCTTTCAACTTGCACCAAACCACCGAGAATTACCCCCTTTCGAATGATCACCTTTCGTGGGGAAGGCGCGCGCGCTATCTCAACCACACAGATTGCAGAATTTCGGGATACAGATCTTCCGGCTCTTTAACTCGTGCAAATCCCCGATATCAATATCCTCGTCTATGCCCACAGGGAAGAATGTCAGGAATACGCAGCTTACCACCAGTGGTTCTCGGAGTTAGTCACTAGTGGAAGACCTTTCGGTCTCACTCCTTTAGTGGCAGTAGGGTTTGTTCGGGTGGTGACGCAGCCCAAATTTCCCGGCGGCCCAACCCCCGTATCCCAAGCACTCGCCTGTATGGATCTGCTCCGGGAGCAACCGGGCTGTGCTTGGCTCTCCCCGGGACCCCGACACTGGGAAATCGTCTCTAGTTTTTGCCGACAAACCTCCGCCGTCGGAAAGGCAATCGCCGATGCCCAACACGCCGCTGTGGCCTTGGAACATCAGGGAATTTGGTGCACGCGCGACACAGATTTTATGCGGTTCAAGCCGCATGGCTTAAATCTAAATCTTCTGAATCTTACTCGAACATAGATGAAAAAATGAGGTCGAAAAGGGGGCAGTTCTTGCTTCCTGCTTTTTTGAGCCGGTTACTTTTTTTTCGGACGGAAAAAGGGGCCAAAAAAGGGTTGGCCCGGGGGATTGAGGGAATTTGAAATTGAAAGAAGATCAAAAGACGGGGCTGTCCTATGACATTACATTCATCACTTCTTCAGTTGGTAAATATAGCTTGCCAAGGGGCTTGGAGAACCAGCGTAGAGTTGCTGCGCGATCGAGGCAAATGTCATGGTAGTTTCTTTTCGGAGTCTTTTTGCAATCTGCGCCTTGGCGGCATCCCAGTTCCCCAAGCAAACGACCCACCCTCAGCCATGGCTTCCTCTTCCGCGGCGTTCGCAAATATTCCCCATAACTGCTCCAACCATAACTCTCCAACGCAGTGCCTTTTTCGACCAATGCGGCCCGAATGGGATTTAAATGCACATGGTCACACACCGCCCGCAGATAAAAATCATCCGAGCCATCCACCAACAAAGATTTGTAGCGTCCAGAAAAGAAATGTCCCCTCACTCGATGACGAGAATTGTAGCGTTGGATATATGTTCCCAGGAAGCACTTCATTCCAGCGACCAGCGTTGGTTTATGCGTTTCCATGACGATGTGAAAATGATTTCCCATCAGGCGATGCGCATGGATTTGCCATTCTGCTATTCTGCCTTCTCACACGCCTGGCTCAGCGTTTTAAGAAATCTTTCTCTGTCCTTGTTATCCTCGAAGATCGGCTCTTTGCGATCCCCTTGGCTCATCACCTGATAGATCGCTCACCATCGGGGAATTCAAAGCCCGATTGCCCGAAGCCCTCGCTCTTGTTAAGAAGGGCGAGTCTGTAGTTGTCACCTACGGGCGGAACAAGCGACCCGTTGCCGTCTTCGGTCCACCGCCCGCCGCACCTAAGCGTAAATTCGGCCACCTCGCAGGCAAGTTTCGTGTCACTATGAGTGCCGATTGGGAAATGACCGAGGAAGAGTTTCTCGGCTCATGAAGCTCCTACTTGATACCTGCGCTCTGCTGTGGGCATTACAAGATGCCGGACGCTTCTCGGCATCGGCTCGGCGGGCGCTGAAAGACACAAAAAATACGGTTTCTGTGAGCGGTGTTTCGTTTTTGGAAATCAGTCTGAAATCAGGTCTGGGCAAACTACGCCTCTATGGCACCGAGCCCGAGGATATTCCGCGCTTCGTCGAGGAGGCTGGTTGGCAGATTTCTCTACTCTCAGCCGATGTTGCCGCCAGCTCTGGACGGTTGCCACGCCCGACTGAACACCGCGATCCGTTTGACCGCTTGCTCGTCTGGAGCGCCATCCGTGAATATTTTGTTCTCGTATCCCGGGACAACGCGATGCAGATCTACGTCCCTCATGGCTTGAAAATTTGCTAGTAGGCCACCCGAGCCGCGCCGGATCTGTCCGGGTGTGTGCGCAGAGCGCAACCGCGTTGCGGTTGGGATTCGTGGCGGGACGCGGACCCAGGGTAGCGCGTGCCGCGCAACTTTGGGCTGGAGGTCGGAACGTCGTTGGCGTAAAGAAAAGCATCCGGGTTCCAGCCCGCCTTGTATTCGATGCGCTCACCCTCCACCTGCCGCTGGCGGAGGAGGTTTTCCAGGTTGATGGGAAGCTTGGAGGTCATGGTCTTTATTCCCACAGGTATTTCTCATCCCACGTCTCGCCGTGCCTGCGCAGCAAGGCGCGGAGTTTGTCTTGGAAGGATTGCTTTTTGTGGTGTTCCTCCTGGTTATCGATGTAGGCGGTTACGGTGTCGATGTTGGACACGCTAACGGAGAAACACCCGCATCCGCTCTGCCAGAAAAATCCGGAAACTGAAGATTGGGTTTTCAGCCAGAGGGTCGATGCGCGTTTCAATTCCTTGGTCCAGTCCGCTTGTGTGACAGCGCGTCCCAACCGTGCAAGGACATGCACGTGATCTGCCGCGCCGCCCACACGAAGTGGCGCGCATTCGAGTCGTTTGGAAATCTCACCGAGATAACCATGCAACGATAGACGTAATTCACGATCCGATAGGAATGGCCGTCTCTCTTTCGTGGAGAAAACCGCATGAACGTAAACGGCGGAAAGCGATCGAGGCATGGTCTTATCATATAATGAGGTTGGCGACCCATGCAATTCCAAGCCCAACGGGCTTGCGCCCTCCAGCCCAGGGTTGGCCGAATGTAATGTGGCCTACCCTGGGAACAGGGTTGGTGGCGTTACGCTCCGGCAGAACTAGCGGACTTGTTACTCAGAATCCGCTCGGCAATCCGCAACGTGCGGGTGGTCGAGATGCGAATGCGCAATTTTCGACGGAGAATGGAAGCATCACCGCATTCCCATTGAAACGATGACGCCTCACTTCGTATATCACGAAGTGATTCGCATGCACCGACAGTGCGAATGAATTCGAAATCAGATTTAAAATACTTGGGATACACAAGGCGTATAAGCGCTACCACTGGAACCACATGCCATCTAACGGATTTCCGAAACAGTGAGGCGTCAAAGCTCTGCTCAGGCAAATTAAAGCGTTCACAATAACCATGTTTAAAAGTTTTCGAGTCTTTCATAGTTTCAGTCGCAGTTCGCCCTGCAAAATCCCAATCGAGCTTTACCTGTAATCACCTTCGATATACAAACAAATTTTGGGTTCTTCGCTGTTTTCGGTGGGTGAGCATGTTCAGTTAAGACCCGGAGGGTCCATTAGGAGATTAGCCGGAGGTGCAAACCCTGAGCTTTCTACAGATCAACCCTTATCCTGCATTTTATAATGATTCAACCACATCTCATCTGCGCCGAAGCCGTTGCCGGTTTGCATTGGCAGAAAATATGCCCCGCAACGAGTTTCGGTAGTTGCCACCTACTGGCCGTGACGGGGCGCGTATTCTTCGGCTATCCGCGCGGACGCGGACACCCCGGGCCGAGGAGAAAAGAATTAAAACCATGAAGGACATGAAGAGCATGAAGGTGCAGAAAAAATCTTACTCAGCCATCTCTCCCTTCATGTCCTTCATGCTCTTCATGGTAGAAAAAAACGGGTTGGCCTCGTCGGAAGTCAACCCGTCGGCAAACAGCGCAAAATCCCGCTCATGCCCGGCGCGCTCGGTGTCCTCCCGCAAGCGAGTCGGGCAGCGAGTTCTCAATCCGCCCTGTTGTTTCCCCCTCCCTTTGCGTTAATTGTTCTTCACCATTCTACCCAAAAAGTTGTGTAGAAAGCTCAGGGTTGGCACCACCGGCTAAGTTCCGCAAGCCCTCCGGGCTGACGAAGTCGTAACCCCATTGGAAATAGCGAAGAACCTCAAAATTGGCTACGGAGTCCCGCTGCTCAATGACTTGCTTGATAAATTCCTCTGTTAGCGCGGTCGCAAGCAGATTTGCCCACCGGGGATCGGTGTCTTCGACCGTGACAACAATAACCCGTGTGCCTTCTGTTTGATCGGCACCAGCCATCCAGCGAATCCGGTTTACCAATTCTAAATCGTTAAAATCCTGACCATCCTGCCGCGGGGCAATGAATTCGGGGCTTTTGTCCAGACCGGAAGTCCGGATGGTGTGGGCCAGCAACTTGGTGCTCTTGAACGAGTCGACCACCGTATGCATGAACTCCCGCGTCTGGATAATCGCCCCGCTCCCGGATTCGAAGTCGATCGGAAGACTTTGGTCAGGCTCATAAAGAATCGTTGCAGTGGATGCGTAAATCTTCGGCTGTTTCTGGATATACATCACCGTGAGAGCCGTATCGAGAAAGACTATCTTCAAAATACCCTAGATATTGCGCAGGGCAAGCCGGAGGTAATGACTAAAGTCCACTGTCTGTGCGGATGGTGCCGAATTAACCCCGGTTCTAAAGCTGCGCTAACAGCTCCATCGCCGAAATCTTTTCCCCACCTGATGTCATAGATCGTGTCGTCGGCTTTCATTCGAAGATCACGAGGATGAATTCATCAGGTCACCCAGCGGCTGTCTAACATAGGAGAACTGATCAGAGAGCTGGAGAAAAATCTCGATCAGTCTCGGATTGAAATGTTTCCGCCGCATTCTGGATCACATCCCGCGCACGCTCCGGGCTTGTGGCTGCTTTGTAGCAGCGCCAAGTCGACAAAGCATCGTAGGAATAAGTAGGAACCAGCAATCGCCCGAATTCGGGTAACCAACGGGATCGGGTCGCATTGCAAGCGGTCTGGATAGCCCGTGCCATCCCATTTTTCGTGGTGATGCCAGATCACATCGTGCGCGAGGCGCAAAATTCCTGATGCTCCAGAGAGTGCAAAATGTTTTGCCTCATGGACGGGATGCATTTCAATAATGCTAAACTCCGTCTCCGTGAGACGGTCGGGTTTCAATTGGATCGCATCTGGAATGCATGTTTTCCCGATATCGTGAAGCGCGAGCGCATCTGGAAAGTCGGCAAGAAATTCGGGAGTGATCTCCGCTGCGGTAGCCCCGATCGGGCTGGTCGTAAGCGCTTTTGCCAGATGCGAAGAAAACTTCTGGATTCACGTGATGTGTTTCCCGCTCTGATCCTCGGGCCCATCTATCATCCGCGCGATCTCTACAAGGGCAGCGCGCTCGGCGATGGCGACTTGACTGAGGCATAGCTGCAGAGAGGGACTATCGTCCCTTAAGCGGCATGGTCGTTGCCGTCGATACCGTTCGCCGTTTACTGCGAAACGCGCATCGGCATGATGACGTAGAGGAATCCGGACGATATCTCAATGACACCAGGGCTCATTTCATCAATCAACCGAAGCGACACTTCGTCATTCGGAAGCGCCTTGAGCGGATCCATGAGGTAATCGGGATTGAAAGCAATGGCGAACTCGGCGCCTTTGTATGCGACGGCCGTGGATTCTTTGGCCTCGCCCACCTCCGGGGTGTTACACATCACCTCGATATTGTTCAGCGAAAACTTGAGTCGGATCGACGCAGCTTTGTCAGTGCTGAGGAGTGACACGCGGCGCACGCAATGCAGGAATGCTTCACGGTCCAACTTGATAATCTCCTTGGTGTCATCGCTGGATGGTATGACTTGCCGGTAGTTGGGGTAGTTCCCATCGACCAGTTTCGAGACGAGAATCGACCCGTTGAGATGAAAAGCGACCAGGTTCTCACCCACTTGAAGCGTGATCTCCCCAGAGTCGTTCAGTAACCGCTGCAATTCGTTGATCGCCTTTGTCGGGACGATGAAGTCCAGGTCGAGTTTGCCCGTGATCTCGGCATCAATGGATTCCTCGAAAAGCGCCAATCTCCGCCCATCCGTAGCTACGAGCTTGAGCGTGCTCTCCTTGAACGAGAACAAAATGCCGTTGAGCACGTAGCGCGTCTCGTCGAGCGAGATGGCGTATGACGTTTTGCGCAATCCGTCTTTGAGGACGCTTTGCTTGACGGTAATCGTCTTTGCATTGATCGCCTCGGGAAACGCAGGGTAATCTTCGCGGGCGAGACCGTAGATTTTGAAGAAACTCTGACCACTCCGGATGCTGGTAATATTTTTCGCATCCGTCTCGATCTGGATGTCCGCGACGGGTAACTCACGAATGATCGTGAGCAGGCGCCGTGCAGGGATCGTTGTGGCGCCTTGCTTTTCAACCATGGCCGAGACTTCGCAGCGGAGCGACACTTCCATGTCGGTGGTGCTGAGCCGAATCCCGGTCTCGGTGGTTTCGATAAGCACGTTCGACAGCACCGGCAGGGTGGCGCGGGTGCTTACAACATTCTGGGTTTTCTGCAGGCCTTCCAGCAGGTGGTCTTTGGTTACGCTGAACTTCATGGATGGGACGACGCTAAAAATGTTTTAGGTGATCGATGGTGACTATCTGTTCTCTGCGGGATGTGTCAAAACAATCTGCGCTTCCCGTGAAGAAAGCTTCAAGCGTTTGCACTCGAAGAAATGAAAGTTCACCGCTGGAGTTGGGTTTCAATTGAGCGAATAATATGCCTCGTGCGCTCGTCTTCCTCCATGCGTCGCTTGATTAGTTTGCATGCATGAATCACGGTGCCGTGGTCTTTGCCACCAAAGAGATCACCAATTTCGCTCAGCGTTGAATTTGTCATTTCGCGTGACAGAAACATTGCGATCTGCCGGGGGAACGCGATGCTCGCCAAGCGGCGCTTGCTCGTCATGTCAGCGATGCGAAGATCGAATGTTTCAGCTACCTTGCGCTGAATCTGATCGATGGTGACTGACTTTCTCGCTTGTTCCTGAAAGATATCGCGGAGCAAGTTTTCGATGTCGTCCCGCGTAATTTTCCTGCCGCTCAGCGAGCTGTATGATGCCACACGCATGAGTGCCCCTTCGAGTCGCCGCACGTTATTCCGGATCTTCTCGGCTAAAAACTCAAGCACCCATGGCTCAAACTGTATGCGCAGACCCGCTGCCTTACTTTTCAAAATCGCGATCCGCGTCTCGACATCCGGCGGTTGCAGCTCTGCCGTCATCCCCCACTCAAACCGCGAAACCAGGCGCTGCTCCAGTTTTTCGATTTCACTGGCCGGGCGGTCACTCGACAAAATGATCTGCTTGTGTCCGTCGTAGAGCGAATTGAACGTGTGGAAAAATTCCTCCTGTGACCGCTCCTTGCCCGCAAGGAACTGGATGTCGTCGATTATTAAAATGTCGGCCTGACGGTATTTTTTCCGAAACTTGAATAGCGTGCCGTGCTGAATTGCATCGATGAACTCATTCGTGAACTGCTCGCTCGTCAGGTAGACCACGCGGGCGGATTTTTTGTTACCGAGCACATGATGTCCCACCGCCTGAAGCATGTGTGTCTTACCGAGTCCGCTGCCGCCGTAGATGAAGAGCGGGTTGTAGGTCGTTGCAGGCGACGTCGCCACCGCCTGGGAGGCGGCATAGCCAAATTGGTTATTTGCACCCACCACAAGGGAATCGAACGTGTAGCGCGGATTCATCCCGGTGGGGATAATGCCTCCCGACGCTTTATCGCGGGACGCAGATTTACGGGTCGGCGTGGGCTCTTCGCTGGGAATATGATCCAACGGCGCGATGTCTTCGGAGTGCAACGCCATGATCTGGATCTGCCGCGGACTCTCGCAGGCCTCCAGCACCGCACCCTGCAATAAGGTGAGGTAATTGCTTTCAATGAAAAACTTATGAATCGGATTGGGAACCGACAATACCAGCGAAGTTCCATCATCCGAAACCACCCGCACATCACTAAACCACCGGTGGTATCCATCGCCGCTGATTCTCGCGGCTACAACGGCCGAAATCGCCGTCCAAATCTGGTTAATATCTTGAATCATAAGTAAATTATACACATCGGAAATATCCGCCCCAGGACTCGATTCCCGAAATTTTCGCTCTTTCCACAACGCCTGATAACTCTAAATGAGCGCCCCCTGAAAAAGCCATTTTCAGAACGTCGAGATAATTCGCAATAAATTGATTATAAATGACTTCTAAAGTTTTCAATAGATTTATCTCTGGGTGGGTATTAAGTATTCACGTTCGCACTTCGTTTAATTAAAAGCACAATCCGGGGCCGGGCGTGGAACAATTGAACCGATGGATGGAGGAACACTTCACAAGTTATTCACATCGTATCGACCCTCGAACCGCGCACGTGAGTGGATGATAAAAACCATCTGTTTATCCCTCAAGTAAAAAGTAACAAAATCGTCAAATAAAACTTACATTATAAGCCTGAAAAACCTTGACGAAGCATCACAACAATCAGCAGGCATTTAATTACGGGGACTGGACGTGTGCTCACGGCGCAGCGGCCGTATCCACCGATCCTGCCGCGCCGACCGGGTCGCTGGAAGCGTGTTTATGGGGCTTCAACGCGTGCCGACTAGATCATCGTCCGGCACCTTTGGAGTTGGAAATTTGGGAGCAGGCGGCGCCGGAGCGGTCGGAGGAGGGGTCAGCGGTTTATTTCCCCCGTCATCCCCGCCTTCTTTGCGGTGAGGGTCCCACCAATGATCGAAGGCAATGAAGTATGCCTTTGAGTGTCGCACAAACATCAGGTTGAAAATGAGTATCGGAATCAGGACGCAGGCCAGCAAAGTCGAGAGCGGCAGGTCGTACATCAGCTCCAAAACCAGATAGATAATGAGCCCGATCAGGCTCCCCATGCCGTAGTTGATGGCCCAGATCGAAAGTAAAAAGTATCCCGGCTCGCGGTCGTATGCATATCCACAGCGCGGACAGCCATCAAGGGGAGCAAACCAATCCGACAAGCGCCGGACTTTTCGGATGGGAACAAAGAGCGCCGAGACTGCGCACACGGGGCAACGCAGTCGGGTGGCCCGCAGAAAATAGTGCAATGCTCGGGAAAAGGATCGATCTTCGGACACTGAGACAAGTTGCTACAACCTCCCGCCTAGTCAATCAGGGATTATCTTCGGTGCTGCTTCAAGGAGCCTCAATGGGCCTAATCCTGCTCAGACCTGCGCGGTCCGAGTGCAGTGCACCGCCACATACTCGGTATTTGGAAGGATGAATTTGCGGATCGTGACGCTGACCTCAATCAGCGGATACCCTCGCAGCGTGCGCGTTGCGATTTCATCTGCGAGCGTCTCAATCAGCAGCCGTGGGCGTTCTGCAGCCCAGGCAACGACTTCATTGGACAACGTAAAATAGTCGACGGTGGCATCGATTCGGTCTGCCATTTGATCAAACCCGCGGCGCGGAATCATTTGCAGGTCCACAAGCAATCGCTGCGCCTGCGCCCGCTCGGCGTCTGGCACCCCAATGTGGGTATCGATCTCAAGACCGCGAATCTCGATGGCATCCGTAATCATCTGTCAGATTGGATCACGGTCATTCCGCCCAGTAGGCGCTGGAGCGTGGGCAATCCGTCCACGAGCACTGCGGGCGAGGCTGCGATGAGCTTTTCCACGGGGTCAAATCCCGTTGTCACCGCGATATCCAAGACGCCGCCATGGCGGGCAGTCTCGATGTCATGCACCATATCACCAACAAATGCGGTTTCTGAGGGGTCCAGTTCCCGCTTGCGAAGGATTTCGCGGATCACCTCGCGTTTGTCCATGACCTCAACGTAAGCGTGCTCAAATGCGTCGATCACTCCGAGGCGGCCGGCCTGTGCTACGAAATGATTGCGCTTGATCGTGCTGAGGAGAAAAATGCGGCGACCGGTGCGGTTGCAGAAGTCGAGGAACTCCCGGGATCCGGGTAGCAAGTTGACGTCGTCCTGAAGGCCGGCAAAAAATTTCTCATAGAGCGGCTCGAGTCCTTCGAGTGTTGCCTCCGGGAGGAGTTCGGCATAAAACCCGGAGAACGGGAGTCGAAAATGATGCCGGAATTCAGCCAGCGAGAGTTCGGCTCGTCCATATTCCCGGAAAATTGCATTGGTGGCCTGGAGCACGGGCCCCAGATCATCCGCGAGCGTTCCGGACCAGTCCAGAAGGATGTTCCGGATCATGAGCGAGTTATCGCCCGTGGCGAAATGGCAGTGCGTAAATTCACAATTTGAATCGGATTTCCCGAACGGTGGATTTTCCGAATCGTTCGCGAAGTTTTTCGAGGACGACCGTGCGCCAGCGGGTTTCGAGTTCGTATCGCACCGTCGGTTGCAGCACCTGGACGTGAAGAATCCCGTTTACGAGACGACTGGGTGTCGAGTGTCTTGCGAGGAATTCACCCACGATGCCCTGCCACGTTGCCAGGATCTCGCTTTCGCAGATCCGCTCATTGAGTCCAAGTTTGCCGACTAATTTTTCGATGGCATCTGAGACCTGCACGACCGGACGCTCGGAGCGTGGCTCACGATACCCCCGCCATTCCTCGACGATGTGCCGGCGGGTGGACGGGGTGATCATGAAATCGCTGAAAGAACGGACGTTTACGCGCCGTCGCTGCCAATGGCTTCGACCGGACAGCCTTCCATGGCTTCCTTACAGAGAGCCTCCTCATCTTCGGATTCGGGCTGTTTGAAAACGAAGGAATATCCGCCGTCTTCCTGCCGGGTAAAATTCGCGGGTGCTGTTTCACGGCAGAGGTCGCAGTCGATGCACTGGTCATCAACATAGAATTTGCCTGTGGTGTTGTCTGAATATTTGTTTTCGAGGTCTGCCATAACGGTTAAGTAGTTGGTAGAAATTCGGTAATCTGACGAGCGAAAGCAATTGTTTTTTTAAGTTAGACCGATGAATTTACCTGAGACGCTCATGCAACCACTACCACCCATACTCCCGACCGAAGGCCGCCATGTGCTGCATTGGTTTTTAAAAATCGACTACAGCCAATGGGATCTGTATGACCCCGACGAGCAACGCGAACGGAAAACTGCCATGGCAAAATGCATCGCGGATGCCCGCAGTGAACCGGACACGCAACTGCTCACGTTGAGCATGGTTGGGCCCAAGGCAGACTTCGGATTTATGCTGATCTGTCCGGATCTCCACGCACTGGATCGGATTTCAAAATCACTCACATTGGCGATGGGACCGGGGATTATTGATTCGGTTTTTAGTTGGCTGTCCATGACTGAGCGCAGCGAATACACCATGTCCGAGGAGGAATATATCGCTACGCTGGCGCCTGAGGGGATTGTGGCCGGCAGCGCTGCGGCGGATGAAAAACGCGTTGCTTTCCGGGAGCGAATGGAAAAATACACGAAAGACCGTTTGGAGCCGAATCTTGCAGATTGGCCTGTCTTTTGTTTTTACCCGATGTCGAAACGCAGGCAGCCGGAGCAAAATTGGTATGCGCTGGATTTTGATGTTCGCAAGAAGCTGATGGCCGGTCATGCGCGCGTCGGACGGACCTACGCTGGCCGGGTGCGGCAGTTGATCACGGGGTCCTCCGGACTCGACGACGGAGAATGGGGTGTCACGCTTTTTGCGCACACAACCAGCGAGATCAAAGCGATTGTCTATGAAATGCGCTTCGACGAAGTGAGCACAAAATATGCGGATTTCGGAGAATTTTTCATTGGTATCCAAATGCCGCTGGATGCCCTCTACTCGCGTCTCAGCCTATGACGGACCTTTCCACTAAACGGGCGGAGCTTGAGCGGATTCTTTATGCGCACGCTCCCCTCATGGTCGCCTATTCGGGCGGGGTCGATAGCACGTGCCTGCTTGCTGTGGCGCACGCGGTGCTTGGCGATCGGGTCGTTGGTGTGATCGCCGACAGCCCCAGCCTGCCCCGCGCCACGCTGGCAGACGCACTGGGTGTCGCGAAGGATCTCGGGGTCGCGATTGAGGTGGTTCAAACCACGGAAATGGACGACCCTGATTATGCGGCAAATCCCTTGAATCGGTGCTACTTTTGTAAGGCGGAATTGTTCCGCAGCATGGACGCACTCGCGAGCAAGCGTGAGTTTGCTGCCATTGCCTACGGCGAAAATGCTGACGATCCAGCCCACCTGCGTCCCGGTTCGCAGGCGGCCGCTGAGTTTTCTGTTCTCGCCCCGCTAAAGCAGGCGGGATTAACTAAATCCGACGTCCGAGCGCTATCGAAGGCCCTGAATCTACCCACAGCAGACGCTCCCGCTCAGCCGTGTTTGAGCTCCCGCATCCCTCACGGGACTCCAGTGACGCGCGAAACGCTGGGATTTGTCGAGCGTGGGGAAGCGGCAATCAAAGCGCTTGGGTTCCGTGTCTTTCGTGTGCGGTTTTCAGCCGGCATCCCTCCGGGCGCCCGCATGCTTGCGGGACAGGACGAACTTGACCGCGCGCTGAGTCGTGCGGCGGAGATCCGCGCCGCGCTGCAAGGGGCGGGATTTGGCGAGGTTATTGTAGATCCTGACGGCTACCCCGCTTCGGCGCAATGAGCCCGACACCGAAAGCATTCTTGCGACTGCTTTCGCGCCACAACCGGCATGTGATCTGGATGGCGATGCTCTGCCTGCTCGGAGCACTACTGGTGTGGCAGCTCATTGTTTTCTTTTTCATCCTGATCCTGCTCGGGCTGACGACTGCCGTTCTGGGCGATTGGGGCGGCAGCATACCCGTATGGATTTATGCCAGCGCCGTTGCGCTTACAGCGATTCTTTTGGTCTGGGGTTGCATCGACCAATGGATGCGTCGCTACACGCCGATTGTTGACCGCTCGATTATCGGCTGGCATGTGCTGGGCGATGCGTTGTTGATGCCCGTTCGGATCACATTCGGGATCTGGGGAAACCTGGGCGCTCTCATCCTGTTCAATGGGCGGCAGAAGCTGCACGCCTGGACGGTGCTTCAAGCCATGAGCCGCGCCGGCAAAGTGCAGGCGCATGCGCTCGGGCAATTGGACTCGAATCCGCAGCGTCTGGATAGATCGCTCCGCGCGCTCCAATTACTCGATCTCCTAGCCCGGTATCAAGGGGAAGACGATGCTTACTATTTGGTGAATCATCAGGCCGCTGAACCACTGATGGTCGAAGCAGGCGAGTAATCATGAAATTCACCCTGCGTTATCCGCAACCGGACGAGACGGATTGGGAGATGATCTGGGGTTGCGTGTTGGGTTTTGTTGCCATGGCTGGCTCGGCGTGGATGGCATTCCGTTTGCCCACACCGCAATGTGTCATTTACCAATTCAGTGGCTGGCCATGTCTGTCGTGCGGCGGTACTCGTGCAGCCCGTGCGGTTCTGCATGGTGATCTGCCTGCCGCGCTTGCTTGGAATCCACTTGTCACAGCGATTCTGGCAGTTGCTGCCATGTATATCGTCTACGCGGCGATTGTTTGCCTGTTTCGCTTGCCGCGTGTGCGGGTCTCCGCAGTCGCTCCGTCCGCGGCGATTGCCATACGGATTGGGGTTGTCATTGGACTCGCCGCGAACTGGATTTATCTCATCGCCCGTTTCTCGGATCGGGGGTAATCGGCCGCTAAACGATCTGGAAGGTCGAACTCACGGATTCCTGCATGGCGCAGATGATCTCGATATCTGCTCTGCCGCGCTGCGTGAGGTGCGCCCGCATGCAGGACGTCGCGATCTCAGGCTGATTGCAATCGCGGCTCAGATGCCCAACAATCACCTGCCGGAGTGGGCCATCGCAGCACTCGCCAGCGATGGCTGCCGCCGCGACATTCGAAAGATGCCCGTGGCGGGACTGGATGCGCTGTTTCACCGACCAAGGACGCTTGGTGTCCCGTTGCAGGAGGTCATCATCGTAATTGGTCTCTATCAGCAGCCCCTGAACCCCGCGCACGCGCTCAATCACTGCCGCTGTCGCATACCCGAGATCTGTCAAAATCCCAAAAGATGCCGACCCATTGCGAACAACAAATCCCACCGGATCCGCTGCATCATGGGGCACTTGGAATGGCTCCAATGTCATTGACCCAATGGAAAACTCCGCCCCATTGGAGAAAAATTGCCACCGCGCTGGAAGGCATTTCCCATCGGCTTCAATGGCGGCCGCTGTCATACGATTGGCATAAACCGGGATATCCCGGTTTGCGGCAAGCACACGCAGTGCGCTGGTATGATCCCCATGTTCATGCGTGAGCACGATGGCGGACAGGCTGTCCGGCGGCGTTCCCGCTACTTCCAGCCGCAACGTGAGTTGCTTGGCGCTCAACCCTGCGTCGATGAGAATTCGAGTCTCGCCACAGCGGATCAGCGCGGCATTTCCTGAGCTGCCGCTGGCGAGGATGGTGACGTCGAGCATTTCCTGGATCATGGGGCAATTTGGCAGGAAGCTCAAGACCGGGATGAAGGATAAATAGATCAAAAAAACAAATTTCGCGCCAAGCTCACAAAGCCCGCCAAGAATTATCTAAGAAAGAAGACCCGATGAAGCCCGATGGGGTCAGGCCTATATTTTAAATATTGCTATTAGATGGGATATCCGGCTGGGGTGCCCTACGGACAGAGCGAATGCTATTTAGGGGTTGGCGGCCGTGGGTTCCCGTTTCGATTGACAGGCGATCTTGATTTTCCACGCTGAAGATTTTGGAGCAGCCAAGACCTCATCATCCGTATTTCGGGCGCGCCTCAACAACTTCTTGAGTTCCATTTCCCCTCCCTCAACTCGCGCACCTCAGCCCAGCTTAAACATAGAGGCGGGTTCTTTTGAAAAAACTTCGGGTAACTTGAGAAAAGATAACCCT
>Ga0209390_10004058_pt1 | contig 22501 bp, 21 predicted proteins | sample BON01_FD_187212 | JGI IMG/M metagenome (GOLD analysis project Ga0209390, IMG submission 187212) | Freshwater microbial communities from Lake Bonney liftoff mats and glacier meltwater in Antarctica - BON-01 (SPAdes) (version 2) | ecosystem: Environmental > Aquatic > Freshwater > Ice > Glacier... | reverse complement strand
CCTGCAAACGTCAATTTGCTAAAGTTTGAGCTGGCAAAGCATTATGGGAATAATAAATTTCTTGAGGCCTCAAACATGGGACAGGTTCTTCGAATCAGTTTAGAGCAATTGATCAAAAAGTAATTTTTTTAAAAAATTACGGAATTTTTAGTTTCAATACATGGTTTTCTATCAATAAAAGGTAAAACCAGTATAGAATCGACTATCCCGATCATCATCACATACTGACAAAATGCCTACTTCGCTCGGTCTCCCATCATCAGCCTGCCCTAATTCGCTGGGTATTCCAATCGAGAAACAAAGCGAAATAAGGTAAGGTATAATTGCAGGTTATTACATTGCTTAGTACATGAATCTACTAAGTTTAAAATCCCTTAATTTAATGTTGTTTTTCCTCCTCAAACCCTCATAGCCCTTTATAATTCAATTGGGTTTCGAATAACATTCAGATCCGATGCCCATCCGAGATTTTGTCTACGATCAGGACTGTGGGTTATACAACTACACAAAATTGATAATTACTAATCACTCAAAAAAAGTGGCTAAACCGTCAAGATTTAGCCACTTTTCCATTTTATATCAGCTTACGGAGGTAGCCTCCGTAGCCACTTTTTCCGAGCTTGTCGGCAGCTTCAAGCAATTGCTCTTTACCGATAAAACCATTTCGGTAAGCGACCTCTTCAATACATCCAATTTTCAAGCCTTGACGCTCTTCAATAACTTCCACAAATTGAGCTGCTTGCAAAAGCGATTGGTGAGTGCCCGTATCCAACCATGCAGTACCTCGATTCAAAATCGCTACTTGTAATTTTCCTTGGTTCAAGTACACATTGTTAATATCTGTAATCTCCAACTCCCCTCTTGGACTTGGTTTGATATTTTTAGCGATTTCCACGACACTATTATCGTAAAAATACAATCCTGGAACAGCATAATTTGATTTTGGATTTTCGGGCTTCTCTTCAATACTAATTGCCTTTTGATTTTCATCGAAAGTCACCACGCCATACCGCTCGGGATCATTGACATGATAGGCAAATACTACTCCACCCTCAGGATTCGTATTTTTTCGAAGAGTTTTGTGAAGACCTGAACCATAAAAGATATTGTCCCCCAAGACCAGGGCTACTTTGTCTTTACCAATAAAGTCTGCACCAATGATAAATGCCTGAGCAAGACCGTCCGGACTTGGCTGAACGGCATATTCAAAGCTACATCCTACTTGAGATCCGTCACCTAAAAGTCGTCGAAAAGCTTCTGAATCTTCCAGACTGGTAATAATTAAAATCTCTCTGATTCCTGCCATCATCAAAACTGATAGCGGATAGTAGATCATCGGTTTATCATAAACCGGCATTAATTGCTTGCTGACAGCGAGCGTCAGTGGATAAAGCCTTGTACCGGATCCTCCGGCTAGAATAATTCCTTTCATGAAGATTTAGTGATTTATTAATCAACTGTAAAACTACAATTCCTAGCAAATAATAAAAACAGAATATGATTATCCGCAATTATGCCACTAACCTAACTTTCTTTGCTCAACTGGCAGGCAGGCCCGCCACAGCGAGGCAGGCCGATGACATTCCGATAGCCATCGGAAGAAGTACCAGTAATGCTTTATTTACCATATAGTAAGCTGTTTTTTGATTTTTACTGGTGCAATTGCGGATATACGTAAGACAGAATACTAGTCAAGTCTCAATTCTATCCCTTTTTGAGAATTCAAGCTTTATATTGCATTAAAATTATCTGACATGAAATTTATAAAACCCTATTTATCAGTTTTACTATTTCTAGCCTTATTCAGCTGTGCCGACAATGGACCCATTATTTTTCAGGATTCGTCAGGCGAAAAGTACCGACCTGAATACCACTTTACTCCCACTTCTGGCTGGATGAATGATCCAAATGGTCTGATTTTTTTAGATGGAGAGTACCATCTTTTTTATCAGTTTTATGCTGATTCTACAGTCTGGGGACCAATGCACTGGGGACATGCGGTCTCCCGGGATTTAATCAACTGGGAAGATCTACCAATCGCATTAGCTCCTGATTCGCTCGGCTATATCTTCTCAGGAAGTGCCGTCCTGGATTCAGAGAACAGTTCTGGATTGGGTACACTGCTAAATCCTCCGCTAATAGCAATATTCACCTATCACAATATGGTCGCTGAGCAGAGCGGTAGCACGGAGTATCAAAGTCAGGCAATTGCATATGCTCTGGATAATGGACGGACTTGGACCAAATATGCAGGCAATCCAGTACTCTCAAATCAAGGAATCAAAGATTTTCGAGATCCAAAAGTAAGTCGAGTTACCAATTCGGATGGGACTCAGCAGTGGATGATGACCTTAGCGGTACTTGATCGGATCCAATTTTACTCCTCCCCTAATTTGATCGATTGGACCTTCGAGAGTGAGTTTGGATTAGGAATCGGTGCTGATGGAGGAGTCTGGGAATGTCCGGATTTACTTCCTTTTACCAGTCCGGATGGATCTCAAAAATGGGTTCTGTTGGTCAGTATTAATCCTGGAGGTCCCCAGAAAGGATCTGCTACGCAATATTTTATCGGTGAGTTTGAGGATGGCGTTTTCACCGCCGATGATGAAATGATCCGCTGGATGGATTATGGACCGGATAATTATGCGGGAGTTACCTGGAGTAATCTACCAAAGGACCAAGATCGGACTGTATTAATTGGATGGATGAGTAATTGGCTTTATGCCCAAAAAGTACCAACCGAGATTTGGCGATCAGCGATGACTATCCCCAGATCACTTAGTTTATTTGAGGTTAGTGGCACCTTGCTTTTAAAAAGTAGTCCTGTTAAGGAAATGGAAAACCTGAGATTCAAATCCTATTCGATCTACAGTTCAGAAAGTGCCCTCCCATCTCAAAGTTCAGAAATCATGGCCGATGTATCAGAGAACTTTGTCATACAATTAAGCAATGATTTGGGTGAACAAGTGCGTATTTCAAAAGAATATGGCTTGGTCTCTGTAGATCGATCCAGAGCTGGAAGCAGTTATTTTCATCGAGACTTTGCAGCCTCTTTTAGTGCGCCTATGAGCTGGAAAGCTGAGAAAGTCCGGATTTTTCTCGATGCATCTTCAATCGAGTTATTTGTCAATGATGGGGAATTAGCAATCACAGCTCTTCTCTTCCCAAGCCAACCTTGGAATAAGGTTTCACTTCTTTCGGGCGCATCTGATCTGGAAATTTTCGATCTCAAAAAATAGTACCGTATGCTTATAGGTTTTGTTATTTTTTCTTTCGAAAATTAGCGAAATCAAAAAAAAATGAAAAAGCTGCTCTCAATACTTATGATTTCTCTTAGTTGGATCATTGGATTGATAGCAGTTTTTTCTATTGATCAAGTTCCCCAGACTAAAGATCAACAAATCTCTATTCAGACAAATTTTGATTTTTCGCAGGATTACGAAATCGAAATTTCAAGTGCAAATCTCTCCATTGAGATCCCGAGCTTTAAAATTGATTGGCAGCTTTTCGGAAAGCTGAATTGCGAATGGGAGACCTTCTCAAGAACTCTACTTACCGAACTCTCATTGCAGGAGCATATCAAAAGGACAGTTGTCCTTTTTGATGTAAAATCACTTTTTATTCACTTTTTTTATCCTTGGTAGATTGGATTGATTTCAGCGGCTGAGCACTCAGCTATTTTAAAATCAATTCATATATAAGATCTACACTCATGCAAACTGTTGATATGGCAACTATTACGTTGTCAGCTTTATTAATTACAGGTTTTATCGCTCCTTTTGTCATTTATTCATTTAAGGCAAAACGTACAGAAAAAGTAAAAACGAATTCATTTAACGAATTTAACAAAGAACACGGAGTCGACCCAACTGTGGTAGACCGATGGAGAAAACACTACATCCTTGGCTTGGATAAGTTGAGTAATAAATTGATCTACTTCAGGTATGGCGATTTTCCTGAGCAAGCAGTCTTTGACTTGAATGAAGTTGCTAAAGTTAGTATCCAAGAAAAAAACAGAATTGTGGTCGTGGGTTCAGAAAAGCGAAGTATCCTCGAATATCTGGCAATCCAGCTGCACTTCAAGGATCAAAAACACCTTGCTAGGACTATCGAAATCTATGATGGCGCGCTGTTTACAAGTCAATTGGGAGAACGAGTCATGGCTGGCAAGTGGACCGCCCTGCTTAACTCACACATGAAAGATTCTTAACTTGAACATATTATTTTAGGTCTTTTAATTTAAAAGTGATCAAAATTTTTGGTCACTTTTTTTGCTTTATTGACTTAGTATCTTTTCATTTTTAAGTGAAATTGAACTTTAACCGCAAAAAAGCGTGAGCGAAGATAAACTACTCAAAGAATATTCAGGCAGAGAAGTAGTCAGCACTTTTAGGGTAGGTAAATATATTCGTTCTGAAAAATGGGCAATTGGGCTTCCAGAGGTATTCAGGGGTGAATGATAGACCATAGATCAGCTCAGATAAAGCCAGTTTGGAAAGAATAGCTCACAGGGTTAAAATACCCCAGTACTATTTTAAGCTATTGTTCAATACAAGCAGACCAAAATCGAAAGTTTGAGTGCTGTCCAACTAGCAGAAGCAATTCCGAATGATCTCTTTGACAGTCTGCGTGAGCCTGGAATTAAGTTAACTTCAGCAAAAGTGAAAAAAACGAATAGAGGTTTTACTTGTTATAGCTTATTAGCTATTCAAAATAAATGATTTTTTGATGGCTCAGATAAGAAGATAATCTTTAATGAATAATCTCAAATGAGGAAAGTTTTAGTGCTGTTTGCACACCCAAAGTTTGAACATTCTGAAGCAAATCGTGAATTGCTTCTTGCAATTTCCGATCTCGAAAACGTAGAAGTTCGGGATTTATATGAGTTGTATCCAGAGTTCAATATATCTATACAACATGAGCAAGAGTCACTGTTCGAAGCTGATGTGATCATCTGGCAACACCCTTTTTATTGGTACTCTTGTCCTCCTTTGATGAAACAATGGATTGACATAGTTCTGGAGTTTGGCTGGGCCTATGGTCCTGGAGGGATTTATTTGAAAAATAAGCATATCCTTAATGCGGTTACCTCTGGTGGCACGGCCGAAACTTACGGCCCAGATGGAAATAATCAATTTACACTACGAGATTTTTTACAGCCTTTTGAGCAGACTGCAAAGCTTTGCAATATGACCTACTTACCGGTTTTTCATATTGGAGGAACTCACCAGATCAGCGCCGAAAAGTTAAAAACCGGTGCATATAAGTACCGTGAATTGCTGATCCAACTTCGAGATGCAGTCCGATTGGATGAAGCATCTTTGGAGAACTTTTACTTCAAAAACGACTAAATATGGAAGGATTTTTGCCTCAAGCTATTATATTTATAATTGCTGCAATTGTCTGTGTGCCGATTGCTAAGAGACTCGGAATGGGATCGATTTTAGGATACCTTATTGCGGGAATCGTTATCGGCCCTTACTTCTTAGGATTTTTGGAAGAAGGCGAAGACATCATGGAAAAGGCTGAGTTTGGCGTAGTGATGATGCTATTCCTGATTGGTCTTGAATTAGAGCCAAAAAATCTCTGGCGAATGAAGAAACTGATATTACAAGTTGGTCTTATCCAAGTATTGGTAACCTCAGCAGTCCTATTTGGGATTGGTCTGGGTTTAGGATTTTCCTGGCAATTGTCTCTCGCTGTAGGCCTTTCCATGGCACTTTCTTCAACGGCGATTGTACTCCAATCACTGAAGGAAAAAAATCAAATGGAAAGTCAGGTAGGTAAGTTTTCCTTTGGAGTATTATTGATGCAGGACATTGCCGTAATTCCAATTTTGGCAATTCTTCCCATTTTGGTAGTCGTTGGTTCCGTACCAATAGACGTTGAAGTAGGTTCACATGGTTTGATTGGAAGCTATCCAGGCTGGCTTCAGACCCTCTTTATATTTGGGGCAATTGGCGTAGTGGTTTTATTAGGAAAATTTGGATTTGGTCCGTTGTTGAACTGGGTCTCAAAAACTAGACTACGCGAGTTATTCACTGCTTCTGCCTTATTGATCGTAGTAGGAATCGCTTTCTTAATGGAGTTGGTCGGACTGAGCCCAGCGCTGGGAACTTTCTTAGCGGGCGTAATCCTTGCAAACAGTCCCTACAAACATGCGTTGGAATCTGACCTGGATCCTTTCAAAGGGCTTTTACTTGGACTGTTCTTTATGGCGGTTGGCGCAACAATAAATTTCAATTTAATTTTTGAAAATACATCCATTATTATTGGTGCGACGGTTTTTATCATTGCATTAAAAACAGGAATTATTCTTGGGATAGGCAAATTCAAAAGACTAAGTATTCCAGAAAACCTCTCTTTTGCGATTGGACTATCGCAAGTCGGTGAATTTTCCTTTGTTACTTACGCCTTTGCGCTTCAGCTCGGGATTTTGGATCAAAGCAATTCCGATTACCTCATGGCGATCACCGCGTTGAGTATGACCATCACTCCCATTCTGATGGTTTTGATGGACAAATTCATTTTGCCTCGACTTACTCGAATCAATGCGAGCGACAGAGAGATGGACGATATCGAAGTAAACCATAAAGTTATCTTGGTAGGATTCTCACATTTTGGATCCACGCTGGGAAGATTTCTTCGGGCAAACGGCGTTGAGGCTACAGTCCTTGACTTTGATCCAGATCGGGTAGACTTCCTGAGGAAAATGGGATTCAAGGTGTACTATGGAGATGCCACTCGATTGGACCTACTCCAATCAGCAGGAGCTGAAGATGCCAATATTCTGATCTCTGCGATTCATGATCCAGAGACAAATCGGAAACTCGTTGAACTCTGCAAGAAAAATTTCCCAAATCTGGAAATCATGATCCGAACAAGAAACCGGACTGATGCTTACGAACTGATAGAAATGGGCGTTAAAAACATCTACCGCGAAAATCTTGATACTTCCATACGAATGGGTCAGGATGCGCTTAAAAAACTGGGCTTCCGTGCGTATACTGTACTTCGATTGGGACAGAGTTTTCGAGAGTATGATGAATCTGCTTTGAAAATTCTAGCTAAATACAAAAACGACGAAAAGAAATACATCTCAGTAGGCAAGCTTCAAATCGAGCAGCAAGAGGCGTTGCTTTCCGGCGAACTCGCCAAAAAATTCTCCTTGAATGATCATGCTTGGGATAGCGAAAACATGAAAGAAGCATTGAATAAAAAGCACTAGTCGCTACATCGGAGTTAAGGCCAATAATTGTCACAAGTAGTGCTCGAAAACCATGTCTTGTCCAAACTAGGATTTGACCAGATCTCAAGGCATTATTCTTGATTATTCAAGTTGAATTTCAACTAGTGTTTATCTTTAAATTTCCAAGGCTCATGATCAAAGTCCAATAGTCAACCAAAGTATGTCAAAATAGAAATTAGAAAGAAAAAGGCTATAAGGGTATTCGGAATGAAAAACCCGTTGGCCCAAGGTTGATATGCTGTACTAATGCTGGTAATTCATTAGCATGAGCTTGATGAAAACCATACAATATTCCATCAAAAGCCATTAAAAAAGCCCCTTGGAGAATTAGCGATTTACCAAAACCAATTAAACGCTCATTCCCTTTTCGAAGTCCTCTTTCTTTCATGTAGAGACCTCCTGTGATGTAGGCCAAATCTAATGCTCCATTGAATAAAAGGACTTTTTCGATCCCCTGCTGCGACTCCATCGTTGCCCAAAAATCAGTCCCCGGGACTTCTTTTGTAGCTTGCCAATAACCAAATCCAGCTAGTGCCAGATTTACTGAATTCCAATAGAGATTCATCTGGTGGAAAGCTTTAGTTTCCCCGCTAGTCTGACTCGCTCCTATCCCACCCCAAACCATATTTCCAACGGCCCAACTCCCAAGAATCACCATTCCTTTTTGATTGTAATCGATTCGGGTTTGATTAAATTCTTGAAGCTGTGGGATGTTCTGTGCAAACACTTCCATTGGAAAGAAAACGACTGAGATCAAGGCCAGTGTGAAGAATATTGGCATGTTGGAGTTTTTCATGAATTGGGAACACTAAGTATGATTAATAGTTTAGATCAAAATTAAGCCAGAATCCTGAAGATTTCTCGCCTACAAATCCGAGTCAAAGTCAGGGTGTTTTTTATTCTAAAAACACAATTTATCATCTTGGAAAGAAATGCGTTGAAAATAAGTACAAAAACTCAAGTTGATATTCATTATCCATCCCAGCACCTGCGAGATTACTTATAAAATAGTGAGTTTTGGGGTTATCTCAGTTGCATTGGAATGCCCTAACCATTTTGGAATCTTCCTGATGGATTGCCCATTTTCCATGAAAAATATGCAATCAACTAGGTCGATTGAGCGAAAGAAATGAAAAAAATCACATTCAGGGTCACCGTAATTTACAAGGCATCTCCCGTGAGTCTCTTGCTCGTGACCGAGCATTACTTATTTAAGCAATGACCTCTGGACTTTTAGAGTGCCTATTAAAAGGAATCAAACACACATTTTCAAAAATCAAGTAGGCATACATTATCAAAAAAAGAGCGGCCTTGATATCTTTCAATTAAAACAGCTCAAGCCTTATCGATAAAATAAACCTGATCTTGAGTTGCTTGAAAGTTACTTTTAGGAGCATACAATAATCGCGAAGACAACATTCTGAAGCCGATTATCACTTTGGGTAACGCTTTGAGTACAACCTTTCCCCTTATCGATATCTGACTGCTCGGAGAAGTAAACGTCTTTGGCATTGTCCCTTTCACCATATGTTTCCTGAAGCAAACTTTCGATTCAATTACTATACTTACTCAGAAGCAGTCGTTAAATTCTATTGATATGCTGGAATTTTTTTTGGATACCTATTAAAAAGGGACAGAAACGACGATGGAATTAAAGGTATTCCCAGTAGGGAATACGATTTCAGTTTGATCAAATGGGCTTAGGAAGCTTTTAAATTTACGAGCAATGTTCTTCTGCCCGAATGTCATACTAGTTATGATTTCCATCCAAATCTTCGAGTCTTCAACAAAATCAGGAAATTGACTTTATAACTGTTTAGAAATAATTTTTTAAAGCTACAGGTGCCATCACTGTAAACGGGATTTGGGTACTTCATTTGGCTTATGGCAAAATTAATAACTTCTACATCGAAGATAAATATGTAAATCTGGTGGCAACGGAACATTAAATAATAGTAAAGTTACCCCCTGGAGTCACTAGTGGCAATTTGATGAGGTCTTTGCACGCCGTTGAGAAACTCTCACAGAATATGAACAATACATTTGGATCACTGAATTTGGATCCTTAGAGAAGGTGGAAATCTTACAGATTGGTATCAAGCAGATTGGTATCAAGAAGTTTTATCTAATTCTCCTACTCGCCTTCAGGCAGAAAAAGGGTTGATTTTCTTTCACAACGGAAGTGATAGCACTACAAACTATCAAACTATCAACTGATCTATTAAAGACGATATAACAGTTACCACGAGTACAAAAGCACAATATTTGGACTGGCTTGTAAAATGATTCAAAGTTTAAAAATAAGGGCCTATCAATTTTTTCAATTGAGGGAACTCTCTGTACTTTATTGAGATTGTTTGAAGAATTACTTGAAAACAAAAAAAGCAACTAGCTTGGTACTCTTAGTGCATTACACCTATTAAACACTATGATTACAAGTTAAATAAGGAGAATTGAGCAACAAAAGATTTAAGTTCTCAACTAATGTGTTGTCTGAAACAAACAAAATCCAAGGGTTAAACCACCTCACGATTTCAACAAAATTCTTGTTTTCCCGTTAGCCTCCGTATTAATTAATAACTCAAAAGGTTCTTTGTTATTATTCAGACCTGCTAAGACATACTACTAGAAATTCCATACAAATTTAAAAACATATGAACCAACGATTTACTACCCTAAAAAAAGCCGTCGAGGTTTTTCATACCTATGGAATAACACTCGCAGGGCCTCGAAAAAATGATCATTTCATTACTAACCTGAATATGGATCCTATTTTTATAAATGGATTAATTTTTGAATTGGAATATCAGCTTCAGTTATTCATAAATGAAGAAAACATCTACGTCGCAAAAACACCAAAAGAACTGATCACCCTACTTTTAAAAATTCGTTACACTAATTAACCAGCTAGTATTTAATTTACAAGGGCTGATTTTCGATAGGATCAGCCCATATAAATTAGATTATATGTATATCCGTAATTGTACCGGTAAAAATCAAAAAGCAGCTTACTATACGATAAACAAAGCATTACTGGTACTTCTTCCGATGGCTATCGGAACGTCATCGGCTCGCCTCGCTGTGGCGGGCCTGCCAGTTGAACAAAGAAAAGTAGGTTAGTGGCATAATTGCGGATAATGACATGAGATTGTATCCAATCTTTTTAATTCTGATCAAATCAACAAAACTTTAAGGTATGGAAAATAAAACCTCTCTAGGATCCGTCCGCGCTAATATTCAGATCGGTGCTACCGTCACTATTATTGAGAAGCATCACCAGCGGACGGGCGAACTTACGGAAGGAACTGTCAAAAAAATCCTAACAAATTCGTCATCGCATCCACATGGAATTAAGGTAATGTTGGAAACTGGAGAAGTGGGTAGGGTTAAATACGTATTACTCGGTTAATTTGATTTAAAAAATAGTTTAAAGATTTTGAGAATTGACTCAATAAAACAGTTGCTGCCATTTGGATATTATATGTTCATCTTCTTCATTGATCATCTTTTCTATATCGCTTTTTTAATCCGTTGAGAAAATTCCGAAGAATTTGATCCTTACAAGGTCGATACTGAGATTGGGTAAGCTTTCGAAAAAATGCACTCAACTCATGCGGGCTAATATGCATACCCACGGATGAAAGTATCTCTAGCACGTCATCTTCTTTCAGGTTCAAAGCAATGCGCAGCTTTCTGAATATAATATTATTAGTTAGCGTTTTTTCTGGAATAGGATCTCCTCCCTCTTTTTTCCCCCTTTTATTAATAATAAATCCATTCAGAAAAGCTGCCAAATCGACGTCTACAATTGACTTATAAAATGGCTCGTCTTCAGTTTTTAAAAAATTTGCCACTTCTTCCCGCGTAAGATCCAATCCACCCGATTTGAACATCATGACCATTTCTGGATCTTTGAAGTTGAAAATATATCGGATGGTTCGTAAAATGTCTGAATTTTCCATAAATAAATGCTAAACTAATTTTCCAAAGGTAAGCATGAATAGCTAAAAGCTAGGTCAGTTTAGAATTTAGAATAACTTCCAAAAAAGATGAAAAATAATTCAGCGCTGAGGAAACTTATTACTATGTTATAGTGTTATGTGATTGTTAAAAAAAACTAACCTATTCAAAATGAAAAATTTAAGACTATTCTCCTTTGTAGCTGCAGTCGCAGTTTCCACATTTGCAATAAGTTGCGACAGTAAGCCAACTGAAGTAGCAGAAGAAATTGAAGTTGTAGAAGAAGCTCCTGCCATGGAGGCATCTAACACAGTGGTTGATATTGCTATTGGGTCTCCTGACCATACAACTTTAGTGGCCGCAGTGCAGGCCGCAGGTCTTGTAGAGACATTAAGTGGTGATGGTCCATTCACAGTTTTTGCTCCAACTAATGCTGCATTCGGCGAACTTCCTGATGGAACAGTTGAAGGTTTGTTGAAGCCTGAGGCAAAAGCAGATTTAACTGATCTTTTGACTTACCACGTAGTTGCTGGAAATGTTTTGGCAGGTGACTTGTCAGATGGACAAGTTGTAACAACTTTGAATGGTAAGGATTTGAAAGTAACTATTAAAGATGGAAAAGTTATGATTGGAGAAGCTACAGTAGTAGCAGCTGATCTTGCTGGTTCTAATGGTGTTGTTCACGTTATTGATAAGGTTTTATTACCTTAAGCAACAAAAGTTAAAAAAAAGACCGCACATGCGGTCTTTTTTTGTTTAAGACAGTTTTGTTTCTAGATACTCAAAAGGTTTGATAAAGAGTATTCTCAAAACTGTTAATCAAATTGACCTAGAAACTAGTTATGCCTTTAGGACGGTATCAAGTATGTGAGAATATATGCTATAAGATTAATTAGTCACAAAAGATAAAAGTTTTTTACTCATCTCAGGTTCGCCTTACTCATTAGAAATGAATAAAACGGGACAAAATCACACATGCATTGGATTAAAACTCCAATTAAACTTGCCACATCCTTTATTCAGATAAGGGAAATCACTGAAGAATTTACCTAAAGTAAAAAAGCAAAGGTGAAAGAATAACACATCGTATTAGTCAAAACCAATAGTATAATAAATTCTATTCCTTGATTTACCTGAAAAAAATATCCTATCCGGGTACGTAGAATGGTGCTATATCCACTTCCTATCTATCCCAAGTTAATTCACCCAAATCGGTCTACAGTAAGCCAAATATTGAAGACTGATAGCACTATTATTATTCCAATCAAGGGAATATTCAGTACCATCTGCTTACTATTGTATCGAGTCGGATAAGAAATATCTACGGCATAATATACCATAAATTTTAAACCTAATCATTACTGCTACAAAGCAAATAAATCCTTGTTCTGAACAACTTGGAAGCAGATCGTCTTAGTAAATCCTAAATATTAAATTTGCCTGATTCTCTATTAAATCGTGTATCCTAAATTTCAATAATGAAATTAGTATCCTAATGCTGGCCTCCCATTCGCTCAAGCACTTTTCCGGGTTTTTAATCTGCTTTACTTTTCACATACCATCGTGTATTTTGTGACGCCAAAAATATCAAAAGTAATAAGAGTGAGCTTAGTATAATCTCAGCCCACAGAACATCCATATCCAACTGATCTAGCCAAGCTTGCTCGCGATGATAATTTCACAGCTTGCATAGGCTGCCAATTCAGTGCCAAAGAAGGATATTTGCCAATTGGTAAGTTGATACATTAAAAAAATAGTTTTTGATCACAATCGTTACTTGATTTCTATTAAAGTGGACTCTGCGATGCAGTGCTGCGGAAGAATTAGCACCACCCATCGCTACTCTACCGATAACGTGATATTCCATAAAATTCCCAAAAAGTTTCCGCTAGGGTAGAATCTAGAACTAAATACGAGAATAGAGATCCTGAAAAAATCACTAGTCGCTTTTTAACTAGCTTGTCACGCAGAAAAATACAAAGGAACACATCCATCATACACCCGATCGGCGCCGAACTTATCCCCCAACCCTGATCAGAGGATAAAGTGATATTAAAAAAGGCTTGTAGAATGCTTTGGCTCTAGCGATAATAACTCAGTCAAACCCAAAAAGAAAGCCACCAAGCGCTGCTGTGAGACTGATCAGCTAAATACTGGTTTGGTGGTATTGAATTGGATCTTGAATGTTTATCAGTTTTTTATAGCTTTAAATTTAAATGAACTAAGGGAATATCTATTACCACTAAAAATAAGTTCAATAAATTTGGATTCTATCCTTTGCTATCTTGAAATCAGAAGTGCACATCAGTAGAAGCTTAAACTTCCCTAGTTTTCCATTTTCCTTTTCTGAAAATAAAGAGAGTCACCAAAGAATGGAAAGAGTGACTGAAGGCAATTGCAATAAAAATCCCTAAATACTCCAACTCAAATGTAAAGGCCAAAAGATAGGCCAGTGGAATTTCCATAAACCAAAGTACTCCGATATTAATCCAAGCAGGCGTCTTCGTATCTCCTGCACCATTTAATGCCTGAGTAAGTACCATTCCAATGGCAAAAAACACATAGCCACAGGCAATCACCTGTAATCCCTGCGCTGCGATCGCTTGAATCTCTGGGATATCTGTAAAAATACCTGCCAAAGAGGAGGCAAAAAGCAAATAGATTCCAGTCACTGAAGCCATAAAAATCACAGCATATCGGGTAGTAATCCAAACAGCATCGGCTGCACGCTGTGGCTGATTTGCCCCCAAATTTTGTCCTACCAAAGTTGCGGCGGCGGCGGATAATCCCCAAGCCGGTAAAATGGTGAACATCAAAATGCGAAATGCGATGGTGTAACCTGCCAGAGCAGTAGATCCAAACTCCGCATTCATCCGAGTCAAGGCTATCCAAGCGACAGAATCAATCAAAAACTGCCCCATTCCACCAAGTGAAATACTCAGGATCTTCTTCATGATTTTCCAACTGATCTCAATATTTTCTTTGGTAATCTTGAGTCGGTGCTTTCCATTAAACAAATGGTACAATTGATAAACTACCCCAACAGAACGACCAAATGTAGTAGCAACAGCAGCACCTTCGAGTCCCCAGCCAGACCAAGTTCCAAAGCCAAAAATGAATAAAGGATCTAGGAAAATATTCAAGCCATTTGCAATCCAAAGCGAACGCATCGCATGATGCGCTTGACCAGCTCCCCGAAAAGCTCCATTGATCAGAAATAGCAACATAATCGCAGTATTGCCTGCAAAAATGATTTGTGAATACATCACTCCTGAAGCTACTACTGCAGGTTCTGCGCCCATCAAACCCAGAATATCACCAGCAAAGATCCATCCGAGTATTCCCAATATCACTGAAATCGCTCCTCCGATGATCAATAATTGAAATGCGGCAGAACCCGCTTCCGAATATTTCTTTTCACCAAATCTTCTGGATACCAAAGCTGTTGCAGCCATGCTTATCCCAAATCCAACCGCATAGACCAAGACTACGACAGATTCGGTCAATCCCACCGTAGCAATAGCATGCTCACCTAACTTGGCAACAAAGAAGATATCGACTACCGCAAAAAGTGACTCCATCATCATCTCCAAGATCATGGGAATAGCCAAGATAAGGATGGCTGTCTTTAAGGAAAGACTGGTAAAATCTTGCTCTTTGCCAAGGATTGCATCTTTGATTAATTGCCAAGTCATTTATGATTGGAAAAATTTTTAAGCCCAAAAAAACGGAAAATTCCTGATCGTCGAAAAACTGTCCGAGTTAATAAAAGGTTAATAAAGTCACAAGAGGTTATTTTACCGCTTCCTATCGTCCACTTTTAGTCCTTCTACTTTGCTTATCCAATAGATTTCCTATCCACTATGACATGCGCGTTGGGATGAAGCCATAATATTGAAGCTGGCAAATCAGTTCTTATTTTTGCCTCTAAAAGTAAATCCAATGCCGGTTTTTTACCCTTCCCGGTGATAAAGAGAATCACCATTTTCGAAGCCATAATATTTCCAATACCCAAAGTCATTCCTTCTGTCAAAGGGACATCTACGTTCTCAATCATACCGCTTCCCAAGGTCACTGGATGCAGTTTGGCTACGTGGCAATTTGGCTGAAGGAAATCGGCAGGTTCATTTAATGCTATATGCCCATTGATTCCAAGACCTAGAATACAAATATCTATTCCATCGGATATATCTAGTTCCCTCTGAATTCTATTACATTCAGAAATTGGATCACGTGTTTCGACTTCAAATGCAATAAATCGATCATCTTCGATTCCCAGCCTATTGAGCAACTTTTCCTGAATGTCGTATTCGGATGTAAAAATTGACTCACTGTCCAGCCCCACCCATTCATCTAGCTTGATCACGGTCATCCAGTCAAAAAAACCGTTAGAACTTTGATGCTTTTTCGCCATCAACTGATACAATCCAGCAGGAGAATGTCCACTTGCTGCGCAAAAAAGCAAGTCTGGCGTGATCTCAATTTCACTGTGAACTAGTTTGGCACCCAGCAGCGACATCTCTTGATAATCTGAGCAATTATGTATTTTCATAAAGTTAAATATGGTTTACTTTTTAATTTTTTTGTACCCACTTTTCTACTGCTAATGAGAGAAAAGTATCGTACAGATTTATTCAACTCTAAAATTTGGGCTATTTTGGTCACCGGTCTACATCTCCTTAGTAGATCTCCCAGCCTTTAACCCAAAGTTAATGGCTCCAAGGTGGATAATTGGAATAAAATTGATATATCTGCGATTGCACCAGTATAAGACAAAAATCAAATATTATATGGCAAACATTCGCACTGCCGGTACCTCGCTGACCTATCATTCGCCCGCTCCGACATGGTATTCCCGCGAAATAAGGCAAGAAAAATAGGCTAGTAGCATCATTGTAAATACTCACATTAAATTTTATTTCATTCCTGATTGTAGCCACTCATTTCTATTTCTAAAAGTTCGGATTTTCCAATAACCAGTCTTATAATAGGAAAATGCGACCACGGCGGCGATCAAGTTAGAAATTGGGAATGCCCACCAAATACCCTCAAAGCTAAGTTCTGTTTTGGTTGAAAGAATGAAAGCAGTAGGAAAGCGTGCAACCCAAAGGCTAAAGATAGAAATAAGCAGCGAAGCCTGAGTAAAGCGGCTTCCATTAAATACTCCATTTAGCACTTGTTGTACGCCCAATAGCCCAAAGCTCAAACTCATAATTCTAATGAACTTAGCACCGTCTTTGATGACTTGGGGATCATTTGGCACAAAGAAAGCGGTCAGGTTTTCTGCAAACACAAACAATAGTAATCCTATTCCCGTAAGACCGAAAAAGGCGACCTTAACACTCAGATCTCCTATTTTTTCTGCTTGTTTGATTTGACCAGCACCTATGCTTTGGCCTATCAAGGTGGTCGTGGCAATACCCATTCCTATAGATGGGACAATTACCAAGCTTAGAATTCTAGCTCCTATTCCATAGGCTGCCACCACATTACTCCCATAGTTCGTCACTAGCATCACCATCAGTGTCATCACCGCTGCTCTTGAGGATTGCTCCAAACTAGCCGGAATTCCCAATTCAAATATTCTTTTTACCCAGCGAAACTCAAGCTTCATGCAGCTTAACTTGATTTTGATTCCCTGCTTTCCTTTGAAAAGAATATACAAGCCAGCTACAGCCGATAAACCCTGCGTAATAACACTCGCTATGGCAGCTCCTGCCACCCCATAGCCTTCAACACTGCCGTAACCAAAAATAAAAATTGGATCAAGAACCAAATTTAAAAGAACTGTACCAAAAACTATATACATCGGCAAAAGTACATTCCCGATTCCCCTCATTACGGATTGGAAAACGAAAAACATAAACAAAAATACAAATCCAAAAGATGAGACCTGAAAATAGGTAACAGAATCATCTAAAATCTCAGGACCTGCCCCTATCAAATTCATCAATGGAGCTGCCGAGACATATCCCAAAAGAGCTAAAAGAATTGAAATTAAAAATACGATAAAAACAGTTTGTGAAGCTGTGAAATCAATCATTTTCGGATCATCCGAACCTTTGAATTGAGATACGATCACAGTGCCTGCAAGTGTCAGTCCAGAACCCAGCGAGAGTACCAAAAACAAAATAGGAAAACTAATACTTACAGCTGCAACTGCATTAGCACCCAATCGTCCCAGCCAAAAAGTATCAATCAACTGATAAGCTGTCTGGAGGACATTAGCCATAATAATAGGCCAAGCTATTGTGAAGAGATTCCGGACTAAACTCCCCTCTGCTAATTGATTTTTATTTTTCATGAATCAAATTATTGAGATGGACTGACCACTATAACTAATTTGCCTGTAAAATTTGAAAATCAGAAGAAGAACGCTGTCTATTACTATAATTAAATATGATGCCTAGATCTTTTTAGTGTAAACATTCCCGAATCTATCCTTAACCTCAACAACCAAATTTTCCATTGATCCGGGTTTGAAGAAAAACATGTGATCATTGAGCTGCGGTTCTACCCACTGTCTTCTGGCAGGTAAATCTGGTCCACTTTGCAATTCCATACTCAAAGGATCCATGGCGACAATTTTCTCCGGGGCACCCTTTTTGATTCCATTTTCAAACCAGCTGATGTCCCATTCATGATCATAGTTCCAGCAATTGATACTCATCGAATCTTTAAAATCAGCATGATAGCCTTTGTCATAGACACGAAACTGCTCATTGACGTCTAAACCGGTACCTTTGTATTGCCAACGGATTTCCGATCCTTTTGCTTCATAGATTGCATAGCCATTTGGTGTGCCATCGAAGCAAATCGGACCTGACCACCAAGCCCCACAGACCGTTCCATGACAATGCTCGTAGATATTACCGGTTATCATATTATCGTTGAAATGGGTATGACCAGACAGCAAGTGTACTTGATAGCCTTCCAGTAGACGATATAAATATTCCCGATTGCTGACCGTTCCACCAAGTGCATCTCGATCTGGATAGCGATTGACTGCGCCGGTAAAAGTTGGAATATGCAAGGCAACAACCACAGTTTTACCTTTTTCAACTTGTGCCAAATCTTGTTCTAGCCAAGCCAGCTGTTCCTCAGGAATGTATCCGATATACTTGGAAGAAGTACCGAGATAAAATACATCATCCAAAACCACATAATGAATCTCTCCCCGATTCCAGGAATAATAAGTTGGGCCGTAATGCCCCTTAAATGTCTGATTACTCCATTCATCTGAGCGCACTCCAAAATCCATATCATGGTTGCCAATGACTTGGAAAAAAGGAATATCATACAGCTGAACAGATTGATTGTATTCATTAAATAATTCCAGCCGATCAAAGACCAAATCACCACATCCAATTCCAAAAATATTCGGATCATTGATTGTTTGAATCGTCTTTTTAACGTCAGGAGCAGCCACTGTCAAGAGTTGATTAGCCTCGTACTCATTTTGAATCTGGGTATCTGAGAGTAGCAGGAAATGATGGTTTTCGTCAGAATCTGCTACTTTCTTTAAATCAAAATAAAGATTTTGGTCAGCTTTGGTTTTATCTATTTTTAGGAAAAAATCAGATGAGCCATTTGCTAACTTTTTAAACTCGAAACCTGCCGGTACAGAAAGGAAGACAAAGTCTCGATCAGTGCTTGAATTGAGTTCAAACTCGCCTGAGGAATTTGTGGTCACCACAGATCTGCCATCAGAGATCACCACCCGATGCAATCCAGTTCCTCCCGTGGTTACTTTTCCTCTAATCCGGATAGGGCTGAACACAGATGGGGAAATTAACTTCTTTCCAGACGCTGCCGCAAAAACACTTCCGCCAAATCCAGCGATTCCAGTGGTGGTCAGTCCAATTGTTTTAATAAATTCTCTTCTGTTAAACATTTTTCTGCTGATTTTGAATTTGAGGGTATTTCATAAAAAAGGCTTTCCTAAAAATGCATGAGATTGATGGGATTTGCATTGCCTTTTTTTAAAATTCTTAATTTGTTAACAGTACTGATTTCTGAATCCAAATGGAAATACATTTTTAGCCGTTTGGTTTTCAATCATTTAATCTTCAAGTTATTTATTTGTATTAGTTATCTGCGTAGATTCAAGCTTAATTTTGAATCAAATTTGAACAAGGAATGAGCCTATTTTTTAATGTTAAATTTTCAAGCAATTCGTCATACCTAGAAAATTTTCAGATCATCATTGTCACGATCACCTACCTGCGCATTTTTACATGCAGGAAAAGCAAAAAAAATTTGAGCGAAAAGATAAATTCAGCCCTTGGACTGTAATTGCATCAAACCGAAAAGGCTATCTGAAAGGTAAAATGGGAGCTTCTTACACTCAAAGTGATTTAGTGAAAGCTTGGAATGGAAATGTCAGATTGACTTTCAACTCATTTTATCCTCTGGAGCGGTAATTTGTCCGTGGCTAGATAAGATCAATACCGTCGATTTGCTCCACATGTTTGTCGGAACGACCACGTCGCACCGTCTTCCGCTAAGAGATTTGATTCAGACTTTTTATATACGAATTCCTACTAATCCGTAGGACTTGGCACTGGATAATTTCCCGATCAACGGCTAAAATTTTTTGTGCGTGGCAGTAAGTATACCGGCAGCCTGATCTTCAAAACATAGCTAGAGGAATGATTTTATTTCAGTCAAAAAGAGATCAGAAGGACTGAAACAATTCATAATCTTCGGTCCCTATAGTTAAGCGGGATGGCGGCAGACTGAATAACACAAAAAAGAAGCCTTCTGGGAGCGGAACCGCGCAGCTCCACCCTCAGAAGGCTGTAGGTAAGTAATTTATAATCTTGCCTTCACCGGCTTAAAGACTTATAACTGGTTTAGCACCTTGATAGCTATTAAAATGTGGGATATTAGAATTTCAATATTATCCTCAACTACACCAGTTAAACAAAGAAAATCAGGCTACTGAGATTATTCAACTCAATAATTTTGAAGATCAAACTTCGCCAAAGACCTCTTTTACTACCCAACCTTTCCCCCATTCTTCTTTTTCACTTTCTGACCAAAGCTCTGGAAAGAAAATCAACTTTTGGAAACGCGGAGGCAGGTATTTCTGCCAGTTTGTTCCCCCTGTAGCAGCGATATCCACTGTATCTTTTTGAAGGTATCGCACTGCGGATTTGTAGTGGGCCAAGGGCCAAAATACGTTAGCTTTCAAGTCAAACTGACGCATAATTTCAGTTAGCTGATCACTAGGCTTCCCCAGACTCATATACTTTTGCCAAAGATTTTTCCGCCTGTAATTTTCAATTAGTTGGATTAGTTTTTTACCATATTTGAGCTCAAAGTTTTTCAGCGTCAACGTCTTTTGACCAGTGGCCAATTCGATTGCTCCTTGTTGCCAATACAAATGCTGAAACAAGTCATCAGAAGGCGAGTGATAATCATGCTCATCTCGAAATTTAAGGGCTACCAAGTTGAAAGCATCTGCTGCCATCAGTTCGATTTCTCGGTATTGAGCACTTTGAAAACCACTAGACGGAAGCAATGACATTCTGAATTTTAAAAACTGCTCTCGCTCCATGCCTTTCCACATCATTGCAAAAGAGCTGATCAAATGATCAAAATACATCATGATTCGCTCCATTCGCTCGATAAAATAAACCTCCGTGATCGCATCCTCATCCGAGATTTGCTCCATTTCAGAGATAATCAATTTGAAATAAAGCTCCGTAATCTGATGGTAGATAATAAAGATCTTCTCGTCTTTGAAGCTGGTTTTTGGTTGCTGCAGTGAAAGTAAGACATCTAGATTGATGTACTCCCAGTAGGTCAGGTAGTCAGCATACAGCAAGCCTTCAAGATAGGAAAGCATATCCTGTCCCGAAGCCTTAAACTTCTCCTGCAGTTCGTGGATTTTGTCTAATATTTTTGGGTCAAATTCAGACTCATGCATAAATACTTTTTTAGTGAAAAAGGTAGCTTTTTAGCTTCCAATTTATTTACTTCGATGTTAAGGAATAAGGCTTTTATTCTACTACAAAAGTCATTGATTCATTCTAATAAACCAAAATATTATGGAAGCTATTGCAATCCAAAAATCTCAAAAGCAGGATACATTCGAGGGGGTAGATTTTCTAGATTTGGACGATTTGCTTACGGAAGAACATAAATTAATCAGAAGTTCAATCCGTGATTTTGTGAAAAAAGAAATTTCACCTTACATCGAAGATTGGGCTCAAAAAGCCTATTTCCCATATGACATCGTAAAGAAATTTGGAGACGTTGGAGCATTCGGTCCGCAGATTCCTATCAAGTATGGTGGTGGTGGATTGGATTACATAGCTTATGGACTAGTGATGCAGGAAATCGAGCGAGGAGACTCGGGGATGCGGTCAACTGCATCGGTGCAAGGATCACTTGTAATGTATCCGATTTACAAATTTGGCTCGGAGGAGCAGCGGAGAAAATATTTACCGAAACTTGCTTCAGGCGAATTTTTAGGATGCTTTGGTTTGACAGAGCCAGATCATGGATCCAACCCAAGTGGAATGGTGACCAACTTCAAGGATATGGGAGATCATTACCTGTTGAACGGTGCCAAAATGTGGATTTCCAACTCTCCTATGGCTGATATTGCCGTGGTTTGGGCGAAGAATGAAGAAGGAAGAATCCATGGCCTTATTGTGGAGCGGGGAATGGAAGGTTTTTCTACTCCAGAGACCCATGGTAAATGGTCATTGAGAGCTTCTTGCACCGGAGAGCTTGTTTTTGATAATGTGAAAGTTCCAAAGGAAAATTTACTTCCTCACAAATCTGGTCTTGGAGCGCCGATGATGTGTCTGGATTCAGCAAGATTTGGAATCGCTTGGGGAGCTATCGGAGCAGCGATGGATTGCTACGAATCCGCTCGTAAATACGCTGCTGAGCGAATTCAATTTGGCAAGCCACTGGCAGGATTCCAATTGACACAAAAGAAACTGGCCGAGATGCTGACCGAGATTACCAAAGCACAATTATTAGCTTGGAAAGTAGGGAAAATGATGAATGAAGGAACTGCCAAAACTGTGCATATCTCTATGGCAAAGCGGAACAATGTGGAGATGGCTATAAATATCGCTCGTGAGGCGAGACAAATCCACGGTGGCATGGGCATCACAGGGGAATACCCACTCATGCGTCACATGATGAATTTGGAATCTGTTTTGACTTATGAGGGCACACATGATATCCATTTATTGATTTTGGGTCAAGAGATCACCGGTTTGCAGGCGTTTAAATAGAGTCAGTAAAGAAAACTGAATCGGATTTAAA
>Ga0209390_10004056_pt1 | contig 22518 bp, 27 predicted proteins | sample BON01_FD_187212 | JGI IMG/M metagenome (GOLD analysis project Ga0209390, IMG submission 187212) | Freshwater microbial communities from Lake Bonney liftoff mats and glacier meltwater in Antarctica - BON-01 (SPAdes) (version 2) | ecosystem: Environmental > Aquatic > Freshwater > Ice > Glacier... | reverse complement strand
GGCGTAGCAAAATCACAGAGCATGTTTTGCTCAAAGAAGGGAGCTGAAGATGTTCTCGTTATTAGAACGGCTCTCTATAGCAACCGATTTGACCAATACTGGAATCACAGCTACTCCTGTTAAGCACTTTTAGAAAAAATTTGTTATGCACCCGGGATTCTTGCAGCCGGGCGATGTTACTTGTCACGCGCCACGACGACGCACTAAGTAATCTCTTTCTGCCAGGGTTCTGGCCGCATGCTGCGTTCTGCATAGGTAGCCCCTCGCAACGTGAGCGCTTGGACTGGCGACGACGGAAATCGATCCAGTCGTTCGCTTCCTTGAGTCGAAGTGGGATGGTGTGCGATTGCGCCTCGCCGCCGATACTTTGCAGGTCGATGCCTTTGTGTCTTGCGCGATAGTTTCGCGTCCACTTTTTGATCTAGCCGAGCAAGGTTCCCTGATTAGTTCGAGAGTCTGACGATGACTTTGGCGAAGTGCTGAGGGAAACCATCTTCGGTCAAGTTGATCGATACGGTGTTGCCGTTGATCGTGTATGCGGGGTCACTTGGTGAGATTATGTCCCACTCACTATTGGCCAAGTCGGTGGTGACTTTTACTTCGATTTCCACATTGGTGCTGGCTAAATTGCTGCGTTGGCCGAATTGAAGCGTGTTGGGGGCTTGACCGGTAGAGCTCGATAGCGTGGGCCAGTTGCCCGGATTTTCGTTTAAGTCGAAAGCGAAAATTTGAAGTTGCTCGATGCCGTCATTGTTTGGCGTAGCTTCGGGGATTTGGTATTCTGGAGCGTAGTTATCGTAGAGCCAGTTATCGAAGGTAGTTTGAGGCAAGAGTCCGTCGATGAATACTCGATTGAGATATGAGTGCTGAGTGCTTCCGTTGGCTAGTGTGTAAATACTGTAGAAAGTATACATGCCACCGAAGGTGAAGTCGACTGACCAAGTCGGGGTTTCTCCCGCATCAACCGTGCCCAGTGAAACGTTGTCAAAAAAGGCTTCGACCTGTGTCCAGTTGAGCCCGCTTTTAATCTGGGGCGTGTAGGTGACTGTGGAGGCGATGTCCTGAGGCGAAGGTATGGTGGTGACGTTGTTCGTCGCTTTATTGTAAGAAGAAAACCCTCGGTAGATCTTGGCCATCTTTTCATTAAGCACCCATCCGTAATCGAGCGTGTCTTTTTCGGGGTCGTCATTGATCGCGGCATAGGAAAAAATATCAGTGAAGCCGCTCTCCCATGTCGTGTGGTGCACCAGCCACCCTGAGCTGACAGGAATTTCGTTTAAAGTGATAGGACCATCCGCAGTAGATTGATCGGAGGGGTAACGCAGTCGGTAGGCCTCCGCCATAAATGGCAGAACCATGTGCTCTTCGTTTCCCGGGCTGTGATTTGTATTCTCTTCTACGGCCCATGCCCAGAGGGCGCCTAGCGCACGGTTCGTACTGTAGAGCAGGGCAATATTGTCACGTCGAAAAAGTTCGTCAGTCTCCCCGGCGACTAGCATCCCCGGCACTTTACGCGTCGCTTCGCCCGGAGTAAAGGTGCTGTAATAGCCCCCCTTGCCGGCGATAAATGCAATTACTTTTTCTGGGCGTTTGGCGGCGAGGCCATAGGAAAACTGCCCTCCGTTCGAGAAGCCGATTGGCATAAACGGGGCATTATTTAACTCTGGGCGCTCTGCCATCGTCGCTAGTGCGGCGATCGATGCTTCGAAGCTCTCAATCTCACTATCGTCTTTATCGTCAAAATAAGACCAGCAAGCCGTGCCCATTACAGCAAAGTCAATTTGGCTAGCGAAGGCCACCAACTCAGGGTCTAACGCTTCATTTAAGGAGTCGCTCCTGTAGGCGTTCGCGTAGATTAAGATGCCACGAATCGGCCTCGTGCCGATTGAATCAGGGATATTCAGCTTTAGAGTAGGGATCCAATCTTGAGGATAAACCCCTTCCAGTGCTAGATCATAAACAGCGGCACTTAGCGGGGAATGTGCCGCGCACAGAGCGAGTACAAACGTAAGTGCACGGAAAAATTTTCCGATTAGTGGCTTACTTACGAAGCCAGCGGGATTGTCTTGGGTAGCAATAGAGCAGGAGGGCTGGTTTTGTGGTAGTTTATCACAGTATTTAAGTCTTTGTATCGTTCAAAGAGCAAAAAGGTTACCAATTTGCGTTTAATTGTAGCGAAGTATTCAAAGCCAATTGTTTGTTGACTCCCCGAAATTGCAAATCTGACTAAGAAAGATGCAATTTATCAGCACACGAGGCCAAGTGCCTCCAGTCTCGTTTTCCACCGCAGTCGCTCAAGGCTTAGCGCCCGATGGTGGACTGTATTTGCCAGAAGAACTACCTGACCTGAAGCCTAAGCTTGCCGAGTGGTCGAAGCTCAGCTACCCCGAACTTTGCGAAGCCTTCTTCGCAATCTTTGCGACCGACATCGACCCGGCCGAGCTTCAAAAGGTCGTCGCGCGCAGCTACACCAAGTTCGACCACGCTGACATCGCGCCCATCGTCAAACTGGATGACGACCGCTACGTGCTGGAGCTCTTCCACGGCCCCACGCTCGCATTCAAAGACTTTGCTCTGCAACTCCTTGGTAATCTCTACGAATCACAAATCGCTCGCACCGGCAGTCGCATCTCTGTGCTCGGTGCCACCTCCGGCGATACCGGCGCGGCCGCGATTCACGGTCTGCTAGGTAAAGAGGGTGTCACTACATTTATTCTCTATCCCGATGGCCGCATTTCGCCGCTGCAAGAGCGTCAGATGACCTGCACCGGGGCGGACAACGTCTTCCCACTCGCGATCAAGGGCAGCTTTGACGACGCCCAAACCGCGATGAAGACCGTCTTTGAAGACCGTGAATTTGCTGCCGAAGTTGGACTCTCTGCTGTCAATTCGATCAACCTTGCCCGTATTCTCGCGCAGTGCGTTTACTACCTGTCCGCCTACTTCCGTCTGCCGGAAGACGTGCGCGACGAGATCACCTTCGTCGTGCCCACGGGTAACTTCGGTAACGTGTTGGCTGGTTGGCTGGTTCAGCGCATGGGACTGCCGATCAAAGGCTTCCGCGTGGCGACCAATCAAAACGACATCCTGCACCGCTTGTTCCAAACAGGCACCTACGAGCTCGATGCCGTCGCGCCCAGCGTCGCACCGTCGATGGATATTCAAGTCGCCTCCAACTTTGAACGCTTCCTCTACTATTCCGAAGGCTGCGACCCGGCCAAGGTGCGTGAGATTCTCAAAACCTTCAAGGAGACCGGTCAATACGTTTTCGAAAACTTTGATCACGCCGGCTTTAGCAGCTCACGCACGGACGACGATCAGATCTCTGCAATCATCAAAGATGTGTATACGAAATATGGATACGTCGCCGATCCTCATACAGCCTGCGGCTTTGCTTCTGTCCTGAGCTTATCGAATGGGGATGGCTTTGAAGGCAAGGAAATCATTCTGGCCACCGCGCACCCTGCCAAATTCCCCGACACCATCGAGGCCGCCATCGGTCAAGACTCCACGCATCCCTCGCTCGAAGCCTTGAAGTCCCGCGAGATCGTGAAATACAGCGTCGAGCCGACCCCCGAGGCGATCAAAGCTTTCATGCGAACACGTGTGTAGTTTTCAAACGTGGCGTGTTCGCTTGCGAACGCCTGCGTGGCAAAGGATGTGGCGTGTCCGCTAGACGGACGCTCCGTTTGAGTTAGCTTAGGGTCAAGCCGACCCAACGGATGCGTTCGCAAGCGAACACGCCACGTCCCCCCAAAAAAAAGCCACCGCTCGTCGCTCTGACCAATACACACGCTCGTCGTTGAATGCGACAAAGCCGAGGTGCCCGCCATGCGCGGGCGTCTCCAAAGTGAAGCAGGGGTTCGTTGCCGCCGCTTCATGCGGATAGCACGCGGGCGTCAGAAACGGATCATCGAGCGCATTGATTAGTAAGGTGGGCACAGCGATGTTTGCGAGCACGTGGCGACAGCTGCATTGCGTCCAATAATCGTCTGCGCCCGAAAAGCCATGAATTGGGCCGGTATAGGCATCGTCAAACTGGGCAAAGGTGCGCATGCGGTCCAAGCCATCCAAACTGAGCTGATTGGGAAAGCGCTGCGCCTTTTCTCGCACCTTTTCTCGCAGGCTGCGCATGAAGCGCGCCATGTAGATGCGATTTTGCCAGCGCTCTAACTGCTTCGAGCTGCTGGCCAGATCGCAGGGCACACTGATTGCCACTGCGCCCTTGATGCGCGTGTCGATCCCTGCGCCAAGATCCCCGATGTATTTAAGCGTCAAATTGCCACCCAGACTGAATCCAATCAGAGCAACCTGTTCGTAGTCCGTCGTTGCAAAAATGTGATCCAGCACAATCTGCAGTTCCCCCGTCGCGCCACTATGGTAGCTACGTAGTTGAAGATTCGGCTCACCGCTACAGCCCCGAAAGTTCCATGCGATGGCATCCCAGCCAGTCTTTTGAAAAGCCGTCGCCATGCCTTGGCAGTAATGGCTGCGTGAATGCCCCTCCAGACCGTGGGTGATGACGACCAGCCGTTTAGTGCCTTTGCTTCGAGCCCAATCTAGGTCGATGAAGTCGCCATCGGGTGTGGTGATGCGTTCGCGCTCATTCGTGATCACCGGCACCTCTCTAAAAAGAGTCGGGTAGATGGTTTGCAGGTGCGCATACCGAAAACCGAAGGGCGGGGCGTAGTCAGGAGGATTCACTGCGAAGAGTAGAAGCGACTATCGGGTCGCTTTTCCAGACTTTGTTTTTGTAGCGGAACCCTGCGTCTTTGTTTTCCTCGCTTAAGCTAAAGATTGACAGCTACGCGTCGAATCCGCCTCATCGCTTTTTCATTTTTAATTTCTGATGTTAGGTAAAGTCTTGAATTGGTTTCGTCAAAGTGGTCTGCATCCCTTTCCGCTCTATCAGACGCTACGCGACTATACGTGGAGCAAAGCAGTCGCCGACCTGCGAGCGGGGCTTAATGTGGCGCTGCTCGATTTCCCACAAGGCATGGCTTATGCGTTGATTGCGGGACTGCCCGTGCAGACCGGGATCTACTGCTCCGCGCTTTCGAGTATTACCGGACCGTTCCTCGCCAGTTCCCGTTTTGTGATGTTGGGGCCGACCAATGCCACGGCGGTCATGTTGCTGAGTACTTTTTTGACGCTGGGCTATGCGCCGGAGCAAGCGGTCGTCGCTCTGCCAATGATGCTCTTGTTGGTCGGTATCTTCATGGTGGTGGGCGCTTTTATCGGCGTGGCCAGCCTCACGCAATACGTATCGCGTGCCGTGGTGGTTGGTTACATTACGGCGGCGGCCTGTTTGATTATTGTCAACCAGTTGAAAACGGTCTTAGGCCTGCACGTGCCTAGGGCGGGCACCTTTGCCGAGTCATTGCAGATTTTGATTCTCGGAATCGGCCAGACGCAGTGGGAAGCCCTCGCTGTCGCCTCGCTCACCTTGTTTGTTTACCTGCCGCTCAAGCGCTGGGCGAAAGGTCTGCCGACGGTGGCGCTCACTCTGATCATTGTCGGAGGTTTGGCGGCCGTCTTGGGGCACTTCGGTATTCATGCCGAGATGCTGAGCCCGGTCAGTGCCAGTTCTTGGAAATTCGGCCTGCCGGAGCTCCGGTTTGGTGATCTGGCCGTACTCGCCAACGGTGCCTTAGCCGTGGCCTTCCTCTCGCTTTTGGAAAGCTCGTCCATCGCTAAAACGCTGGCGGCGCAATCGGGTGACCGAGTCGATTTGAATCAGCAGATGCTCAGTATGGGCGCAGCCAATTTCGCCTGTGCCTTCGGTGGCGGTATGGCAGTTTCGGGTTCGTTGACGCGTTCAGTTCTTAACTTTAAGAGCGGCGCACAAACTGCGATTTCCAGTATCTTCAGTGGTGTCCTATTGGTGGCCGGATTGTTTCTACTCGGGAGTTCTATCGCATACATTCCCAAGCCAGCTTTGGCGATGCTGGTGATTCTGGTTGGGTTTTCCCTTATCAACCGAGCGACCATCTTGATCATGCTCAAGACTACCCGCAGTGATGCAACGGTCTTTCTTGCGACTTTGATCGGCGGCCTCTTTTTGCCTTTGGATACCGCGATCTATATCGGCGCCGCGGCCTCGATTGGACTCTTCCTTCACAAGGCGAGCAAGCCGGGGTTGATGGAAGTCTCTTTTGACGACAAAGGTAACCTGGTAGAGCAGAAATTGGAGAGCGAGCGTAAAGGGCGTCCCGAAATCGCCATCGTCCACGTCGAGGGTGATCTCTTTTTCGCCTCCAGCGATGTCTTCCTCGACCAGATGCGTCACGTGGTCAAGCATCCCGCACTCAGTGTCATCATTCTTCGGCTTCGTAATGCGCACAATCTCGATGCTTCCGTGGCTTTGACTATTAAAGATCTAGTTGTCTTTGCACGTGCCAACGGGCGCGATGTCATCGTGAGTGGGGCACACCCTGGCGTGGAGCGCGTCTTCAAAAACTCCGGCTTGCTGGAAGCCTTGGGCGAAAGTAACTTCTTCCGCTACCACCCCGAGAATCCGACAATCTCCACCCGCGACGCCCTCAAGCGCGCCCAAGAAATCACTGGCCAAAAGTCCGCTGATATCACAATTTACGCCAGCGAGAAGAAGGAGACGTAGCGTCGACTTTCCTGGCTTGAGCCTGTCGAAGTGCAGTCGCCGTATGGGTTCGTGGGTCTCTGTAGTCGCCACTACGCTCGCCCGCCACTTCGCTATTCGTCCACCGCCATTAACGCGCGTAGCGCGTTACGCCACCGCTGGCTCCTTATCGGCGACGTCTTTTTCGACCTTGAGATTATCGATAATGAACTCTTGGCGTTCGGGGGTGTTTTTGCCCATGTAGAAGGTGAGCATGTCTTTAATCGTCATGCCCTTGGGGATGATGACGGGGTCGAGGCGGATGCTCTTGCCTATGAAGTGCTGGAACTCGTCGGGGGAAATCTCGCCGAGACCTTTGAAGCGGGTGATCTCCGGCTTGGGCTTGCACTCTTCCATCGCGGCTTTGCGCTCGGCTTCGGTGTAGCAGTAGCGAGTTACCTTTTTATTGCGCACGCGAAAGAGCGGTGTTTGCAAAATGTGGAGGTGGCCCTGCTTGATTAGTTCGGGAAAGAATTGCAGGAAGAAGGTGATCAGTAGCAGCCTTATGTGCATGCCGTCGACGTCGGCATCGGTCGCGATAACGACGTTGTTGTAGCGCAGATCGTCGAGGCCGTTCTCGATGTTGAGTGCATCCTGCAGGAGATTAAACTCTTCGTTTTCGTAAACGACTTTCTTGGTCAGCCCAAAGGAGTTGAGCGGCTTACCCTTGAGCGAGAAGACCGCCTGCGAGTTGACGTCGCGCGCCTTAGTGATGGAACCGGAGGCGGAATCGCCCTCGGTGATGAAGAGTGTGGAGTCGAGGCGGCCGTCCTTCTTGGTGTCGAGGTGCACGCGGCAATCGCGCAGCTTTTTGTTATGCACCTTGGCCTTGCGCGCGCGTTCGCGGGCAAGCTTTTGAATACCCTTCAGCTCTTTCCGGTTGCGCTCAGATTCCTGGATCTTTTTGCCAAGGATCTCGGCGGTCTCGGGATTGCGGTGCAGGTAGTTGTCGAGCGCCTGCTTCATGAAGTTGCTTATGAACGTGCGCACGGTTGGCCCTTTGGGTCCCATCTCCTGCGAGCCGAGCTTGGTCTTGGTTTGTGATTCGAAGACGGGTTCTTCGACCTTAACGCTGACGGCAGCGCAGATCGAGGTGCGGATGTCGACGGCGTCGAAGTCCTTTTTATAAAAGTCTTTGATCGTCTTGGCCAGAGCTTCGCGGAAAGCGGCGAGGTGGGTGCCGCCCATAGTCGTGTGCTGACCGTTGACGAAGGAGTAGTAGTCTTCGCCGTAGGAGTCGTTGTGAGTGAAGGCGATTTCGATGTCGTCACCCTTGAGGTGGATGATAGGATACATTGGTTCGCCATCGAGTTTGTTTTCGAGCAGATCGTGAAGGCCTTTGTCGGACTTAAACTTTTTGCCGTTGTAAACAATGGTCAGCCCGCTGTTGAGGTAGGCGTAATTCCAGAGCATGTCGTCGACGTAGTCGTCGCGGAAGCGGATGCTGCCGAAGATTTCCGGGTCGGCGTCGAAGCGGAGTGCGGTGCCGCTTTTGGACTCTTTATCGGCGCGGTCTTTTTTGTCTTCGTTCACCACTTCGCCTTGCGAAAAGCTGACGCTGCGGGTCTTTCCGTCGCGGTAGGATTGGATCTCGAACTCGGAGGAGAGGGCGTTGACCGCCTTGATGCCGACGCCGTTCAGGCCGACGGACTTTTTGAAAGCTTCGGAGTCATATTTCGCGCCCGTGTTGATCCTGGAGGCGCAGTCCTTGAGCTTGCCCAGGGGGATGCCTCGCCCGTAGTCGCGCACAGAGACGTGGGTGCCGTCGATATTGACCTCGATCACCTTGCCGTTGCCCATCACAAACTCGTCGATCGAATTGTCGATCACTTCTTTGAGGAGAATATAGATGCCGTCGTCGGAGGACGAGCCGTCGCCTAGTTTCCCGATATACATGCCCGGGCGCAGGCGGATATGCTGTTTCCAGTCGAGGGATTTGATCGAGTCTTCGTTATATTCGGCGGACATTTTTTGGCGTGTGAGAGGGTAGAGTGAGCGGGTTGGAGTCCCGCCTTTAGGCGGTCATAGGTTTTGGGAGTCCTTTAGACGGTGTCATGGTCAGACTTAAAACCGCCCGAAGGCGGGACTCCAACTAGAAAATGGGTTCCCCTACCAAATCGTTTCCACGCAGCCGGATTCGGTGATGAGGCGGTCTTTTGTGATCAGTGGGATTTGGTGGTGATTTGCGGTCGCGACAATGATTCGGTCAAACGGATCGGCTTGATGCCTTAACTGCAGCTTGTTGTGGAATTGTAAACTAAAGGACGGGGTGCCAGATGGATCGGGAGCAGGATGCTCCCACTACTTTTGTAATAAATTGTAGTGGGAGCTTCTAGCTCGCGGGTGCCAGGTGGGATCGGGAGCAGGATGCTCCCACTACTTTTTTCGGAGGCAGGAGTTCACCCCGCGACGCACCCCGTCGCACCGCCGTGGTAATCTATTTTCACGCCTAAAACGGGCGTCTTGAAAATACAGATTACACAACCATGGCACAACTCATATTAGAACATCCGAACTCGCGAATTATTAAACAAGCGCGGTCGGCTATTCGTGGACGACGCTTTTCTTTCCGTCATTGCCCGCGCTTTTTCGGGGGGACTTTAAAGGCTTTTTTATTCAGCTCTTGTTGGATGGATTTTTGATCCTACCGATCTTTGTGCAGTATTATCGTGCGCTAGAGAAAGCGAGCGAGGTGGTGCCTTATGAGCAGCTTGTCGATTGGAAGTCGTTTCTGCCCTTTGAGTGTCCGAAGGGGTGGGCGCATTTAAATACTTTGAATAAACTGATCGAGGAGGGCACCTTTCGGGTCGTGCAGTGCCGATCGAAATGTAATACCGAGCTAGCCGAGAGTATTTTGGAAGTGATGCGTGAGACGTTGTTAGAAGCGCAGAGCAACTCGGGAGAGTTGCGATCCCGGGAACGCGGAGCCAACGCTTGCGCTCTGCCTTCTAGCTGGATTGCTTAATTTATGACTATGATGCCAACATTTACCGCCATCGATTTTGAAACAGCCCAGCCGAAGCGTTGGAGTATTTGCCAAGTAGGACTTGTGAGGGTAGAAGCAGGCATTGGACTTTTACGGGCTGGCGCAGCCGGAGTTTGTGAAGCAGTGCACCTACAAACTACTTAAAAAGCGGCTCAATGTGCTCTGTGAGGAATTTGATATTCCGCTGGATCACCATGATGCGCTCTCGGACGCACGTGCGTGTGCGGAGTTGTATTTGCGCGCGCTGCGCGTGTGATTGACTCATTATACTCGCGGCAGCTAAAGCAGCCGATCCTTGGTTAACTGGGAGCGGCTGCTTTAGCTGCCGAACAGTTTGAGTGGTCAGATTGTAGCGGCGACTTCAGTCGCCGTAACCGGCTAGCTGGGTCTCTGGATGATGGCGACTGAAGTCGCCACTACCTTACGCGCACAGGCTTCTTCTGCTCATTGGACTCAAAGCTGGCGTCGAGGAGTTTCTGAATCTCAGCGCCGCGTCTGAAGTCGGGTTGGTCTTGCTGGCCGGTGCGGATGCTTTTGATGAAGCGTTGTTGGATGTCGGGCGTGGCTTTGACTTCCACGGTCTTCCAGGTGTCGGTCTCGATGTCGGCTTCTTTGCAGATTTTGTAGCTCGTGTCGCTGAGTTTGGAGTCGAAGCTGACGCTACCCTCGGTGCCGGAGATTTTGAGGAAGAGGCGGTTGATGTGGCCGGTCATCCAGCGAGTGGTCTGGATGCTGCCGATGGCTCCGTTAGCGAACTCGACAGTCATGACTGCGGTGTCGTTGGCATCGAGTTTATATTTTCCGATGCGGTTGCGCGGGGCTTTTTTGAAGGTCTTTAGCTTACAGGAAATCTCTTTGATCTTGCCTACGGGGTAGGTGGCAAAGTCGAGAATATGGACGCCGATGTCGCCTAGGACGCCTTTGCTTCCGTGCTCGGAGGAGAGTCGCCAGAGCCAGTTAGGGCTGGTGCGCCATTCGCCCCATTGCTTACTGACCAGCCATGACTGGTGGTAGCTGGCTTCTACATGGCGTATCTCGCCGATCTTTCCGGATTGGACGATGTCGGCGATCTTTTGAAAAGGTGCCCAGTTACGGTAGGTGAAGTGTACCATGTTGATGACGCCAGCTTTGCGGGCAGCGTCGGCCATGGCTTTGGCGTCGGGGTAATTTAGCGCGAGGGGTTTTTCGCAGAGCACGTGTTTACCGGCGGCGAGGCATTCGAGCGCGATCGACTTGTGGTAGGGGTCGGGGGTGACGATGGCAACGGCGTCGATGTCGGACTTGGCGAGCAGCTCGGCGGTCGAAGTATAGGTCTCGGAGATGTCGTTCGCCTCGGCGAATGCTTTGAGGCGCTCAGGATTCGTATCGACTCCGGCGATGAGTCGGCAGCCATGTGTGTTTTTGAAATTTCTGGCGTGGAAGCTCGCCATGCCGCCGGTTCCGATAATGGCGACTTTGATGGGGGACGTTTTTGATTTTGGCATTGTGGAATGGAAGGTGGGAAATTGTAGAGGCTACACTTGTGGAGACCGCGTCGGCTCGGCTTTCTGCTTCGGCGGTCTTCACCAGTGAAGCCCCTACGTTTAAGGTTTTATTTGTGGCCAATGGTGGGGCGGCTTTCGGCCTCCGAGTCATCGGGCAGTGGTTCGAGTGCGGGGCTGTTCGGGCAGTTGTCAACAATACGCACAGTGGGATTTGCCCAGCGCACGGCGTTGGTGATGATCTGCTGCACCTCGGCTTGGTGATAGGTGGGGTAGGTTTCGTGACCGGGACGGAAATAGAAAATTTTGCCGTTGCCGCGCTGCCAGGTGGCACCGCTGCGGAAGACTTCACCTCCGGTGAACCATGAGATAAGGAGCAGCTCGTCGGGATTGGGAATGCCGAAGGGCTCGCCATACATTTCTTCTTGAGGGATTTCGAAATATTCGCCAATGCCCTGAAGGATAGGGTGGGCGGGCATGGTATTCCAGAGGCGTTCTTTATCTGTGGACTCGCGCCATTTGAGCGAGCAGGTCGTACCGAGGAGTGCTTTAAAAGGTTTCGCGTAGTGGGCGGAGTGCAGTGCGATGAAGCCCATGCCTTCCAGCACGCGGGTTTGGACTTTTCGGGCGATGGCGTCGGTGACGTCGCCGTGTGCCATGTGCCCCCACCAGATAAGGACGTCTGTCTTTTCTAATACGTCGCCCCCAAGACCATGCTCTGGTTCGTCGAGCGTGGCGGTGCGCACTTCATAATCGACCTCTTTACCGAGAAAGCTCGCAATGGTTGCGTGCATGCCGTCGGGGTAGATTGAGGCGACCTTAGGGTTGGCCTTTTCGTGCCGGTATTCGTTCCAGACGGTGACTTGGATCCTTGTATTCATAGGTTTCGAGCTGATTTTATTGGAGGGAATGAAGAGAGGATTTTTTAGATCTGAGACAAATTGAAATATTATGATCTGACTAAACCAAGATTAAAGCATCGCACAGATCTGTGATTTATGATACAAAACCAGCATGGTGGAGTCTTCAAGTATATCAGTGAGGGAAAACTTCGCGCAACAGACCCGACATCATTTGGAGCGCTTACGTGCTGGAAGTGTTCGCATCCATTTGCCGGAGTGCTGCGAGCTCCACACGCGCCAGAAAAATGCGACTTTTCACGCGGCTCCTGAACTCTTCATTCAGACGGGGGGCGCAACTGATTTTGTTTGCCCGGGAAAAAGCTTCAGACTGAAGGCAGGGGAGATGTGTGTGATCCCGCGAGGCTTGCCGCATGCGGAAACGCCGATCGACTTAAAGACGGCCTATAGGGTCTTAGTTTTTGGCAAGAGTTTTGTATTGGAAGGTTATGCCAATGAAAACCGTGGTATATTGAGTCATCCTTTTGTATTTTTTGAGGAAAATTTGGAGTCTTTTGATTTGATGCGCTATTTGGATGATGTTTCAGAGTATTCGACTTTGCCAAAGTCTGATCAGGATGCGTTTATTGAATCGCTATTGGAAGCATTTCTACTCTGGCGGTTGCATCAGCTCCGGAGGAAGTCGGATATGGTTAAGGACTTGCAGTCACCGTTGGTGGTGGAAGCCCGTAAATATATTCGGATTCATCTGAACGACTCCCCTTAAATATCGGCTGATGCTTAAGCGGGAATGAGCCTTTTCGTAGATTTTATTCGGTGTTACCCTTTTGCACACTCACGTCGCGCAGGTAGCGAAAGTATTCAGAGTCCGTCCCAAGAATCAAGGTTGAGCTGGGGCCGACGGTTTTCGGATAGCTTTCCGATGTCCGTAGAAATGCGTAAAATTCCGGATCGGCACCGAAGGCTTCACTGTAGATGCGCGAAGCTTCGGCATCTGCCTTACCACGGATGATTTCGGCCTGGCGGTCTGCTTCGGATTGAATTTCCGCCAGCGAGCGCTTGGTGTCGCCATCAATCTCTGCGGCGCGACCTTGCCCCTCTGAGCGGAATTGCTCGGCGATCCTCTGGCGCTCTGCGATCATACGATCGTAGACACGTTGCTCAACCGCCTCAACGTAGTCGATGCGTTTGATACGAATGTCGATCAGTTCAATACCCATTTCGGGCATCTGACTGGCCGCCTGGACGAAGATCGTTTTAACCAATTCCTGTCGACCGGTTTTGACTTCTTGCAGGAGAATATCTTCATCGTCCTCTCCATTCAGTTGAACGCGTGCCAAGTCGGCTTCGCTGATTTTCCAGTCTTTGGAACGAACGATTTCAACGAGGTCAGTTGCCGAGATTTTATCCCGAACGACTGAGTCAAGAATGTCGTTGAGGCGCATGGTGGCGCCGCGTTCGTTTTGCACCCGTTGCATGAAAACTAGCGGATCAGCAATCCGCCACCGAGCCGTCGTGTCGACCGAGATGAATTGCTCGCCACGGGTCGGTATTTGATTGGGGTCGCCGTCCCAGGAGATCACCCGCTTGTCGAAGCGGCGCACTTCCTGGATGAATGGGGTTTTGAAATGCAGCCCCGGCGTCGTCACAGGATCACCGACCGGTGCCCCGAGTTGTACGATGACTGCCTGTTCCGCTTCATCCAAAGTGTAGATCGATGCGCGAAGGACAATGATAACTGCGATTAGCAATATGAGCCCGGCGATAAAAGGTATTTGTTTTTTGTTCATGTCTAGCGAGTAGCGGGGAGTGACGTCCGGGCATCACCTAAGTTGAGAAGTGGTAGCGGAGAGGTTTGATTCTCGTCCATGATGAAAATCTTTCCTGCCTGCGGCAGAACCTTATCGATCATTTCAAGATACATTCGCTGGCGAGTCACATCAGGCGCGTCGCGATACGCTTGATTAATGGCAGTAAAGCGTTCCGCTTCGCCCTTTGCATCATTGACGCGCTTGGCTGCGTAACCTTGAGCCTCGGCAACGACTTGTCGCGCCTCTCCTTCTGCACGTGGAATCACCTGGTTGCGACGTTTCTCGGCCTCGTTGATGAAACGCTCACGCTCCTGCTCTGCTTGATTGACCTCATTGAAAGCTGGTTTAACCGGTCCGGGCGGAGTCACGTCCTGTAGTTCGATGGTGCTTATTTGAATACCAAGATCGAAGTAATCCATCGACTTCTGCAATTCCACTCGGGCCGAGGTGGCCACTTGCACACGCTTTTCGGTCAGGACATCACTGCCTAGGCTGTTGCCCACGATTCGACGCATGACCGATTCGGATACATCGCGTAGGGTCTCTTCGGGGGCGCGAACCTTGTGTAGGAACTTGTCTGGGTCGCTGACGCGATATTGAACGACCCATTCAACGTCGATGACCTTGAGGTCGCCCGTCAACATGAGTGATTCGTCACGGTGTTCTTGATCTTTACGATAGCTAGTACGCCCGTCGAGCCCCTGGGTGCGAAAGCCAAACTCCTGTTTCAGAACCCGGGCTGTCGGCACCATTTGCGCCGTGTCTATACCGAAAGGCAGTTTAAAGTGCAAACCTGGCTGTTTCAGGGAGACCACTCGGCCAAAACGCTTCACTACCGCCTCCTCTTCTGGTTGGACAATGTAGTAACTCGTCAAAGCACCCACTGCAACGAGCACAAGTAGTGGCACGATGAAGATCAGTTTTTGGTAACGCCGCAAGGCATCCCAATCAATATCATCCAGAGGGTTTCTCTGCATAGGAGGTGGTGCGTTTCTATTCATATTAAAAAAGTTCTATCGTTAATTTCACAGCCAACGAAGTTTTCATCGCATTGCAAATGGACTGAACCGATTGCTTGAAATCGGCACAAACGTCTATGTTCTCAGAAGAACTGAGGCTTATCAACGAAAAGCGAAACTAATCGACTTTTAACAGTTCGCGGTTCCTCGGAAGTGTCGATTTCTTGTAATGCCTGCAAAATGCCCGGGGCATGAATCGATTGATTTATACAGGTAGCGCTGCATGGCCTCATGCAGCACTTTGGCGTATTGAGGTGCGGATTGAGGCCAATCCGCGCTACCACACTGCTTGTTTATTCATAGATGGGATAGATCTGTCACTTTTGCTTGGCTGTCGCCAGTAAATGGACGTATTTCTGGGACTGTGTCAGAATTGGGTCATCAGATTTTAGAAAAGTTGCGTAGCGAGTCGGAGGCATTGGGCTTTCATGCGCTGGGGGTGACGGCGGTGCCGATTGAGCTGCGTAGTGAATATTACGAGCAGTGGATCGCGGCAGGGAAGCACGGCAGCATGGGCTGGATGGAGCGAAACAATGATCGTCGCTTGCACCCCGATCGTTTGCTGCCCGAGGCGGAGGCAAAGTCGATCATCGTGCTGGCGCTTAACTACTATCAGCCCGAGCCAGAGCGCGGCTATCGCATCGCGAAGTATGCGCTCGGCGATGACTACCATAATTTCATGCTGCGCCGCTTAAAGCGACTATGCCGAATATTGCGCGAGGAATACGGTGGTGAGCAACGCCCCTATGTCGATACGGGACCGCTCTTGGAAAAGCCGATCGCTGAATCGGCGGGTCTCGGATGGCAGGGCAAGAGCACCATCCTGATCGAGCCCAAGCGCGGCACTTGGAGTTTTCTCGCTAATATCGTGACGACGTTGGAGTTGCCGACTGGTGCAAAGCAAAAAGACCGCTGTGGTAATTGCTCCCGTTGTATAGACGTCTGCCCGACGCGGGCGATCACTGCGCCTTATCAACTCGATGCGTCTAAGTGTATCTCCTATCTAACTATAGAGCATGACGGCCAGATCCCGGTAGAATATCGTGAAGCCATCGGCGACCGTCTCTATGGTTGCGACGAATGTCTCGATGTCTGCCCTTGGAACAAGTGGGCGGTGCCGACGGTAGAGCCGAAGTTTGCGCTCCGTGAGTTACCGCGTTTGGGTGAAATGTTGGCATGGGATGAGGCGACTTTTACTGAGCGGATGCAAGGCTCGCCACTGCGCCGCCTAAAGTTGCATCGTTTTAAGCGGAACATCTGCGTGGTTTTGGGCAATGTGGGCACTGTGGAGGATTTGCCTGCACTGAGAACTGTCGCCGCAGGGGCGGATGCGATGCTGGCAGAGCATGCTGATTGGGCGATTAGCCGGATCGAAATCGCTTTAGTAGGAGAGGGTTGCCCCCGCGGCGTCTGAGTCTGCCGGATTTTCGCGGGTCGAGGGGTGAACCCTCTCCTATATTACTTCGCAATCTGGAACGGACTTAATGGATTTTAGTTTTTTGGCAGTGCCTTATCGGGAGCAGCTCATAGAGAACAGCCAATACACTAGGCAGAATCCCTGCATTTTGAGGGCGTTAGTACGGAAATTACGCAAAGTACAGGAAAATAATGACTTTTTTCTAAATCAGGGGTTGACGAGGGTGGCACTTCCCTCTTTTTTCCGTCGCTCGCTTCGCAACTGAAGCGATTCACACACATTTTTTAACTCCTCTAACGCAGGTCTAGGAAACGGAGCCTCCGCTCCACCTGCCAATTAGTATTATGAACGTAGCCCTACTTGGTAAAAAGATAGGAATGACTCAGGTATTTGACGAAAACAATCGTCTAGTGCCCGTGACTGTCATTGAAGCAGGACCCTGCCCAGTAACGCAGATCAAGTCCTCCGAAATAGACGGCTATAATGCCGTGCAAATCGGATTCCGTCCACAAAAAGAGCACCGTCTCTCTAAAGCAGCTCTCGGCCATTTCAAAAAGGCCGGCGTCGAGCCTGTTGCTGAACTCCAAGAGTTCCGCACCAATGGTGATGTCGATGTAAGCCTCGGCGATGTGCTGACGGTAGAGAAATTTGAGGCGGGCCAAAAAATCGATGTGATCGGCACTTCTAAAGGCCGCGGTTTCCAAGGTGTTGTTAAACGCTACGGTTTCGACGGTGGTCCTGCCTCTCACGGTTCGATGTTCCACCGCCGTGGTGGTTCTTATGGTATGTGTCAATGGCCAGGCCACGTGATCAAAGGCAAGAAGATGCCGGGTCACATGGGTGATGTGCGCCGCACTGTCCAGAACCTTGAAATTGTTAAAGTCATCGCTGAGAAGAACCTGATTTTGGTTAAGGGAAGTATTCCTGGCTCACGTGGCTCCCTCGTCACAGTCCGCACTGCGGTTAAAACCAAAAAGGCGCAAGCGTAAGCTGGCGACCCTAGGACATAGAAGGATACAATACGATGAAACTTAAAGTTTACACAGCCGATGGATCTTCAAGCTCTGAGAAGGAGTTTGCTCTTCCAGCCTTCGAGGGTGACAAGGGTGTAGCCGCGCTACGCCAAGTCGTTCTCGCTCACCAGGCCAACGCTCGCCAAGGCAATGCTTCCACCAAGACTCGCGCTGAAGTCTCTGGTTCTGGTAAGAAGCTCTTCCGCCAAAAAGGTAGTGGCACAGCCCGTCAAGGTTCCCGCCGCGTGCCTCACCAACGTCATGGTGGTATTGCACACGGACCAAAGCCTCGCGACTTCTCTCAGAAGATCAATCGCAAGATGAAGGATCTCGCATTCAGCCGCGCACTTTTTGAGCGTGCAACTGAAGGTGGCCTCTCCGTGATCGAAGGCTTCGAAGTTAAGGAAGCTAAGACTAAGCTCTTCAATCAAGTCCTCACAGCGGTCCTTCCGACTCGTGGCAAGGTATTGATCGTGGACGACCAATTTGAAAACAACGCCGCTCTGGCCGCCCGCAACATCGAGGGAGTTTCCCTCTCTGAAGCAGGCAACCTCAGCACTCTCGATGTCGTGCGCTACCGCCAAATCATCGTCAGTGCCAAGGGGATCGAAACTATCATCGCACGTGCCAATGGCACAAACGGAGGTGAGTCATGATTATTGCTGATAAAATTCTTCTCGAATACCGAGTCACTGAAAAAGCAGCGCTTCTGTCTGCGAATTTCAACCAATACACCTTTGAGGTCGCACCTAGTGCGAACCGCATCGAAGTCGCTCGCGCTGTCGCGAAAGTCTTCAACGTAGAAGTGACCAACGTAAACATCCTTAACAAAAAGCCTAAAGTGAAGAACGACCGCTCTCGTCGCGGCAAAGCCGGTACAAAAGGCGGCCACAAAAAGGCCATCGTGACTCTTAAAGAGGGCGATAAGATCGAACTCGTCTAAGAACGAAGGGACCCAATAACATGCCACTCGTAGATTCCAGACCTTTGACTCCCGGCCAACGTTTCCTCACACGAAACAAGCAGGACGTCTCCAAGAAAAAGCCAGAGCGCCGTCTCGTCACACGCGTACACGATAAGCAGGGCCGTAATTGCTACGGTCGTATTACTTCTCGTCGTCGTGGTGGAGGCCATAAGCGCATCTATCGCATTATCGACTTCCGTCGTGAAAAGCTCGACATCCCTGCGAAGGTGCAAGCGATCGAGTATGATCCGAATCGTTCGGCAAATCTTGCTCTGCTCGCATACGCCGATGGTGAAAAGCGCTACATCCTCGCACCTCGTGGTGTGAAGGCTGGCGATACGCTCCTTAGCACCAACAACCGCGTAGAGTTCAACCCTGGCTATTGCCTTCCGCTGTCGATTATCCCGCCAGCCACGAAGATCCACGCCATCGAGCTTCACCCTGGTCGCGGCGCACAAATCGCCCGTTCTGCGGGTCAGTCCGCTCAACTCATTTCCGTCGATGGCGAGCGCGCCACCGTCAAGATGCCTTCCGGTGAAATCCGCTATCTCAACTCTCGTTGCCGCGCAACGATTGGTGAAGTCGGTAACATCGAACACCACAACCAAAGCTTGGGTAAAGCAGGTCGTAGCCGCTGGCTCGGTCGTCGCCCTCGCGTTCGTGGTGTCGCAATGAATCCCGTCGATCACCCTATGGGTGGTGGTGAAGGCCGCACCTCTGGTGGTGGTCACCCACAATCGCCTTGGGGTCAACTCTCGAAGGGCTTCCCAACTCGTAAGAAGTCCAATCCGACCAATTCACAGATTGTTGTCCGTCGTAACGGCCGCCAATTGAAGAAACGCTAAACCGATCTAACTAGCTATGTCTCGTTCCGTAAAAAAAGGTTTCTTTGTCGATCCGCACCTTGCTAAAAAGGTCGTGATTGCTCAGGCCAACAACGACCGCAAGCCGATCCAAACATGGTCGCGCCGCTCAACAATCACTCCCGACTTCGTCGGCCTTAACTTCAATGTGCACAACGGTCGCAGCTTCTTGCCCGTCTATGTCACAGAGAATATGGTGGGTCACAAACTCGGTGAGTTCTCACCGACACGCACCTTCAAGGGGCACACCGCCAGTAAGTAATCCTCTCTCACACTAACGCTATGCAATTCTCCCACACATCACGCACCCTTGCTGCAACGTTCCTTTTCGGATCGATGCTGGTCTCTGGGTTTGCGAGTGCTGTGCACGGAGAAACGCCCGCTTTCGTTAAAGAGTCAATCTACAGCCCGAACGCCGCACCCGTGGCCAAGGTTGTGCCCACGCTCGCAGCTGATGTCGTCATTCTAAACGGCGGCCTCGAGCAAGGGATTCGCCTAGGGATGGTTTGCCGTGTGACACGCGGCCTGCAGTCCGTTGGCGAACTCATCATTATCGAATCTCGTAGCGACCAATCCGCAGGACTCATCCTCGAACTGGTCGAAGACTCCACTATACAAGCGGGCGACATTGCCCGAATTAAAACAATTCAAAACAGCTGAATCTCATGCAGGTCCAAGCCTATACTAAATACGCACGTATGTCGCCCCGCAAGGTGCGCGAGATCACTCATGCCATCCAAGGCCGCAACGCCGCCGAAGCAGTTGAAATTCTTCGTTTCATCCCACGCAAGTCGGCACGTCTCGTGAGCAAAACTCTCCAGTCGGCAATCGCGAATGCGGAAAACAATAACAATCTCTCATCGGATGCCCTCAAGATTGAGTCCGCCACCGTCGAGCAAGGCCCAACGTTTAAACGTTTCCGCCCTGCTGCACGTGGTTCTGCTCACCCTTACAAGAAGGCCACTAGCCACATCCGTATCATCCTCTCCGACGAGGCTTAAGCTTTAACGACACCTACGAATTATGGGACAGAAAGTACATCCAACCGGCTTCCGCCTTGCAGTAACCCGCGACTGGGATTCTCGCTGGTACGCAAACAAGGACAAATTCCCTGAGTATATCAAGGAAGACCACACCATCCGCACCTTCCTCACAGAGAAGCTTCGCTACGCATCCGTGCCTCGCATCTTCATCGAGCGTGCCTCCGGTCGTATCCGTGTTAAGATCTTCACTGCACGTCCCGGTGTTGTCATCGGCCGTAAAGGTGCTGAGCTCGATAAGATCAAGGCCACTCTTAATAAGAAGGTCGGCAAGGAAATCATGCTTGATATCCAAGAAGTTAAGCGCCCCGATCTTTCCGGTCAACTCGTCGCCGAAAACGTGGCCCTTCAGCTTGAACGCCGGATTGCATTCCGCCGCGCCATGAAGCGCGCCGTGCAAACTACGATGGCCATGGGTGCCGACGGTATCCGTATCCAATGCTCCGGTCGCCTCGGTGGTGCCGATATTGCCCGCTCAGAGAAACAGCGCCAAGGTCGTGTGCCTCTCCAAACACTTCGCGCTAATATCAACTACGGCTTCTCCGAAGCGAGCACCGTGTATGGTATCATCGGCGTTAAATGCTGGATCTGCCTCCCTGACGACGAAAAAGCGTAAGCTGACTTCGCCCATCGAAACAAATTTTACTTTTTTAACACTTTAAACAAAGCGAACCATGGCACTCCTTCCATCACGCACAAAATACCGCAAGGTACACAAAGGTCGTATTTACGGCACTGCGCAATCTTGTAACGCACTCGCTTTTGGCGATTTCGGTATCCAATCCCTCACACGCGGTCGTATGACTTCCCAGCAAATTGAAGCTGCTCGTGTCGCTATGACACGTAGCCTCAAGCGTAAGGGGAAGGTCTGGATTCGCGTCTTCCCTCACAAGCCCGTCACCAAAAAGCCTGCGGAAACCCGCATGGGTAAAGGTAAAGGCTCCGTTGAATATTGGTGCGCTGTGGTTAAGCCAGGCACCATGCTCTTTGAAGTGGCCGGTTGTTCCGCCACTGCCGCCCGTGAAGCCCTCCGCCTTGCGGATACAAAGCTTCCATTCCACTGCCGTTTCATCTCCCGCGACGAAGCATAAACCATTTTAGAGATAGGAAACTATTACTATGAAAACAAAAGAAATCCGCGAAATGTCCGAAGTCGAAATCCAAAAGTCGATCCGTGATACACGTGACGCCCGCCTCAACCTCCGCATGCGCAAGCAAACCGGACAAGTCGAGCACCCACACGAATTTAAAGACATGAGCCGTCAAATCGCTCGTCTCGAAACCATTCTCAAAGAAAAGAAGTTGGCCACAGCCAGCGCCTAATCTCTTAGCAGCCTACGCATATGGAAGCCACAGCAACACGCAACTCTCGTAAAGTCCTCATCGGAACTGTTTCTAGCCGTTCCGGAGACAAGACGATCAAAGTCACTTACTCCTACAAGGTCCCGCACCCACTCTACAAAAAAGAGATTAAGCGTAAGACTGTTGTGCACGCACACGACGAACAAAACGAGTGCGGACTCGGTGACAAAGTTGAAATTATGGAAACACGCCCGATCAGCAAACAGAAACGCTGGCGCGTAACCAAGGTACTTGAAGTCGCTCCTAAACTGGGCGAAGAGTAGGGCTCCCACTGGCCACTGCCACCACCAATTTATAAATCCTAATAAGGAGATTTAGCTATGATTCAGATGAACAGCCGCGTATTTATCGCGGATAACACCGGCGCCAAATCCGCCGAGATGATCCGCCGCCTTGGCCAAAATAAGGACACTGCCGATGTCGGCGATGTTGTTGTTTGCGCCGTCAAGGAAGCTTCCACCGATTCCTCCGTTAAAAAGGGGGAAGTCGTCCGCGGTGTCGTCGTTCGCACGAAGGCACCCGTCCGCCGCGCCGATGGCAGTTACCTCCGCTTCGATAACAACGCGATTGTTATCATCAACGCCGATGGTAACCCTAAAGGCACACGTATCTTCGGCCCGGTCGCTCGTGAGCTCCGCGCTAAATATATGAAAATCATTTCACTCGCACCCGAGGTCCTCTAATCATGGCACAAGCAATTAAACGCGAACAAGCAGTCGTCGTCATCTCCGGCGCTCACAAAGGCAAGCGCGGCAAAGTTCTTTCCGTGCAAGGCAATCAGCGCATCCTCGTCGAAGGCGTCAACATGATCACTAAGTTCGAGCGCAAGACTCAGGAAAACCCAGAGGGTGGTTCCGTCGAGCGCGAGGCTTCCATTCATTACTCCAACGTAATGTGCGCCGAGAAATTCGACGCAAAAAAGAAGTAGAGCCTCAGTCTTTTAATTTCCCCAAAGGGCGCGTCTGATGGGTGCATAACAAATTTTTTCTAAAAGTGCTTAACAGGAGTAGCTGTGATTCCAGTATTGGTCAAATCGGTTGCTATAGAGAGCCGTTCTAATAACGA
>Ga0209390_10004055_pt1 | contig 22530 bp, 24 predicted proteins | sample BON01_FD_187212 | JGI IMG/M metagenome (GOLD analysis project Ga0209390, IMG submission 187212) | Freshwater microbial communities from Lake Bonney liftoff mats and glacier meltwater in Antarctica - BON-01 (SPAdes) (version 2) | ecosystem: Environmental > Aquatic > Freshwater > Ice > Glacier... | reverse complement strand
AAGAAAAGGGTGAGAATCGAACATACTAATCGGCGGTGCAAGTGCTTCAGAATTGTCAAGGAAACTTACAGGAACCATCTCAGGCATATTGAGGAAGTTTGGATTATTGTCTGCGGACTTGTCAACACAAATCTTTGAATATTTATATTTATTTAAGAAAGTGATCTAATACTACCGGACGTTACAGTAATCGTGCACAATCTAAAACCTGTTCCTAAAATTTCCAATTTATCCAACAGGCTTCTTAGTATTGTCGGGTAGGATTTTAGAGATGCCAAATATTGTTTTAAAAATAGCTATTTTTTATGAAATAGCCGAAACTGACCGTCAAGCAACGTTTGAATGGGATTCCCGCCTCATATCTGGAGGGATTAGCCGATGATTTGCACTGCGAACTGCACAGCAAGAAATTGACAAGCCGTGAAGTGTTCCATCTTCTATTATTGGGCTTCTTTGATACCACACCTTTGAGTTGGCATGTATTGGAAGAACATTATCGCGGAACGCTTTTTCAAAAGCAATTTTCTCCGTCTGCGACTTCTATTGACCATCGCTCGGTCAACGAACGTCTGGAAAAATACCGATTTAATTTTCCGAACAATTATTCCGGTATAGCTTTTCCCTTTTGGAAAAATACTATACGCCCCAAGATTATAAACGTTTCAACATCATCCGTTTCGATTCCATCGCTATGATCTTGAGTGCCAAGTTGCTCAAAGTAGTCATGAGCGGTTTGGGCTGTCCCAATAACCAGCCCAAGTTCATCGAATAGCATGTACACTTCGACCACTTACTCTCAGGAAAAGAGCATACAATAAACATTGTCATGTACATGAGCCTGATGACGGCTTCGATGATTTACGTTTATCGAAGGGTTTAAGATCGCAAAGCTTAGGTTTAGGTGTGAACTTACCGATCTGTTGATCGACCTCATTACTGAAGTCAATAAAAATCAACCTAAAACAATAGAAAATTTGGCAGACCCGTAACCCTACCCGACGCTTGTGGTGGAAACGCCCGACAGCACAAGAATCAGCACCGAAAAAGTTGAATATGGCTGGTTAGTAGGCTTTAGCACAAAAGGGGCGGAAAAACTTCCGCCCCTTTTGTGCTAGGTAATGGCTTGAAAGTAGATCTAGGTATCTCAAAAATTTGATTTGTACTTATCTACTTTATAAGGCCACCCGGAGCGCTGAAAGATTTTTCCTAAACGGCGATAGCCGAGCGGCGGCGGGATTTTTTTACTCTCTCACTCTTATCCTTAATTCTTACTTTATCTTTTGCAATATCAATAGGGTCGCCGAACATATAAAACATTTTTTTTCTAATCCCATTTGCCCCGCACACATCTTTCCAAATGTCAATAAACTCGTGAAAATTTATGTAAAAAGGGTTACCCGAGTTATCTAATTTATGAGTGAGTCCATATACCACTTTTTCATCTTCAGACTGATAGGTGCCAAATATGCGATCCCATAAAATAAATGTTGCTCCAAAATTTTTATTGATAAACTTGTCCTGCGAGCCATGGTGTACACGGTGATTAGAAGGCGTAGCAAAAATATATTCAAAAAACCTTGGCAGCTTTTTAATGTATTCTGTGTGCGCCCAAAATTGAAACAGTATCGCAATCTGATTTGCAACAAAGAATATGATGGGGTGAAAACCGCAAAGAGCAACCGGTAAAAAGAAAATTATTTTGATGTGTTGTACCCAGCTTAACCGGAAAGATGTTGTAAGGTTATAATTTTCACCACTGTGATGCACCACATGAGTAGCCCACCAAAATCTTTGATGGTGAGAAATTCGGTGTGCCCAATAACTACAAAAGTCAAGAATTATATAGCAAGGGATCAAAGTCCACCAATTTAAATAGAGCCTCCATGGCACAAGGTTATATACTAGTATCACAATATAAAATATGGAGAATTTAAGAAAAAATGAAATTAAAACATTACCAACACCTACACAGATAGATGCAAATGTTTCCTTCTTGTTATAGTTTTTTTTGTTGTGTAATGTTGAATATATCCATTCAATTAAAACAAATAGGAACATAATTGGAGCTGCCCAAACTATAATCTCTGGCGCACCACTAATGATGACTTTTATGTTTTGAAGATCAATAGGTGGTGCAGAAAAAAAATTAAACATATAAATTTTAAGTTTTAGTTTATTTAGCTGATGGGTTTAATCCTATAAATATTATCGAAGACAAAGTCCAAAACCAAGTTTAGATCGATTACAAAGCAAATTCCACCATAAATTAAGTAAAACTTTGGCATGGATGGGATTTTAAAAAGTATATAAATTTATTTGTGTAACTTACCTATTACCACAAAAAGATAAAGCATTATTTATGTTCCAATTGAGAAATTAAGCACCACTTTTGAGCCATCTGGTGCAATAGCATATATTTGAATCATACCACTTTGAGCAGAAAGTAAGGCCAAACCAATATCTTGCGGATTGTTAATAGGGCTGCCGTTGATAAAAGCGATTATAGTACCTGGGGGAATGCCGGTCTGGTCAAAAAAACCATCCTTACGTACCTTCTCTACTAAAACGCCCGCACTTAAATTAAATTGCTGTTTGATATCAGCAGTAAGCGGGACGAAAGTGGCTCCAAGCCTGTTGTATATTTCCTGGATATCTCGACCACTTTTAGGTTCATATTTTTCATTTTTTACCACATCTTCACTGTGTAGTGTAGCAGATGCTGTAGCGGTAGCGCCTTTGCGCTGGTAGACTAATTTGATGGTATCACCTGGTTTTTGCCTTGCTATTCTTTCAGAAAACTCCGTTGACGAATTGATAAAAATGCCATCTATACTTTGAATAATGTCACCTTGTTTTAGGCCGGATTCAGCAGCTGCACTTTCATTTTGAACACCGGTTATATAAACGCCTTTTACCAAAGCAGGATTAAGGCCCTGCTGAATCAGGTACTGGTCCTCTGAAGCGGGCGCCGGAAAGGAAACACCTAACACGCCTCGCCTAACCACCCCAAAGTTTTTTAAATCATCCAAAATCTTTTTTGCCAAGTTTACAGGTATGGCAAAAGCATAGCCCGCATAACTACCTGTTTGCGAAGCTATGGCTGAATTAATGCCTATCAATTCGCCATCGGTGTTAACAAGTGCACCTCCGCTATTGCCAGCGTTAATAGCAGCATCAGTTTGAATAAATGATTCAACAGCCATATTACCTTGGGCTGTTGAATTATTTTGCATGGTGTTGCTGCCCGACCGGTTTATGATTCCAATACTTCTAGCCTTGGCGCTTACAATGCCTGCCGTAACGGTTGTATTAAGTGAAAGGGGAAACCCTACAGCTAAGACCCACTCACCTATTTGCACCTTATCAGAGTTTCCAAATTTAACAACAGGAAGATTCTTAGCGTCTACTTTTATAAGCGCTAAGTCAGTATTGGGATCACGGCCAATCAATTTTGCCGAAAGGGTTCGTTTGTCGGGAAGTATAACGTCAATAGCGGACGCGTTTTCAATTACATGATTATTTGTAGCTATAAATCCATCGGGGCTTATAATTACACCTGACCCAGATGCTCCATGATCGGACGAGCCATTGAAACGAATTTTTATATGAACTACTGCCGGCATCACCATCTTTGACGCCTTTACAAAATTCACATTGCCATCGGAAGTATTTGTGGCAGCAGTATTGTTTTCTGTTGGGGGTACTAAAGTATCTCCTACGCTGCGATCATTATTTGCACCTTGCCCAGTGTTACAACCGATGGCTACACATTGCAGTATTATAAATAAAATCAAAAGTACGGTGGCATGTAGCTTATTCATATTCGAAAATTTTTATTAATCAGAAAGGCTCTTACTTATGAGAAATGAACTGGCTATAATAATTTTTTAGAATAGACTCGTACTCTGTGCTTAGCTGTTTTGAAGCATCATATTCCGGGCTATTTTTAACCTGCTCAACCGGGACATCTATAATAACTTCTGAAATTTCCCAATTTATTTCTTTTATCAAATCAGGCGATATAGTTACCTTCTTACCGGGAAACCAATTGCCTGTGTAAACAACTATATAATGTATTGTCCAGTTGCCGTCATCTACTAAAAAATCCTCCACATCGCCAATAGTATCATCTGAAGCATGAATAGTATAGCCCTCCACGCTTTTAGCGCTTCGTAAGTGAGGGTCTGCTTCAGCATCGGGGATGTCTTTACTATTTTTCACAGCCTCCTCCATAGGCACTGATGACATAGGCATCATCATTCCGGTAGTGCCCATACCGCCAGACCAAAGACCGCTGCCCCAGTAATTTATCCAAGGATAATGTGCATACAGTTCCATTTCTTGCTGCCGCGAAACCGGCTGGTCGGTGTCTATATTGGGGCTTTTTTCAATTTGCTCCTTTGTGAGGTTAACCGGGAATGTTTCATATACCCAATCACACTGTAAAAGCGCTTCTGGTGAAATAAGCACTTTACGGTTTGAAAGACAATTACCAGTTTCTACAACCAGATAACGTATCGTCCAGGTTATATCGTCAAAATAAAAATCCTTTACTTTTCCTATCTCGCCGTCGGTGGCACTAATGGTGAAACCTACCAGATTTTTGATTGTTCGCTTCATATTTTTGTTTTTTAAAGTGTGGAGCCTAATGGGGGGCTTTTAAATTCTTTTCGATTATAAAACTGGTTGTCTGATCCACTTTTTTTATCAAATTTATTACAAGAGAAATAATGAGGCAAAACCATTAGCTCATAAGACCTTTCTAAATCAACTCCTTTTTTAAATCTCTTTGTTTGTGCAAAAGTTGTATAATCAATTTGGTCAATATGTACTTTCTTATTTTTTTCATCAAGGATTACTATGCCAATAGGTATAATCAGGTGGTTTTCTCCTTCCTCATTCAAAAATTCATGCACGCCCTTGTTTGCAGAAGCGGCATAGGTTTCATGACTGGCTTCAATTAAAGAGGCATCAACTTCTACATCAAGATAAACAACACGTTCTACTTCTTTGCTTGCGAGCAAACCATCCACCTTACCAACGTTTCTTTTGTCTGCGTCTATTACTTCCCAATCTCTCACATCAGCATACTCATCGGCTACTTTATAATCTGATAACTCGTGTAAATAATACAAGTTTTTATTTTTAACTTCCATAATTGTGAATTTTAATCCAATTAGTTCATTTTAGTAAGTAGGTCTGCGGCCTTTCTGAAAAAAGATTTAACAGCATCCCGCTGGTTAAGCATTAACGTTTCAGGGTTAATTGCTGAAGCGGCACTTTTTACATCGGTAGCTTCAGCGCTCAAGCCAGGATATTTTGCCTGCTGCATATTTTGTAAGGAAGTACTTAACACATCAGCAGTGCTCCTTATTTTATCAGCATGGGTAGTTACCATCGGGTCATTTGTTATTTCATCCGTAAATTGTTTTGCCTTAGCTATATCAGCTTTTACATCGTAGCTTATTTCAGTTTCCATAGCATATACTGCATCAGTTAGCTTTGTAAATGCCTCACTGGTAAATACATGGTCGATGCCCATTGTAGCGGTGTCAGCATTAATGAACGCAACATAGGTGGCGACTGCGTTGTTATTTTCATGAACATCTATCAGGGCCGTGCTATCTTCTATTTCTACAGGATCAGCTTTATCATTTCGAACAAAGAAGCACCAGGCAGCGAAAAGTAAACCAAGCAAGTCGGAAATTTGGTACCTTTGCTCCAGCGTTAGATGATTCATACCTATTTTGAGTTTGGCGACCCAAAAGTATGAAGTTTTCTGACGCAGCCGGGCTTTTTTAAACGACCGTTGCGTTTATTACTTGAATCCAAGTTCGTTTATTTTAACAATAAATTTATTTTCTGTAATAATCATGCCAAAGAATATTTATACGTATCATTTAGCGGTTGTGATGAATCATATTCTTGACTATTTTTCACTTCGTCCTATGAGTGATTGACATTAACTTTATACCCCATCCATTTTAAATCTTTAATCGACTATGGGGAAAATCTACCGTAGATAAATGAGTACTTTTCTCCCCAAAAACTAGTTGACTATATCCACAATAAAATAACGTATCGTTAAAGTTATGTCGTCGAAATAAAAATACTTTCTTTTTCCTACCTCTCCATCAGTGGCCCTCGTAGTGGAACCAATTAAACTTTTAGCATTTTGTTTCATAATTCATCGTTTTATTTTCAATTAGAAAGCAAGTAATAGTCTTTGTTTTAATCCTTCCTTTATTTTCATACCCTTACTATCGATGGTACCGAGCAGCGTATTCAACATCCTTCCGAGGAAGGCTTATAGAAAAATAATTACTCTGCTGGTCTGCCACTTCGGCAAAAAAGGGCATACATTAAAAACGACTGTCGTAACAGGGTTAAGTAACCCATAAAAAATGATTTTAGCTATTTTTTATGGGTGAAACACACGATTATGCAATGTTAAAAGAGGACTTTTTATCTCATGAGGATTGATTCAAAAATTTTAAAATACGCCCATATTTAGGATATCAAGGATTTACCAAATATTATAATACGTAGGAACATATATACTCCAACCAAAACTCTAAAAAACTGCCTTTGAATGGAGAACATAAACTATCTAATCGACAACTTTCAAGTCAATAAATCTCATTTATCACGAAATGGGATTCATATATTTTTTCATAAAATGTCAATTCATCTTTTTCAAGTATTTATACAATTCGCTATCTGTTGAAATGAAGATGGATGTTTTTCCATCAAATGTCTTCTCAAATGTTTCCATTGATTTTAGAAACCCATAAAGGCTTTTCGATTGTCTCGACTTATTATATGCTTTGGCATAAATAGAGGCCGCTTTGGCATCTGCTTTTCCTTTGATCATCTCAGCATCCCTGAATGCAATGGATTGTATATTTTTAAGCTCCCGTTCCTTCTCACCATTGATGCGTGAGGCTTCTCCTTGACCTTCCGAGCGAAATTTATCCGCGATGCGAACACGTTCACTTTTCATTCGCTCATACACCTGATTCTGTACTTCCTGTACATAATTAATGCGTTTAAATCGAAAATCAAGTATCTTAATTCCCAGCTCAATCGTCTGTTTATTGGCCGATTCCAATATCATATTCTGGATACTATCCCTACCCACATAAATCTTTGCCAAGGAGTCACCAATAATTTCAGTGTCAGATGATTCAGGGACTCTGTTACTGGTTCGCACAGCCTCTTCAATGTCATTATTTGCTATAAAATCCCTTGTGTCCCCATCCAGAATATCATCAATACGTGATTGTGCATTCCGTTCGTTCGTTAATCGTTTAAAAAATTGAAGCGGATCTGTAATTTGCCATCTTGCATAGGTGTCGACAAAAATGAACTTTTTGTCCTTGGTAGGTACTTGATTTGGGTCACCATTCCATTCCATATAGCGCTTTTCGAAAAAATTAGCATCCTGTATGAAGGGTAGCTTAAAGTACATCCCGGGCTTAACAATGGCATCTCCCACAGGCTTTCCAAACTGAGTGATTACCACTTGGTCCTTTTCCTGCACAATAAAAAAACTAGTGTTTAGACCTATCAGGATACTAATGACGGATATTGAAATTATGGTTGATTTAGTTTTCATTATTTTCGGTTTTTTTGTTCATCTGCATTTGTAATAACGGCAACACATTGTTCCCTTTTTGATCTGTTATGACTACGTTACCTATTTTGGGTATCACTTTTGACATTGTTTCAAGATAAATCCTTCTTTTCGTCACCTCAGAAGCCTTAATAAACTCATTATAAAGGGCCGTAAATCTGGCTGACTCCCCATCCGCGTTATTTACACGTTCGGCAGCATATCCTTCGGCTTGCTGAATGGTTTCTTCCGCTTGACCTCTTGCTTTGGGTATTACTTTGTTGTATTCTGATTTTGCCTGATTAATCAACGTTTCCTTTTCTTGCTGAGCTTCATTAACGGCATTGAAAGCCGCTTTTACCGGCTCTGGAGGATTGACATCCTGAAGTACCACCTGCTCTATTTTGATACCCATTGAATACTCCCTACATATTTGCTGAATGAGTTCCTGTAACTTGCTTCCTATTTCCGTACGGCCAACGGTCAGTACTTCATTTACGGTGCGGTCACCCACAATTTGTCTCATTGCAGCCTCAGAGATGGCACGGAGAGTACTCTGGGGATTTCTGACTCTGAACAGATTATTATAAGCGTCATCTATCCTGTATTGTACAACCCATTGCACCTCTGCAAGATTAAGGTCGCCAGTAAGCATCAGTGATTCATCTTTTGTACTTGATGATTCACTGTATTGAGTGTTGACCCCGGCTACGACCGTTCGGAAACCAAATTCTAGTTTCTGTTGCCTTTCTACTGGAACTTTATAAACATCCTCAGCGAACGGTATCTTGAGATTCAATCCTGGTTCTACTTGTCGTACATACTTTCCAAATCGAGTGATAATACCTACCTCTTCAGTGCTTATCTGGAAAATTGATGACCATAAAATGATCACAAAAAATAATGATGCGATAATAAGACGCCAGTACTCAAGTATTTTTCCAAATTTCGAAGTTAGATTTAATTTTTCTATGTTCATTTTTGTCTGTTTTCTAAATGATTATTTTATGAAAGCTCTTTTAGATATTTTAAATCCGATTTAGCTATGTTAATGACTTCAGCAGTTTTGCCATTCATCATCAGCTTAGCCATCGAATTGGCCATTCCTATCACTTGTTCGAGCTTGATAGTTGGAGGCATTGCTAAGGCCTCTGGATCTGTAAAAATATTGATAACGGCAGGGCCATCATGATTAAAACCATTGCGCAAGACTTCTTCTACATCTTTGGGTTCTTTAGCTTCCCAGGCAGCGATATTCATGGATTCGGCCAGCTTTACAAAATCTGGGTTTACCATATCGGTTTGCCAATCCATATAGCCTTCCACTCTCATTTCCAACTTTACCATCCCCAAGCATCTGTTGTTGAATATAACGATTTTGACAGGTATTTTATATTGGCTGATGGTCATCAAATCGCCCAAGAGCATAGTGATGCCCCCATCTCCACAAAAGGCAATTACCTGTCTATTTGGGTGTGAAAGACCAGCTCCCATGGCCATTGGCATAGCATTCGCCATAGAGCCATGATTGAATGAACCTGTGAGATAACGATTTTTTCCAGCCTTTAAATAACGCGCAGCCCATACCGCACTCATACCGGTATCGACGGTAAAAATGGCATCATCATTGGCAATTTTATCTATTAAGTAAGCCACATATTCGGGATGAATGTGTTTCTCTTTTCCTTTTTCCTTGACATAGCTATCATACTTTTCTTCAACCTCCTGATGCATAGTGCGTATTGTATCAAGAAAATCTGTGTTAGACTTCTTCTCCACCATTGGCAAAAGTTCGTGGATGGTTGATTTAATATCGCCGCAATAGCCATAATCCACTTTGCCTCTGCGCCCCAGTCTTTCCGGTTTGGTATCAATTTGAATGATTTTGCATTTCTCGGGCAAGAATTCGCTGTACGGAAAATCGGTTCCCAACATCAACAGAACATCGGCCTTGTGCATAGCTTCAAAACCCGATTTATTGCCCAACAATCCATTTAAGCCAACGGCAAATGGATTGTCTTTACGTTCGAAGAATATTTTTCCTCTAAAGCTATATCCCAATGGCGACTGTAATTTTGCAGCTAATTGCATTACCTCATCTACCGCATAGCGACATCCATGGCCAGCATAAAGCATCACTTTTTCATGGGAATTGATAACGTTTGCTAGTTCTTCAAGATGTTCTTCACTAGGTATTACCCTTGGCTCAGTGTAAAAATTTTTGCCAGCCGAATACACGTTTTCAATGTCAGCACTCGCCACATCTCCAGGTAATCCTAAAACCGCCACCCCTTTTTGACTGATGGCATGTTGAATGGCCGTTTGTAATCCATTCATGGCTTGTTTGGGTGTATTGGCCAAAAACACGTATTTAGAACAATCTTGAAATAAAGACTCCGGCCGTGTTTCCTGAAAATTATCAAGCCCCATTTTTTCCGTATGTATGGTAGAGGCGATGGCTATTACCGGATTGCCCGCTCTATTGGCATCATATAATCCATTGACCAGATGTACATGTCCGGGACCACTACTACCCATACAGCAACCGATACCATTTAACTCCGCTTCCATGGAAGCGGCATAAGCCCCAGCCTCCTCGTGCCTAACATGAATCCATTGTAATCTCCCGTCCCTACGCACAGCATCATTTACAGGGTTTAAACTATCGCCAGTAATGGCATAAATGCGTTTTACACCTGCCTCTACGAGCATTTCTACTAAATAATCTGATACGTTTTTGGACATGATTTTTGTATTGTTGATATTCTAATTGGCTACAACCTCCCGGCTATAAGCTATAGCGTCCTACAGGATGCTATGGCTTATAGGTTTGCGTAGTTTTTTAGTATCTGATCAATACCTTTTGCTAATTGGAAATCCTTATTTGTGAGTCCGCATGCGTCATGAGTGTCCAGAGTAATGTTCACTTTGTTGTGGGAGTAGTTACCGAAACGATGGCCTACGATTAGCACCGTATTAAGAGTAATATTTACTTTGTCGTATATATTTTTACATTCTGGATGGTGGTCTGACTCTTCAGCTTTAATTGCAACTGCTGTCATAAAAGAAAATGCTTCGACAAAATCCTTAAAAATAATTTCTCTATGAATTAATTTATCTTCTATAATCCATGAAATATTCATTTTTTTTATTCTGTTATGAATCTCTTGTTCATTCAAGTTTCTCATTTTTATAATATGCTTATTTCAAACTATTTATTTATTTATTCAGTCATTTATTTTCAAAAAATTGTTAAACTTTCATCTAATGAAGTTTTAAGATTATTTGTTTCCTGCTTTAAAGTTTCTTTTTTTCTTCTGTATCTTGATTTAACTCTTTTATTTTATCCTGTAATTGCTATTTTTATTTGTCAAGTTTAGCTTTATTAGTTTTAAATCTACCTTTAATCTCATCATTAGGCTCATTATATTTATTACTAATTATATTTATTACTAACTTTTTTGCATATTTTCATCAATTTATGTATTCATCTTGTCCCATTATTCAATAGTATAGTCTTTTGATACATCTACGACATCTCTTACTTCTTCCTTCAAGTCTTGCCCGTTGCTTTATTTGCTTTATCGTATGACCCACAAGAGGCGAATAAAAATAAAACAAGTACAATTAAAAACAAGTAAACTATTTTATTCCATCCTTCTTTAAAGGGGTAAGAAGCTTATAAAAACGCTTTTTTTCTTCATCCCATTTCTCTTCTGACGTATCTACCAGTTCTTCATATTTTTCCTCAATGGTAACCTTTTTTGATTCTAATTCTTTCAGGGATTTCTCACATTTTTATTTAACATCACCTTCTAGGCTCTTTTTTCGCTTTCAAGTTATTTGTTTTCGCAGACACTTCATCTATTATATAACTTGCTTTTAATTCTTCTTTATCCATATTTTTTTATTTTAACTTTTTCTTATTAGTATAGCTTTTCGGACTTTAATTTTCTGGTTGCTTACCACCATTACCAAAAATAATTATAAGCCAGAAGAAGTCGAAGCCAATATGGTAGCCTCTACAATTTTGTCAATATTTTCCTAACTGACTTTTTTGGTGATTTTTTTAGTAGCATAATACCATAATTTTATTTTAAAAGGTCAGCGTCTTTGAAAGGAGGATTCAGATGGGTATAAAATCCTTCGCCTGTGGCTACCTGTTGACTCGGCAAACTGGCTAGGTAACATGGTAGATTAATTAGTAATAAAAATCGTTTTTCATAAAATATCTTCGGGGACGGACTCAATAATCAAATCAGCATCAACCGAAGCTTTGGTTGAATTCAAAGAAAAAATTAACCGGTTAATTGTTTCATTGATCTGCTATTGCGAGGCATTCAAATCAGTTTTAGAGGCTTTTCTTAATTTTTTAAAAGTAATTTTTAATTTTTCTAAAATTTCTATCGCTATGTCGTAAACCATTACAACATATCCGTAAAAAGCAATTTGGAACGCAATCTATGATCATAAAGCACAACTACCTGATATAGTTATGTTTTCGATGGTCATATTTTTTTAATTATTAGTTACAGATATTTTTACTTTGATGTTACCAAGTGTGGCATTAGAATAAGGACACACTTGGTATGCTTGCTCTACCAATTTCTACGATTCTTCTAAGCTTAAATCTGGAATATTTACCACTAATTCTTCCGCTAAAACAAAGCCATTAGTTTTAATTTTCCCAATGCTTATTTTTTAATTTATACTTATTTATCTTGTCTTTATTTTACTTTTTTAATGACTAAACTTAGGGAACTATCGAAATAAAACGAATATTATGCTACAAAAATAATTTCATTATTTTTGTAATAGTCACTTACTTCACCCATTACTTTAAGCGTTATTACTTATGGTTACAAAATGTCATTATTACTTTTTACGTGGCTATTTCGGCCACCTGTTGCAGTTATTTCTGCTGTATACATTGCTTTCAGTATTGGATTATTTAAAATGTTATTTCTATTTATTAGTGAGTAATGGCTTTTTCAATCGGCGTTTGCCCTGCTAATATCTCGAAAACCTGATTTTGCATTATGTCGTCCTTCAATACTTCAATGAGCGTTTTGGCTACATCGGCTCTTGTAATACTTCCGTGATTTTCTAATTTTTCCATTAGCTGAATTTTGCCTGTGCCTTCTTCATCCGTTAGGGAACCAGGTCTGACAATAGTATAGTCCAAGCCACTCGCTTTTAGATACTCATCGGCATTTTGTTTTGCCTTTAAATAGTCTTCCATTTCTTCACTCACAGACGGGTCGTCTGCACCCATGGTGCTTAACATCACAAACTTTTTAATACCAGCGTCTTTTGCAGCATCCACTAGTCGTTTTGCCCCATCTTGATCTACTCCTATCACATTTTTACCTTTAGACCCTGCAGCAAAAATTACTTTATGTGCATTTTTTACTGCTTGGCTTAAATCCTTTTCCAAATCGGCAAGTACCACTGGAACATTAGCCTTTTCAAAAAAGTCTTTTTGATCTTGTTTCCTTACCATGGCAATCGGTCGATAAACGTCTGAATCTTTCAGTAATTCAACAATAATTCTTCCTGTGGTGCCATTGGCGCCAGCTATTAATACATTTTGTTTTTCGTCAGTCATATTTATTATAAATTAATAATGGGATATAACCCTTTTAAAACTTAGGAGATGCTAATAATTACTTTCCCTTTGGCTCTTCCCGTAGCAAAGTATAAGTAGGCTTCAATACCATCTTTGAAAGCATATACCTTATCAGTGACGGGCTTGATTTTCTCTTCTTTCACCATCGCTGAGATGGCATCCAGTTGCTCACCATTGGGCTGCATCCAAGTAAATTTATAGTTGGCTGATTTTTGATCAATCAGTTTGGAGAAGTTTTCAGGCAATTTATATCCCTCCATTCCCATCATAGCAGCCGTTTCCTCATCGGGAACACTCGCAATACTTGTTACTTTGCCACCCTCTTTGATAACATGGAATGCATCCAGCGTGTAATCGTCTCCGAGCGTGTCAAACACAATGTCTAAGTCCGATACTATGGACTTGTAATCTTCCTTTTTGTAGTCGATGACACGGTCAGCACCAAGCGCTTTCACCCAGTCCACATTTTTGGTGCTGGTAGTTGTATATACATAAGCTCCTTTAGCCTTGGCATATTGAATTGCAAAACTACCTACACCTCCTGATCCAGCATGGATAAGAACACGATCACCTTCCTTGAGACCAACACCTTGCAAAGCTTGAATAGCGGTAAGCCCTATCAATGGCAAGCCAGCAGCTTCTTCAAACGAAATATTCGCAGTCTTTTTTGAAACCACTGTGAAATCAACAGCGACAAATTCTGCCACAGTGCCCATCTGATTTTGAGGAACTCGAGCATATACAGCATCACCTACTTCAAAGCCGATGACTTCTTTCCCTTTTTCTATAATGGTGCCGCTTACATCATAGCCGATTGTACTGGGCAAGTCCAATGGAACCATATCTTTCAGGCCGCCACTCACCATTTTATAATCGATGGGATTGAGTCCTGCTGCCTTGGTTTCAATAAGAATATCTGTAGCGTTGATTGATGGTCTTGACGTTTCGCAGAAAGACAATCCTTCTTTGAGTTCTCCGTATTTTACTATTTGTAGTGCTTTCATGTCAATTATTGTTCTCTGATTTTATTACTTTTTTAGAATTTATCCATGATTGCCAGGCACCTGACGACCAAAGAGCCCAAGCTATAAGAACAGGTTGAAAGAAAAGCCTGATCAATCGTGCACTATCGGAATTTAAAGCACCAAAAGCATCTTTTCCATCCAGATATTGGGCAATATTTCCAGGAAAGACCAAAATGAAAAAGAAGGCTAGTGCCCAACCAAATCTCACCCGTTGACTTTTCCAAAGAGCTAATCCTAGTCCCAGCGTGATTTCTACGATACCAGATAAAATCACTACCAAGTCTTTGCTGAGCGGCACCCAGTCTGGAACTTGCGCCTGAAAGTCAACCCTATTAAAAGTGAGATGACTAAAACCTGCATAAATCATAAATACTGCAAGTAAAATGCGGAAGATCTTTTGGGTCTTTGTCGTTTTTATGTTTTCATTCATAATTTTTTAAAATCCTTCACAACAAATCTTTTAATTTTGTGGCACCTTGTGTGTAAACCCATTTCAGGGAAAAACGCTATTCCATAGCCTATTCTTCAAACACTACGGCATCGGATTTAGCAGCTAGACTGCCAAGTGCTTTTGACATGGCTTCTACAAATGATGGCGGTCCGCACAGATAAAATTGCTGATTGAAATCTGTTATTTTTTCTTTCAAGAAAGCAGTATCGATCCTCTGATTTTCATAACCGTCTTTTTTTCTTCAGTAAGTGTATTGATAAAATTTTCTCCAAGCATCTTGTCAAATTCTTCTTTCAGAATTATATCACTTTCAGAATTATATCACTTTCGCTTTTGTTTGTAAAAATTAGTTTATTGTTGGCAATTTTGTTTTCCACTTGTAGCTGCCTAAAAACGGCTATGAATGGTGTAACACCTGCACCTCCTGCTGTAAAAACCCCTTCGCCTTTATATTCAATTGCACCCCAAGCATCACGAATAATAAGTTCATCACCCTGTTCCAATCTTCCTAATTCCTTAGTAACTCCGTTGTGACTATCGTAAATTTTAATAGTAAATTCAAGATGCTCACTGTCATTTAAACTTGTAAAAGTAAATGGCCGCTTTTCATTTTGTAATACCGGAGAGTTTATGGAAACTTCGGTTGCCTGTCCAGGGGAGAATTTGTAACCCTTTGGCTTTTGAACAATGAAACGCTTCACATCGTGTGTTACAGTTTCAACAGCAATAATTTTTACAACTTGATTTTTCGTATTTTTTGGGGATTTTCTATTGTTACTTCCTGTGCCAATCTTGCATCATCGGGAGTATTTTCTAAATCTATATCCAATAAATACAGTACATCTATTATAGCCTTTTCAGCGCCAACTATTTTAATTTTATCTAAAAAATTGATCGAAAAATTCTCTTCTTCTGCATGATCTTTTACGGACCATTTCATGAAACTAAGTGTATAATAGTCTTGATTATTTTGGATAAACTTCACTAAGTTATAAATGAGTTTAATGTTATTTACTTCATGTTAAATACCTTTTTAAAATAATTATTTACGCCTAATAGATCAGAAGTATATATAGTAATGACAGTCACTTTTACTTTTCAATATCTCTTTATAATGTATTCAAACAACTTCATTATGTGGTTGAATTCTTCCGCTGCACAACGGAAAATAAAATTTTAAATACCATTATATCTATTGTTATCAGCTCATGGTACATGTGATAAATATATTTTCAAAACATGTGCTTCTTTTATCATTTGTTCGTTCAATACTGTTGTGAATATTTATGAAGATCGATTTATTTTCGCAAGGAACTTATTTTATTTTAAATAATCTTATATTTCTAAATAATGGCAGGGTTTTCTTATAAAAATTAAGATCCTTATAATTACATAAAATATGGTAAAAGTTCAGAAAAAAGTCTCGTATTTAGTAACCTTTGTAGTCGGTTGAACCTGAATCAGTACTAAAACAACTACTTTCCTATCTCCTTGGTGATGCAAAATATCCAATTCTGGTCGAAATAAGTTTTTATAAGAAAGCCCTGTAAATAATGGTTAGTCCATTCCAAATATTCCGATAGTATTTGATTTTAGTATTTTTAAAACGGATCATTAAGCTTACTTACTCGAATGAGTTTTTTATTAACGAACTCCTGTATCCCCAACGCTGATAGTTCACGACCGAAACCTGAACGCTTTGTTCCACCAAAAGGAAGATCGGCTTGTGTCCAAGTGGGATGATTGATAAATACCATTCCGCTATCTATCTGATCGGCAACTCTTTTACCCCGTTCGATATCCTGTGTAAATACAGAACCTCCTAGGCCAAAATCCGAATCGTTGGCCAAGTCAATGGCAGCTTGTTCGTCTGTCACCACATAGAAAGAGGCAACAGGGCCAAATAATTCCTCATGGTAGGCAGTAATGCCAGGTTTCAAATCAGTAAGTATGGTAGGTTCCATAAAAGCACCTTCACGATTGACACGTTTACCGCCCAATAAACATTTTGCACCTTCATCAACGGAACGCTTCACCTGATCGGCCAAATGCACTGCTGCTTCTTCACTACTTAAAGGGCCTAACTGAGAAGAGGGATCCATTGGATCGCCCACTTTTATTTTTGATAACTTGTCCGTAAACTTTCGAATAAATTCATTGGCTATTGCTTCCACGGCGATAAATCGTTTGGAGGCTATACAAGATTGACCGTTGTTATTCATCCTTCCCGCAACTGCCCACTCCACCGTCTTTTCAATATCGGCATCTTCAAGTATGATGAATGCATCATTACCTCCTAGCTCCAGCACAACCTTTTTCAAATGTTTTCCGGCTTCCATGGCAATACTTGAACCTGCTTCTTCCCCTCCTGTCAAGGAAACTCCCTTTATTCTTTTATCGGAAACTAAGGCAGATGCGTGTTTGCCGGAGATAAATAAATTAGTATAAAGTCCTTCGGGCGCATCAGCTTCTTCGAAGATTTTTTCAATAGCGATAGCACATTGTGGAACGATAGAGGCATGCTTTATCAAAATAGTATTACCTACCATAATATTGGGAGCTGCGAAGCGAACTACCTGATAAAAAGGAAAGTTCCAAGGCATTACCCCTAATAATACGCCAATGGGACTGTTGCGAATTATTGCTTCTCCATATTCCGGATCAAGTACTTTATCGGCAAGAAAATCTTCGCCATGATTGGCATAGTAATCTATAATATCGGCACTCAAGTCAATTTCGTCTTCTGCTTGGGCAAGGAGTTTACCCATTTCTAAGGTGATGGTTTTTGCGAGTTCAGATTTTTTAATTCGCATGAGTGCAGCTACTTTATGTAGTAGATCAGCCCGTTGATGGTAGCTTATTTCTTTCCAGTTAGTAAAAGTCAACTGAGCTTTTTTCACTTTATCATTCACTGCTTTCTCCGTCATTTCTTCGAATGATTTTACCATATTATTTGTATTAGGATTAATTGTTTGAATGGACATTTATATAAGTTTTAATGACGAAAAAATTTAAGTTAGTTATACGTTTTCAACGTTTTAGTTGATCACACAATAGAGCACAATTATAGCAGTAAGCTGTTATAGTGACCATGAATAAGTAACATATAACCCTCAGTTAATTCCTATTCTGGGTTATACTCTGGGCTATTCTTCACATGGGCTGTTGTAGTATTGATGATCAAAGCACCGGTTTCCCAATCTATTTTTTTTATACAATTAGGAGAAACAATCACCTTTTTTTTATAAAACTAATTATCGGTTTCCACAACAAAAAAATGGATTTTCTAGGTTGAATCATAAAATATAAAATCAAGCACTTCACCTACATCACCATCCGTTGCATGAATATCATAATCTTTAACTTCATGTGTGATTCGCAGATATGGATTTTCATTGGTATACTCAGTTTCTTTCATTTCCTGTTCTGCCTTGCTCTCTTCAACTACCGGATCCCCCCACATACCAAGCCCCCAGTATCCGTACATCCCGTAACCATACCTGGCCAGGAGTAGTATCCGAGCATTATCTCTTCCTGCTGTCGATAAACAGGTTTATCCGTGTCAATATCAGGGTTATTTTTTATTTTTCCTGAGTAAGATTTACATATACTATTTTTGATTCCTTCTCATATTTTTAAAATATATACGGCGAGATAAAAACTTATTTTCTAGAAAACTATTCTCCCATTTTTACAATCATGTACCGGATGGCTGAGGTATGGTTATCGAAATAGAACTCCTCTGCTTTTCCAATTTCACCATCAGTTCCTTTAATCGTTTTACCTAATAAAATATTTATATTTGGTTTCATATTAATCTGTTTTTAATTACTTAAACTATTGAATTAATAATATTTTTTGACTTATAAATATTTCATTTATATTAATCTTGATATTTAATTCTAATAGGCGAACATAAACTCTACTGATTAGCTCTTTTGCCACTTTTTTAGTAATTATTGTAACTATTGTTTAGTATATTCTTGCGGCTTATGATGGTTATTCATTTTTCCCAACTCTGTTTTCAATAAAGCTACCATTTTTTCGATCCCACTATTTAATGCCTCTTCGATTGTATCTGCCTGAGCAGTAACAGCAGTTGGTTGCTTACCTTCTAATCTTGCCTCTATCATACATCGTTTATCATTAAGTCCGTCCTTATTTCCATTTTCATCCGAAAAATGTACTTCTATACGAGTAATATGTTCACTGTAATATTTCAGTGAGTCCCCTATTAATGTTTTAAAGGAGGTATCCATCCTTTCATTTTCGGAGATTGTATGGTCGGAATTTATTTGTATTTTCATGTTATCAATTAATATAATTATGTGTTTCTCTTTTAGCTCTACTATTGTAAGTACTTCGGAATAGCTATCACCGTTTTTTACTGAATGGTTATTTAACCAAAATTATTCGTAATAAAATCTATTACGGCGCTAAATTTATGGCCTTCAAATACATCATATTATCACAAGTCAATCGTAAACTCTATTAGATTTAATTCAAATAATGAACTATTCTCTTCAAGTTTAATTACCTGATTTATTGTAATTTAGCCTATTTCTGATAAATCTAGATGAACTATAACGAAGTTTTGATGAATAATGAGGGTTTAAAAAGGAGCATTCTTATGTGTATTCCTTAAAACTTTTTTATTTATTATTGTTATAACTAAACTGTTCAAAAATAATTGATACAGCATTTCGAACTTTAGACTGATCATTCATCTCCTCTGCTTTCAATATGCCCGACACAAATCCTTGCCATATTTGTTTATCATTTTTGGTTATATTAATGATTAAAGTTCCTGGCTTTATATCAGTGTATGATACATTATCTTCGGTTCTTACCTCGCCCGACCACACGGTCACATATCCCTGCGTTGTTCTAAGGCTTGCCGGCTGTTCCAATACTATAAAAGATAAGAATATATCCGGATTAGTTTCTACCATTCGGTATCCTTTTGCACTCAATTCATATTGTACGGCATCTTTAATCATTTTCCTACCTGATTCATTATTGAAAATAAAAATTCCATTAGTCCCAATCAAAACTTTATCTGTTGGAATATTATCTATATCTGATCTCCAGGAATAGGTCTTAATTCCCTTAAAATCTGCGTTTATAGATTTGTTCTTTCCATCTACAGGATTTTTACTGGAACTACATGCTTGCATTAAAAAAGAAAACATTAATAAGACCGAAAAAAAATAAATTACATTTTTCATAATTAATTTTTTTATTCTTCTTTGATTTATCATTATATATGTTTTTAAATGTTTCGTCAGAAACACTGTTGCCTGTTATTCAGTTTTGCTGTCTCCCAATATTTTTTTCTTAACCAAATCCATTCCGTACTTTGAGCAGAAGAATGAATTTTCTATTTTTTTATTCTGTAATCACTAATGCAGTTTTGCCAAACAGTCTTACTTTAAAGTACTGACTCTTAAAATAAAAAAGTTGCAGTTATTGTGGAAGAAGTTATAAAGTTCACACATTATTAGGGTTACATTTTTATATACTGTCATCCACAATCGTTGCTGATAGGATACTACGAGTAATAAGTATGCCAACTATAAATGTGTGAATAGAGATCGGTGATAGTAGTATTATTCATCTCATTATTGTAGAGAGTTCGGGGCAGCGGGGTATTAATACCCCTTTAAACAGCCTTGCCAAATAATTATGGTTCTTTGACTTTTTTTGTGGTTAGATGGCTTGGGCGATTCCACTAAGTCTGGGATGTTCCAACCTTATCAGCCCGTAGCTAATTCGCTTAACATAGCGGATGACATTGTTGAGCCTATCGGTTTCCGCATTAGTTAGCCCTTCGTGAGCGAAGTTTTTTGTGTCGGGTGTTTCCGCCCGACATGGAGAGTGGGGTCAAGTGTTTCCACCTGACAAAACACAAAGGAACCCTCAGAAATAATCCGTATAATTCACAATTGTCAATGCACTTTCATGACCTAGTTCGTAAACCGAAATACTTGAATATGCATAGTCTTCGGGCCTAAGTGCCAGATTCCAGTGTACCTGCAAGAGATTCAGATATATGTATTCTATTTTGGTAGCGGCCATTGACCACTATCGGGTGGAAACACCCCGACAGCAAACAAAAGTAGGTCTAGCTATCTCAAAAATTTGATTTGGGCTTATCTACCCTACGATACCGATTGGAGGGGAACTGGCATTCGTTGCATTCAAAACTTATTCGTTGCATATTTTGCGACGTTTATGCGAGCTATTCGTTGCACGGGTATAACTTTATGCTTGCAGGTAATAGTGGTGGAAGAAAATCATAACAAAGTAGCCACCACCACAAACTCTATAATTCCACGGTACTGTCTAGTAGGCATATACGCAAGAGTAACAGGGATATTTCTTCCCCTTTTTTTGTTAAATTAGGGAAGATTTCGATTTATGAATCATTGCCATGAAGACTTTTATCTATACAGTACCTTTTTTGTTAGTTAGTGCCTTCAGTTGGGCCCAAACCGAAATTGCGTATGACTCCGTTACGGATATTCATCGCTATACCTACCAAGCTCAACTATACGATTACCGCGCTAACAGCGAGCAAAACAGCTACCGCACAGTATCCATAAAGGGTACTGCCTTTTTATGCAATAAGATGCAGACAGGTACGGTACCTCTTCAAAATAATCGTTCGATCACCCTTCAACTCAACTACAATATCCTGGAAGATTACCTATTAGTTGATATCGGGAAGGACCAGAAGCAAGTCTTCCCGGAATCATTCACCATCAATGATCAAACATTTATCCGAATCAACGGTCAATACTTCGAAGCGCTCTATGTGGGTAAAACCAAGCTACTCAGAAAATACCTGGCTCGTTTGGATAAGGTTGAAAGAAATGGGTATAACGAGTCAATCAAGTACGATTATGAGTATTCCAAAAATCAGGATCTGTTTCTCCACTTGGCCGATGGTTCTTTACAACCGATCAGACTACGTGAAAAGAGCCTTTTGTCAAAGCTTCACCCAACCGCCAAAGGAATTATCCAGAAAGAAAACCTTGACCTACGATCCGAGAAGGATATAATCGTGTTACTGAGTAAACTGGAACAATAATCGCCTATTTAATGATTTTCAGCGAACGTCCCGCTTCCAGCGCGCGATCCGTGGAGAGGATATCCACCCCATTGTCAATAAATTTCTGGTAGGTACTCTCACCCCGGGCTTCGGCCATTTCATCCAAGTTTCCCATCGTGCCTAAAATCGTGAGTATTTTCTTTTCATGCAGAAAACGGTATAACTCGGAGGACGCCTCTCCTGTACCTACGAAAGCGATCATCTTGTTGTCCGGAATGCCGCCCGCCCGTAGACGGTTGTAATCATCCTCCGACCTAATGGTCACCGAGATCAAGACACTACTGTCAAGCCGATGGACCAATTTGGCCTGAGTGGCCGAGTACGTTATTATAGCCACGTAGTTTTGAGCCTTGGCTTTCTGTACGGCCTCCACCACTCGTTGATAGGGTACACTTCGCTTTACATCCGGCGTAAATAGTACTTTCCCGTGTCCCCACTGCAAAGTCTCCTCCAAGGTCGGAATCCGGTACTTGGTCATGTTCCCCTGATTATCTTTTAATCGTAAGGTTTTTGCGTATCCCAAAGTCTGCTCATTGACTTTCCCAGTGCCGTTGGTGGTTCGGTCATAGGGGTAGTGTCTATAAAGGGTTGATCATTCAGCGACGGAGTCGCCATATGTTCCTGTTTTGAAATAGTGTTTGTTGATGTACATACCAATGACATTGTCATGAATTTGCTCGTTTTTAGAAAAACATA
>Ga0209390_10004054_pt1 | contig 22534 bp, 14 predicted proteins | sample BON01_FD_187212 | JGI IMG/M metagenome (GOLD analysis project Ga0209390, IMG submission 187212) | Freshwater microbial communities from Lake Bonney liftoff mats and glacier meltwater in Antarctica - BON-01 (SPAdes) (version 2) | ecosystem: Environmental > Aquatic > Freshwater > Ice > Glacier... | reverse complement strand
TATATATATATACATATATAGATCATATATATGCATATCCGCTCAGGCCCGCGCAGTCGCGGCGCCCGCCTCCGAGACGAACCCCTTTTGGAAGCGGAACTCTACGATCCCGTGCTTCATCAGCGACTCAACGCCCGACGAGCAGTCCACCGGGTGCTCGAGCTGCACCTTGCGGGAGAAGGGGCCAAAGGGGCCCGAAACGGAGTTGCTGCTGTCGACCGACGGGCCGAAGGGCGCCTGCAGGCTCGAGATCTCGCCCACCAGCTCCACTTGCGAAGTGTTTACCTGCCAAGATACAATGAACGAAGCGCGTTTAAAGGTGCTCTGTGCGCCTAAGTGAAACGACTTCGAGTTTCCTATAATCAAAACGACGAAACTCTTAGTCGAAACTCGCTCAGGTACCTGAGCAAAGCGAATTTAACCATAGCGGTTAATGAGTAGCTGCAGAGCACCTTTAAGCCACTTGCCGTTTTGGGGTCCCAGTGAGGCGGTTTTGTTCTTAATTAAACGTCCGTCGGGTTAACCCGAATGAAACGTTCGCCGAGGTTACCTGGTAACCCAGGGGTTTACCCGAACCCTTAACCCAAAACTCGAACGTTCCATTCGGGTTACCTTAACCCGACGGACGTTTAATTAATAAGAAAAAAGCCCTCACTGGGACCCCAAAACGGCAAGTGGCTTAAACGCGCTTCGTTCATTCAATCCGGTGAGAAAAGCAGTTCGTTAAAGGCGCCCTGCAGCTATTAATGAACCGCTATGGGTAAATTCGATTTGCTCAGGAACCTGAGCGAGTTTTGACTAAGGGTTTCGTCGTTTTGATCATAGGAAATTCCAAGTCGAATCACTTAGGCGCACAGGGCACCTTTAAAGAGCCGCCGGGCATTATAGGAATGATGCTGGTTGGAACAGTAGGTGGTGAAAGACGAGCGCTGCAGCAGTTACAGAGCCAGCGCGGCGGCGCAGTGCATCGCGAGCGGGGGGTGACGCGCAGCTGTGTGGTTGCGGCAAGGGGGTGGGTTAATGAATCGGTTCTATTTCTATACATAGTGGAGCTTCAGCGGAGGAGCCTGGGGGCTGTCTGGGCTCGGGAGTCCGCCTGGAGTGCGTCACCCGACTGGACGGTTAGACTCCTGCTGCGGAGCTAATTTGGCTGGGTCCGATTTTTTAGGTTGGCGTGGATGGGCTGCTGGGCGAGCGCCGAGGGCTCAAAACAAAAAGGGGGCTGCTCGGTGCTCGGTCGCCGCACCGTCATCGAGAGGTTGTCTCGCTGCGAGAAGCCCGGCAGCAGGACCCCAAGGTGGAGGTGGGCCCCCTCGTCGCGCTGGTAGACCTGCGGGAAGGCTGCGGCGTCCATGCTGAAGCGGGGCTTGACCAGCTCCGAGACCACATGGTGGCGGTAGTTTGGAAAGCAGCAGAGCAGCAGCGCCTGCAGCACGCCCGAGATCAGCGTGAGGGCCACCGCGCCGACCGTGACATAACCGTCCAGCGGCGAGTCCTCCATGTCCATCTGACGGAAGGCGGGGCGAGAGACGAGTGAGGAGGCGCGGCCAGGATCGTGGCGCAAGACACGCCGCACCACCAGTGCAGGGCGCGCACCATTGGGGCGCAGAGCAGCGCAGCCGTGCAGAAGAGCCAGAAGCGGCCGGTCGCGCCAAACGCGAGGCCGAGTGCACCGCGCGTCGCCGCCTCAGCGGCTCCTGTGCAAGCCTCGAGCACGAGCATGGAGACGCCGACACCGGCGGCAGTGGCGTACCGGAGCATATTGCGCAGCAAAAGGGTTGCGGGCAGATAGCGCGATAGGTCTGCCGGGATGATGCCTTCCAGCTTCGGTCGGGGAGGGGACGGGCCAGAACCGGTTGGTGCCGGGTTGGACACCTCGCAATATATCGCGTAGCCCACTGCGACCAGCACCGCCAAGCCGTTGAGCAGCGTGAACAGTCGTAGAATTACACCGACCCGCCACAGCCGCGAGCCGAGCCGCTGCCGGTATACCGCCTGCTCAGCGGCCTTGGAGGCGCGTTTCGTCGTGCCAGCCTCGATCGAGTCCGCGGTCTGCTCCACGAGCGGCTCGCTGAGGGCTTCCATTGGGCAGTCGATGCGATGCGATTCAGAATGGGCGGTGAGCGGCGGTGTGCTTGCGGTGAGAAAAATTGTGTGGGTTTTGAATCCCTTTTTTTTCAACTCAGTCTCCTGAACACACACCCACCCCGCAAACACCCACACGCACCGAACTAGCACACAGCACACGCACATTTTTTTTAGCCTGCTTTCTAACCGCAAAGTGCGGTGTGGCCGCAGTGCTGGCTGTGTGCTGTGTGTGCTGTGGGCCATATCGGCTGCTGTGTGGGGGGGAGTACCCTGTGGGGGTAAGCATATCATCATCTTAAACCCTTTCACTCCACCCGACCCCCCTTACCCTTGTGCTAACTTGTACCTGCACGTACGTACGACCGTAGCACCATAGCACCGTAGCTCTATAAGTACGAGGAGGCGCCAGCACGTGGCGAGAAGACCAGAAAAGGCAATTGAGGGAGAAGACCGCCCACAACGCCGTCTCGGCGTACAGTACGTAGCAGTGTTCGCCTCTCGGTTTTTTTTTTTTTTCTTTCTTTCTTCTTCTTCTAAGCTCCTAAACACACACACACACCCCGCAAACACCCACACGCACCGCACTAGCACACAGCACACGCACAAATAATATATATAGAAACTACACTGGCGGACTGGCGACTGGCGGTCAATCTTGAGACCTGTCGCGGCGAATATTAATTAGCAATTACAGAACCACTCTAGATTTCTCGGAATTTCTCGAAACTTTCAAGTACAAGTAACTTTCGTCTCAATACTAATACGACTATATTGATATTGCTATTGATTATATTGAATATTGAATAAAAGGATTTGCATTTATTGGAACATCCTGTTGAGGGTGGCGTGACGCACTTTACCAGTTGCGCCACCTTTCCTCAAAGCGCTTTGAGGAACCTTTCCTCAAAGCGCTTTGAGGAAAGGTGGCGCAACTGGTAAAGTGCGTCACGCCACCCTCAACACATCCAGCTCGTGCTAAAGTGTTTAACGCAGCAGCAGCGCTGGCCACGTGCCACGTGCCACGTGCTCCACGTCGAGAAGATTGGCCATGTTGGCCACGAGACGTGAGCACGCAGAGCTATCGAACGAGTGAACCAAGAGCGCAAGGAAGCGCAGTCATAAGTCAATAAGTTACAAGTCATCTGCTCCCGCAACGAACACCGCGTGTCGGACAGGGTGACGTGCCGGCCCCGGCTTGAGGCTTGCGCGGCGCCACGTCGGCACACGGTAGAACTGAGTCGCGCCGTCGCAGCACGAGACCACCGACCACGAAATCGGCGTAGCCCGCCCGTGCCTCTCATAGCTCGAGGATCATTGCACTGTCCGGACAAGGAACAGAAGACGGCTCCTCCACCACGCTGCCCACGGGCCGCGGCTTTGGCGCGGTGGAAGGGGATTTGGAGGGCCGCCTCCTCCTTCTCTCACAAAAAAGCCACCAGACAAAGCAGAGGCGCCCCCACAGCCCCACCCAAGCCCCGATCTCACGCCGGGGCCGCCGACTGCTGCTGGTAGATGTGCTCCTTCACAAACTGCTGGAAGTCATCCTGCAGCTTCTCGGCCGCCTCCGTTACGTGCTTGCGCTTCTCGGTGATGGCCTCGTGGTCCTTGGTGCACTGCGCAGCCTTGGTCCCCAGATAGTTCTTCAGGTCGTCGATCGGCGCCTGCAGAAACATCTTGCCCACCTGCTTGTACGCGGCCGTCTCGGGGCCCATGGTTGACAATTCGTCCAGTATGAGCTCCGCCTCGCGCCTCTCCGCCCCCCGCTTGCGCAAGTTAGCGTCGAGCATCGCAATCTCCTGCCGCGCCTGGCCCATGCTCGTCTGCATCTCCTGGAACGACTCCTTGTCCTTCTCGTCCAGCTCGAGCTGGACCATATGCTGGGCCATGATTGCAGCTCGGCGGTGGCCTCAGGCGTTGCTGTGAAGAGTCGCGCTGTGAAACGCAATGATTATTCCACGGTTTTCGTCCCTGTGCACGGCTTCGCGCGCATTCGTGACCATGGCAGCAGCTGGCCGCACCTTCTGCGTCGATCCCTTCTGCCTCCGCCAGTTCGACGACAGTTCCTACTCAGGGACGCGGCTCGGCCCAGTCACAGTGCCCGAGTTCGAGGCTCACATCAACCAGCTGTGGGAGGAGGGCAAGGCGCGCTGCAGCCCGCCGGCCGGCGTCTGCAGCCCTTGCTTCGCTATCCTGCGCCGCCGCCGCGATTGCTGCTGGGCCCGCGCGCATGTGGCGGCTTGATGCACACCGTTTGCTGGCCGAGCGCTCTCACAGGGCCAAAAAACAAACACACAGTATCCCACACTACAAAAGACCCCCCCATCACAGGCGAAGCTCGTTGACGGCTACGCGCCCTTCTGCAAGCACCTCTTCATCCCCAACTTCACCCCCGCCACGGGCTCCTGCCTTGAGATCACTGCTGAGAACGAGCGGCTGCTGCGCTCCGGATACGACGCACGTTCCGAGCAGGAGCTTCCCGTGCTCGTGCGCTGGTTCCCGGCGGAGAGCGTGCCGAGCCCACCCGTCGCCAAGTGAGACCGTCCGCCCCAGGAAGCCCCACCTAGTCGTCGTGGTTCGGTTTTGGTGCTCTGTGACTCTTCCGCGGGGTAGGTCTGCCGTGTCGAGCCGCCTCCTCGGCCGTGCCACAGCCGCAATTCTGCCTTGCTTCAGGCCACGTCTCAGTTTTTCTGTTTGATTTTTTCGCTCAGGTACCTCGACGTGATTCTGTACTCGCGCGAGCAGATCCAAAAGGAGGCGAACGCGATGGGGCGGACCGACGAACAGATCGAGCCGTGGGGTGCGCCGCGAGACCCTGTCGCCGCCGCGCGCGCATCGCCCATTCCCATTCCCTCGTTCGCACTCCTACTCTAGGCCATCTCTGCGCGCGGCACCATCGGAATCCAGTTCGGTGCAGCGGTAGATATACCATGCGTCCCAGGCTGGATGGTACCATTGGGCTCATTAGCGCACGGCGTTGAGGAGGAACTCCTCCTCATCTCCCAGCTGCTCTTCTGCTGACCAACCCTGTGGGTGGTCGCCCGCGCCAGCCCAAAGAGTCCTCCCGCCGGGCCCTCCCCTCAGGTATCATCTCGGTCAAGGCGCAGGACGAGGAGTTTGAGTTGCCGATGCAGCCCATCACGATGTTGCGCAACACGCTAGTCGATGAGGGGGGCTCGGGCGTGGCGCTGAATCGGGAAGCCTACATGGCCTCGGTTTCTTTCTGGCAGAGCCACGCCACCGTCAAGTAGAGTTGGCAGCGGTGCAGGCTAGTGACTTGCGTGAACGAGCGCTGTGAAACGCCGAAGAGGGAAAACACGACTCGTGAAACCAAGAAGCCGGGAGGGCGGGCGGGTGCGGGCTCGTGCTGAAGCCAAGCTCGACGAACTCTTGTCATTGTCGTTGGGCTCTAGATGAGAGCGGGAATGCGCTCGCGCTCTCGCTCGCTCCCACTCTGCTCTGAACTTGCGGCAGCAGCTCTGCCGCGCTAGGCGCGCAGCTGCCACGGTCACGGCGACCAGGACGAGCGTGCTGCGCTGCTCGCGCTACGGAGCTAGTTCTAGTTCTAACTTATAACTTAGTTCTTTGGTAGATCGGTGCCCCGAACCGCGCGCGTACGAGAGAGAGAGAGAGAGGAGAGAGGGAGCTGAGGGATAGAGAGAGAGCGAGCACAGGTGCAGATGAGAGAACTCAAGCCGCAATCAACAATCAAGTTAAATTTTATAATTGATAATTGCATTCTTATTCATATAGAGTATAAGTATATATAGAGTTATATACATAATTTTAACATCAATATCAATATCAATATATAACTATATCAGATATAGATACAGTATATATAGCAATAAACTAAAAAAAACATATTTTAATTAATAAAATATTAAATATTATTATTAATTATTAATATTATCTTATTATAGATATATTATTATAGAATTAAGAACAGTAGCAGTGATTTTTTTGAAAGAGAAACAGAGACGACATTTGTGTTTTTTGTATGGGTATGATGGTGTGTGGTGTGTGATGTGTGATGTATGATGGTGTATGTGTATGTGTAATACTGAATACTGTATATGTATATATAATATATAATATAATAATATGTATGATTGTTATTTGTGAGTTTTTTGTAATGTGTAAATTCAAATCATTATTTGTTTGAAGTTTGTTTATTTTGAGATTTTAATTTTACTGATTTGGATTTAAAATGATTTGTCTTCTAGGGGTTAACCCGATTTGTGAGTTTTTTGTAATGTGTAAATTCAAATCATTATTTGTTTGAAGTTTGTTTATTTTGAGATTTTTATTTTACTGATTTGGATTTAAAATGATTTGTCTTCTATAGGGTTAGGGGTTAACCCGAAAAATACAGTAATGGATATCAGATAATAATATAATAGTATTATAGTATATAATAATACAAATACATATAATAAATAGTGTGCAATTTAAAAAAATGTCTGACTACCATCAATATGGCAATGACATTGCAATGTGGTTAAGGGTTAACCCGATTACTGTATTTTTGGTGTGGTGCCCCGCGGGGTCGCGGTTGCTTCTGCTTCTGTGCTTCTGTGGTGTGTGTGTGTGTTGTTTGTGGTGTTGTTTCGGGGTACATTCCATTGCAAGCTGAAGCTGTGCAGACAGCCGCGCGGATCGGACGGACCGCTGCGGCAGGGGCGACAGCGGCAGCGAGCTCGGCTGAGCCTGACCTGCCTACGGCAGGCAGAGCCACCAGAGGTGGCGAGCATGAGCAAACGCCACGACGGCCGCACATGCACCAGGCGCGGCTGGCCCGCACCCGCACGATTCCAGCCAGGAGTCCCAACACAAGCGAGCCGGAGCGAACCAAATTGTTCGCCACCCCCGTGCGCCTACGCCAGTCAAGTATAGTATACGTGCGGCCCACCTGCCCGCCGGCCGTCATTCGCAGGTATCGCCGACCACAAGCACGAGTACATGATCGCGGGTCATGTACTCGCCCACGCCCTCCGGGAGCAGCGGCAGCAGCACCGAGAGCACCGAGGCGCAGAAGGAAGTACTCCACACCACGGTGCGCAGCAGGTCGAGATTTGAGGCGTACAGAGGGATGTAGAGGATGCGGCAAATGATGACAAGTATGGCGAGCGAGGCCTGCCACTCTGGCCGCATCTCCATCTCCCGCGCGGCGTAAATCCCGGCGAGGAAGATGGGCAGCCCCTCGACGGTGTTCAAGTGGGCCGAGTGCATCCGCGCCGTCAGGCTCCAGCCGCGCAGCGGCGCGTTGACCGTCCCCGCGAGGACCCTCGCGTTCATAGAGCGCGGCTGCTTGTTATCGTACTTGCCGATGAAAGTGCAAGTCGCCAGTCGGCCGATGGCGGCCGTGAGCTGGAAGAGGATAAAGTATATGCCCAGGCAAGCGAAGGGTACTTTCTGTCCCGGCATCCAGGCCGGCACCAACCGCAGCAGTGCACCAGAGCTGAGCGCCGCCGACACGAAGCCAAGCGCGAGAGCTATCCCGGCGGCGTTGCAGCTCAGCAGGTAAGTCGACCCGCCCGTGGCTGTTGCTACGCTCATGAGCGATGGACTTCGCGTGTTATGCGTCGGCGTGGCCAACGGCGTGGCTGGCCGATGCGGATGGGCTATATGCTATGCCACGCCTGGGCAGCTCCGTGGCTGGTTAAACGAGGTTGCGTGGACGGAAAAGTGGACGAAACGTCTGGAATAGAATTCTAAGGTTAGTAATTCCCGCGTCCCCGCGTTCCGCGTTCCCGCTGTCAGACCACTCTTGTACGTTGTAAGCAGGGGACGTTGTTAGTCCAACCTTGCGGGGCATTTAGAGCTGCCGTCCTGCCCAACGCGATTTCTTAATCCGCACGTAGACGGCGTACGGCGCCGACGGCTCTCTTTTTCCTCTTTCTCTCTCTCTCTCTCTCCCCCTCCCTCTCCCCCCCGCCCCGCCTGCCCCCTGTCTCCAAAGACATCCCCTTACCTGTCTCTCTCTCCTCTCTCACCCCGCAGACAGGAACAGGAAGGATACCTGGTACGCTGATGAATGTGAATGAGATACCCCGATACATGCTGCTGTGTTCCACTGTACCCTCCGCCCACAATCCCAGCCAGCCATTTCCATTTCGCATTTTTCGCGCAACCACACCGGCGGCGGACACCGGGCACCGGGCACACCGGGCACACGCGCAATACTCTCTGGCGTTCTGATTCTGGCTCGGGCACGGGGGGTACGGGTATACGGGTATACGGGTACCGGGTACTCGGGTAGGGGTGCGGTAGGCGGTAGGCGGTAGAGTAGCTCTAGGCGTACTGTATACTGTATAGGGGTAGTAGGGCCTACCTCGGGGGTTGAAGTACTAGGAGTCTAGTAGACGATGATGATGATAAGTTTACCCCTACGAAACACCTAACACCCCCTCCCCACCACAGCACTCTCTCACACACCCCTCCCCACACACCGCCCACCCCCCCTCCCACCACCAGCCGATTATCCAGCTCGCTGTTGTACTGTTGTTCTGAGCCGCCGTCCGTGGCGGTCTCTGGCACTGCTACTGGTCCAGTAGACCAAGAATAGACCTAGCACCAAGCTAGCTGATGATGATTACTGAGGCTTGGCGCTATGGCATGGCTATCCTACGTGGGCAATACCATATTCGGTATTCATAGCCGACCCCTGGATTCAGTGAATACGGTATTCAGGCGGCGAGCGCAGCGAGCCGTCCCTATATTCACCGCCGCGCAACGCGCCCGGAGGGCCGCCGGAGGCAAAAATATATATTATTATAAATTATATAATAAGATCAAAAATATATCATAAACTGGGTCGGTGCTTTTTGTGCGTGTGCTGTGTGCTAGTGCGGTGCGTGTGGGTGTTAAAATATATCATAAAAGAAAAAGAAAACGAGCAGATATATATCCATATCGATGTCTATAAATATATGTAATAACGACGACCAACGACCAACACCTACACACCAACACCCACCCCTGCTCAGGGTTAACCCAGTGAATTAATAATAGCCTCAGTTTCCAGGCAAATTCCAACCATTTTCAGGCATTTTTTTAAAGAACTTTCTGCATCTCAATCAATATGCTCTCCTTCGCAAGCATTCCGACGGTGTCCTTGCTGGCGTGGCCTCGGTGCGCCGCCGCCCGCCAACCCGTGCACTTTGCACACGACCCCGCGCGCTGCCACGCCCGTTCCAGCCGCGCCGCGCCCGCCCAATGCGTGCAGCTGTTCGGTCGACCACGACCACCAAGGCGATTCAGTCGCCTCCACGCAAACTCACGCCTCCCTCCCCCCGCGCCCGTGCTCGCAGGTCGCGCCCAAGGTCGTCCCCACTATGCAGTTCGGCCGCGGCGCCCCTGCCAAGCCGCAGGCGCCGCCGGCGTTCGCGTACGGTCTCGCGGGCGGCAACAACGTCCTGGGCGAGTTCGACCCGGCCAACTTCCTCGAGGGCAAGACCGAGCTCGAGGTCTTCCGCTACCGCGAGGCCGAGCTCGCGCACGGCCGCGTTTCGATGCTCGCGTCGCTCGGCTTCATTGTCCAGGAGAAGTTCCACCCGCTTTTCTCCGGCGACGGCGGACCTGCCATCGACCAGATCCCGCAGCTGCCGCCGGCGCTCTGGATCGCGCTCACCATCGGCATCGGCGCCGCCGAGTTCTACCGCATTCGCAAGGGCTGGGCGCCGCTCGACGAGACCGGCAAGGCCGAGACTGCGCTCCGCGAAGGCTACATGCCGGGCGACCTCGCGTTCGACCCGCTTGGCCTCGCCCCGGAGGACGGAGGAGTTCGCCATCATTCAGGAGAAGGAGCTCTCGCACTGCAGGCTGGCGATGATCGCGGCCTCGGGCTTCCTCGCGCAGGAGGCCGTCTCGGGCGCCACCTGGGGCACCTGGTGGGGCGACGCCACTTTTTAGGCATACCTCCAACCGCATCGGACCCGGGTCTACCTCCCCTCCCAGCCCGTGCACCAGCTAGCATGACCGCCCCTCGGGTGCCGTCTTCCCCCCTTAGAGTGAGGAACGGCAGTGCAGTCGAGCTTTTTTTTTCCGCGTGACATCTGTGTGCAGACAGACACACGTGCACAGCGTGTTTTTCTTGTTTTTAGATTTTATTAGAGAGTAGTTTGTCTACCAACTTGTACGCTTTCAAACGCTCTCAGCCCAATAACTTTTACAGTTGACGAGTGACAAGTCGTTTCTTGGGATTGGAGAGTGGCGAGTGGCGCGCATCATTTTATTTCAAAGGTGCTCTGCGCTCTGCAGCTAACTACTAATTAACCGCCATGGCATGCTATGTGCTATGTTTGGTTTTATATAATAAATTCGCTTTGCTCATGTACATGTATCATGTTCATGAGCGAGCACCTTCAAACAAATGCCTTGTGTAACATAATAAATAAATGTGAATGTGAAATGTTAGATTGTGCAAAATGTTACAGATAGTATCGAGATTGAGATTGTGATCTCGAGATTGAGATTGTGATCTCAATTTCAATGATGATAATGATGATGAGATGTGATATGATGATGATGATGATGATGATGATGGTTTTTCTTCGTCTTTTTCTTCTTATTCCCCCGCCCCCCCCTCAACTTGCCTCAACCCCACACACCACAAAACGAACCAATATCCAAACCACCCAAAATAATGAAATATACAACAACCACCACCCTGAGACCTGAGCTTTGTCAATGAGCAATGGCAATGAGCTTCAAGCTTCAATGTCAAAGCTCTAACTCTAAGCTCAATGGGAGTCAGTTTCAAATCTATAAAGTGGCTACGTGCCCTCCTAATCCTACTTTACAAGTTTGATCACTACAGCATATACAATATACCCATCACCATCAACCAATAGCCATCAACCTTTATACTATAATCCCACACCTCCCACAACATCACATTTGTCTACCTATTATTGTGCCCTAGTCCCAGGCGGGAGGCGGGTCGGTGTGAGCCAATTCGCCGGTCGGTGTGAGCCAATTCGCCACCGCCGTGTGCCCTCGTCTCTCGGCAGCCTCCGCTGCTGTCAGAGTGACGCCGTTGTGGAGCGGCGTACGGTAGGTCCTGTCTGCGCCCTGCGAGCACAGAAGTTGCACCATCGCCCCGTGGCCATACGTGGCCGCCGCGATGAGCGGGGTCTGCCCGTCGCGATTGCACGCGTTTGGAGAGGCGCCCGCAGCGAGCAGCGCGGCCGCGACTTCTAGGTGGTCGTGCTTGGACGCCGCAAGAATAGGCGTCGATCCAACCTTGTTTCTCAGCTCTGGGTCGGCGCCGGCAGCCAGCAGGTCCGTCACAATCTCAACGTGCCCGTAGCGCGCCGCAACCCCGAGGCACGTGTTCCCGCTCTCGTCGTCCTGCAGGTTCACCTCCGAGGTTGACGCGCCGGACCGGAGCAAATCTCTGACGTCCTCGGCGCGGCCGTCGCGCGCCGCGTGAAACAGGAGCGGCCGCGTGACGTACAAGACATGTCGGCCAATCGGCGAGGTGGCGTAAGGCGGAAAGGGCGAGCGCGCTGACTGCATCGCTCGCGGAAGCGCGCGTCGCGCGCGAAGACAATCCGGATGGCAAGGCCTCCCGGGGCTGCTGCTTTAGTAGCCGGCGCGCGCTGATGTGAGGGCTGGAGCACAACACGTTGGCTGTGCCTGGTGGCCGCTGGACCTGGTGGCGATTGGACGTGCGCTGTGAACTGTGCGCTGTGAACCAACGGGCGCCGAGGTCAACGGTGGCGCTAGTTTACGCACGCCCGGGCACGAGCCTACCGCCCGCCGCCGCACTGGGAATGGTCGCCCAGCAGCGCTGGCTAGCTTGCCTGGCCGCTCGCGAGCTCGGTCCGCGCTCGGTCACGGCGGCGCGCGCCGTTGACGCCGCCGCTCTCTCGCTCCGCGCCGGGACGGTGCAGCTCTCGACCCACATCGAGCTGTCGCAGACGAGCGACGCGGTGATGTCCCTCTCGCTCGAGGCCATCGACGAGCGCTACCTGCTTGCCGGCTGCGCAGACGGGTCCATGGCCCTGTACGACGTCGCCGACGTACCTTCAATGCCCAAGGGCCCGCCCGACGCGCGCGAGCCCTTGGTACGTGTGTCGAAGCGCACGTGCCCCGGCGCGCACGACATGGCAATCTCGTCCCTGCAATGGTTCCCGCACGACACGGGGGCCTTCATCTCGAGCGGGTACGACGGCGTGGTCAAGCTGTGGGACACCAACACCATGGCGCCTGCCTGTGCGTTCGAGACGTCTGGCCGCGTCCACTGCGCCTGCATGTCCGAGGTTGCGTCCAAGCACAACCTGATTGCGACCTGCTCCGACGGCGACTCGGCAGACGTGGTTCTGTTCGACCCGCTGGTGGGCCACACGGCGCACCGGCTGGCTGGCCACCGCGGCGTCCCGTGGTCGCTCTGCTGGTCGCCACGTAGCGAGTACGAGCTCGTGTCTGGCGGATCCGACGGCTCTCTCCGCCTGTGGGACATCCGCAAGAACATCCGAGGATGCCTGCGCGCCTTCGACCAGCACCACACCTTTGCGCGCATGCAGGCCGCCACCGCCTCCGCCGCCTCCGGGGGGGGCTCCTCGCGCGACCGCAGTGCCACCAGCGCGTCCGACATGCAATCGGCGCCGCTCGGCGGCGGCGCACAGCGAGGGCGCGGCGGCGGCGGGGGCGGCCTCGCCGCGGGGAGCCTGGCTGCGACGGCGCGCAGGCTGGCGGACCCCAAGGCGCACCACGGCGGCATCACGTCGGTGGCCTTCTCGGCCGACGGCAGCGTGCTCCTCTCCGCGGGGCGCGACCACCGCCTGCGCCTCTGGAACGCCGCCTCGGGCGAGAATCTGCTCGTGCACTACGAGGATGCCTACAACAAGACGCGCAGCCACAAGCAGATCGCCCTCTCGCCGCAGCTTGGCCGCGCGGGCTCGCGCGCCTACTTCCCCTCGACGGACGCGCTGCGCGTCTACAACCTCTTCACGGGTGAGCTGCTACAGGTGCTCAAGGGTCATTTCGGCGAAGTGCTCTGCGTTGCGGCTGCGGCCGCGGACCACAAGCTCTTCTCGGGCGGTGACGACGGGGCCATCAACGTCTGGACGCCGCCGCCGTGCGGGCTTACCGCGCCCGCGCCGGTCGAGCGCTGCCGACCGCCCGAGCGCGCGGGGTCGTCATTGGGGTGGGCCTCCTCGGCGCGCGATGCCGCGGGCGGCGCGCATAGCGGAACCATTGTGGACTTTATCCAGGCGCCGAATCGGCACGGGGCGCCGGCGGGGCGCGGTGGGGCGGGTAGTAGTAGTAGTAGTGGCGCGCTTCCGGTGCGTGCAGAGGTGGACGAGGACGCGTGGAGTGAGGACGACGAGCCGCCGCCGACGAGACCACCGCCGAAGAGGCGGAGGCGTATTGGCCAATAGTACTTGGTTAGGGAGGGTGATTGTGTCTAAGTTGTTCTTTGTCTTTGTTCCGCGCGGCTCTCACTCTGAACTCTGCGCTCTGCGCTGTGCGGAGCGGACACTTGGCGAGTTGTTCCTCCTGTGTGGTCCTCCGGTGGCTCTGCGGGCCGGGGGGCGGGGCGCCACGCGCCACAGCGACGGCGGTCCTCTCGCGCTCGTTTTCTTGTCTTTCCTCTTTCCTATATATTTATATATGTCCACCACCCGTCTCACGCATCACTGATTCAGATGGCATCACGCAACCAACCAAAACTCTCAATTCTCATTCATCATAATCTTAAATTAATAATTAATAATCATCTTCATCTACATCTACATTGAATGTACATTGAATGTCTGCACACATCTACTTTAATACAATTTACAATTTCTTATATTGTCTCATGTCTATGTCTATATCTATATCTAACCTATCTTACTATCTATATATATAATATATTATTATTAAGTTTAATTTTAATTATTATATATTATAAACCTTCACCTGCACCTGTCGACAGCTTGTCGCTTTTTTTTTTGGCGTGAATCGTCGACACATATGCATATGACAAATGACTCCTATAGCAAATAAAGATAACCACTTCCCCTATTTTTCGTGTCTCCATTCACCGACTTCTCCTTATCACATCCTAATACCTAATATAGAATATAGTCGCTGTGGGCGAGCAAGTTCGAAGTTCGAGAGCCGTGGAACGAGACAGACGAGTCGAGACGATAGAAAACATGGTGCACGGCGATCGCGCCGAGGTATCGAGGCAACAGCTGAACGCGAGAACATGGCGAGTCGAGACGAGACGGGCAAACTAGTAGAGGCTACGGAGATCGAGTCAGCGCCGCCGAGGCCGCCGGCGTAGCCGTAGCATGCGCGTGCCCTGCCCCGAGGCCACGAGATCCGAGACGGTGGGGATCCGAGGCCCTGGGAGTGAACGCAGAGCAGGTGGGGGGGTGGGGGCACACAAAGCACGGGACGCGCGCGGGGCGGGGTGAGGGGAAGTTGGTCGACCTCTTATCCAAACACAGAGACTACACACAGGAGGCATCATACCGTGGGGAGTGGGTCGATCGAGCGACGTGCGTCGATCGAGCGAGGCGCGAGCGAGCGAGTGTGGTTAGCGAGACTAGCGAGACTAGCGAGCGAGAGACGGCGCAGAACACGCGTCGAGCCCGTGCAACAGCCACTTGCGCCACGGCGGCCCGGCGGCTCTGGCAGCAGGAGCGGCCAAACTGCCACCCACGCGCGACAGGCTCTGTCCCTGTGCCCGAGGGTTCGTCACGACGTCGTGTGGGCGCACTCACTCCTCGTCGGCATACTTGCTCTTCTTCTCCCTCTTGTCGCCCCCGTCGCCTGCGACCACGGAAGGCGCAGCGATGAGTCGAGGTGGCACGCCGCGCGCTTTGGCACGGCGAGGAATGTATAGCCGCTGGTATACCTTTGGTTTTGGAGTCCGTGCGGGTCGAAAGATGCGGCACCTTTGGTTACGTTAGAAACGAAGGGTGTTTATGTCAGACACGGAGAGAACGTCAGGCACGGTGCTGCGGCCATGGTCGTACCGGAGGGGCGTCTCTCAATCGTCTCGCCGATGGCGCCGGCTGCGAGTGGCGGCGCTTGGCCTGCCCTACCCGCCGCCGGTGGTAGCGAGGTGGTGTCCACTCTGGCGTCTTCACTTGCGCGCGGGCGGGTGACTGGTTACAGCCAGGGTGGTGGGGAGAGGAAATAGTACGATTCACAGCCGCCGAGTCAGAATGACTGACGCGCGCTTATCGGAGTTTCGGTAAAACACGTCCCTGGGAAATCGCTTATTACTACCGAAGCTTGCAGTGACCCACGCGCACCATCCCACTCTTCTTCGATTGCGCGCCGGCAAAAGGCTGGTGCGATTACAGCCAGGCGGGGAGTGCCGGTGGCGGATGGGTGAATAGCGGGGCTTGCCCCAGGGGTGGGAAGCGCATGAATACCAGGGCCGAGCTAAACCAACATTCAAGACCAAGTGAGAGGAGTGGGGCACGCCGCGCACCATCCTTCTTGTCGTCGTCACCACGGGACTTCTAGTCCTTCTTGCGGCGCTCTTCGTCGGACTCGTCCGAGTGGTGCTTCTTCGAAGACTTCTTCTTCGAGCGCCTCCGGTCGTCGGAGGGTGAGCGCGAGGGGGAGCGGCGGGGGCGCTCGCGCGAGCGCGAACGCGAGGGCTCGCGCCGGCGGTCGTCGTAGTGATCGGGCCTGCCGTAGCCGCCGCCGCCGCCGCGGTAGCCGCCGCGGTCGGGCGGGCCGCCGTAGCCACCGCGGTCGGGCGGCCCGCCGTAGCCGCCGCGGCCAGGGGGGCCGCCATACCCGCCGCCGCCGCCGTACCCGCCGCCGCCGCCGCCGCGGTCGTAGCCCCCGCCCCCGCGGTCGTAGCCCTGCGGCCCGGCCTGCCGGCCGCCCTGGGTCTTCGCCATCTCAATCTTGACGCGGCCGAGCGGGCCCTCGCCGCCCTGAAGCGCCTCCATCATGTCGTGCGCGTCGCGCTCGTCCTCAAAGGTGACAAACGCGAAGCCCGGAGGGTTGCGCGCGACCCACACGTCGGAGAGCTTGCCGAAGCGCGAGACCTCGTCCGTGATCTCTTCCTTGCTGATGCGCGGGTCCAGGTTGCCCAAGTAGACACGCTGCACCATGGCTGAAAAGCGATCCGCGTGTTCGCACACCGACAATGCGCGCACGCTGCGGCAAAAAAATACGGCAGGGGAGGGACGGGGCCATCGCAACCCACACAGAGAAAAAGCGGCTTCAACTAGGCGTTTCGCGTTACGCGCTATTCACGCGCTGTCAGGTTTTTTATGTTGCGACACCTCGGCGCGACCGCGCTGAGCGCGCGCGTGCTCTCCAGGGCGTCGACTCCGGTGCTGCGCATTGGCTCGGTCACCGACGTGGGCGCGGCGCTCGCGCTTATGCACTTGCGGCGCGTCGGCGCTCTGCTGGTCTGCGACCCGGCCGGCGCCGGCTCGTCGGAGGACGCGGTGCCGCTTGGCATCCTGACCGAGCGCGACGTGCTCGAGAAGATTGACTTTGACACGCCGCTCGCCACTGTGCGCGTCGGCGACGTGATGACTCCGCAGCAGAGCATGCAGCTCGCGGCCGCCGAGGACTCGCTTGACGATGTGCTATCGAGAATGGTGGCGGGCGGGTTCCGCCACATGCCCGTCGTGCGCGGCGCGCTCGCCATCGGGATGGTCTCGATGCGCGACATCGCCCATGCGATCATTGCGGGGGCCAAGGAGCAAGAGAGCGCCGTCACCGCTAGCGTTCTGTGCAGCGCTCGCTCGCGCACGATCAACCTGGGCTGCTTTGCGAGGCCCTCGTGCATCGAGGCGCCGCCCGCCTCCACCGTTGCCGACGCGGTGCTCATGATGCGGCAGTGGGGAGCGGACTCCGTCCTGGTCCCGTCTGAAGGCCCGTCGGTCGGCCGGTCACGCCACGCTTGCGGCATCTTCACCGAGCGCGACTATATCCGGCTCCTTGGCTCCGCCACAGCGCTTAACCAGAGCATTGACCCGCGCCGGGTCGACCTGGCCCGCTGCTGCACGCCCGCCTCGGAGCTTGTCAGCGCCACCGCCGCCACACCGGCGATGGAGTGCCTCGCCAGGATGGCGCACCAACACGTCCGCCACCTGCCAGTGATGCAGGACGTGGAGGCGGACGCGGATTTCGAGCTGGGAGAGAGCGACGAGCCGCCCGCGCCGCCATCGCTGCTCGCTGTGCTCTCAGCTCGGGACGTGCTTGCGCAGTTCTTGCCGCGGCCCTCGATCGAACAAGTGGCGGCGGCGCTCTGAGAGAACCTCGCTTCTGCTCGACGGGGTCAACACGCTAGAGATCCGCGGCGCGAAGTGCGGCAAGCCGCAGGGCCACAGCGCTTCTACCTCGCGGTTCACCCGAAGCCCGGGCGCGCTGGCACTGCGCGCGCATATTTGGCCTTCGGCGCCTTGCGCACTCGGACGAGGCCCGGTAGAGGCGCGTGGCCCGGCTCGTGTTATAGTTGTTGAATGGGCGCAGTGGTGATTTTGTGGCGTTGTGTTTTGTTTGGTTTTGGTGTATATTTGATATTTGTTGTGGTTGGCCTGGTTGGTTGGTGGTATGTATTGATATACTGTGGCTCTGTGGGGTAGGGGTCTAGATGAAAAGACTGGTACAATTAAGCAATCATTTTTTTTTCTCCATCTCCACCACCACTCTATTAGAGACTCTGATCACTAATGAAACAGAGACAGAATCATGTAACAACTTTCAACTTTGAACAAACACCTTCCCACACGTCACTCGAAGAGAAGGCTCGACTATATCTATATACATCTATATCGCCGTTCCTCACTCTAAAGGGGGAAGACGGGACCCGAGGGGCGGTCATGCTAGCTGGTGCACGGGCTGGGAGAGGGGGTCGACCCGGGTCCGATGCGGTTGGAGGTATGTCTAGAAGGTGGCGTCGCCCCACCAGGTGCCCCAGGTGGCGCCCGAGACGGCCTCCTGCGCGAGGAAGCCCGAGGCCGCGATCATCGCCAGCCTGCAGTGCGAGAGCTCCTTCTCCTGCATGATGGCGAACTCCTCCTCGTCCTCCGGGGCGAGGCCAAGCGGGTCGAACGCGAGGTCGCCCGGCATGTAGCCTTCGCGGAGCGCAGTCTCGGCCTTGCCGGTCTCGTCGAGCGGCGCCCAGCCCTTGCGAATGCGGTAGAACTCGGCGGCGCCGATGCCGATGGTGAGCGCGATCCAGAGCGCCGGCGGCAGCTGCGGGATCTGGTCGATGGCAGGTCCGCCGTCGCCGGAGAAAAGCGGGTGGAACTTCTCCTGGACAATGAAGCCGAGCGACGCGAGCATCGAAACGCGGCCGTGCGCGAGCTCGGCCTCGCGGTAGCGGAAGACCTCGAGCTCGGTCTTGCCCTCGAGGAAGTTGGCCGGGTCGAACTCGCCCAGGACGTTGTTGCCGCCCGCGAGACCGTACGCGAACGCCGGCGGCGCCTGCGGCTTGGCAGGGGCGCCGCGGCCGAACTGCATAGTGGGGACGACCTTGGGCGCGACCTGCGAGCACGGGCGCGGGGGGAGGGAGGCGTGAGTTTGCGTGGAGGCGACTGAATCGCCTTGGTGGTCGTGGTCGACCGAACAGCTGCACGCATTGGGCGGGCGCGGCGCGGCTGGAACGGGCGTGGCGACGCGTGGGGTCGTGTGCAAAGTGCACAGGTTGGCGGGCGGCGGCGCACCGAGGCCACGCCAGCGAAGGACACCGTCGGAATGCTTGCGAAGGAGAGCATATTGGATCGAGATGCAGAAAGTGCGTGAAAAGTGGAAAGTACTTGGGTTGGTTTTACTTGGGTTGGTTTTCTTGGGTTGGTTTTTTTTTTTTTTTTTTTTTTGTTAATATCGCTATTATAAGTAAACCAATATCCTGTATACCAGGGGGGGGGACTTGAACGACAGCAACAGGTAGGTGTTTCGTACAGCGAGAGGATTTTACTAAGTCGGTGTCGCTTCTTCTATTAACCAATTAATAAACAGTTAAACCTAAATCTAAACCGTTTAGTAAACACGCCCTGTTTATAGTTTGTTTAGTTTGTTTATTTTGTCGCGGTCGGCGGGCGCTTGTTTATAAACGAAACCCGTTTAGTTTAGTTAGTTTAGAAAATCTCCTTTTCCTTTTGATTTAGGTGTTCATAAACAGCTGTTTATGTTATGTTTATAAACGTGCCTTAAAATAAAATTTGTAACGGCCATGGATGGCGGCGCGCTTCGCCGCCGGCCGCCGAGTTTACTCGAGCCGGAGCTCGGCCGGCTCGATTGCATTGGCAAGAATCCTGCGGCTGGGCCCCGACCTGCGCTTTGTTTGAGCAGCGCGCGGCGAGGGGGAGGGGGGGGGAAGGGCAGTGGCGAGCGAATGCGAGTGAGTGGGGTTGGGATGAGGGGGTGGGGGTGGGCAGCATTGATGTTTAATGTTAGTTTGTTTTTATTTTTTATTTTTTGTTTATAAACAGTTTAGTGCTCCTAAACACACACACACCCCGCAAACAGTTTAGTTGTTTGTTTAGTTAGTTTAGGAAACGCCCTCCTCTGCCCCCCTCTGTTTATAAACCGCCCTGTTTATAAACAGTTTTCTTTTCAGCCGTTTAGTTAGTTTATTAGGAAGCTCCTAATAAACTCCTCACGCTGGTTTCGTATCAAGTAGAGCTAGGGGTAAACTTATCATCTTAAACAGGCGCACCGAATCTGACTGGATTAGGCGATTAGGCGGGGGGAGCATTACCCGAGGTGCGGGTGTGGCGGCGTGGCGAGTACCGTAGCGACGCGCGCTAATACCAGAGGTGATGGGGATTGATGGCCACGCCACACACACACACACACTGACTGACACACCGACACTGCACACTGCACAGGGTCCCGTGTATCCGCTTCAGGCTTCAGTAATACACTATAGTATACGTATACGGTATACGACACTAAAATAGTATAAGTATAAGTATAGTCACTATCTATACATATACATATTATACGTACAACTTCACGAACACTGAACACTTAAAAAGCCGCTATCTACTATCTATTATAATCCATATATAAACACACGAATTCGGAATTGTGAAAGGTCTACTTCTAGTCCCCTCTACCTCTAGCAGAGCTACTCTCTACGCAGGGCTACTAAATCTCCCTCTCCCCCCACGCGCCGCCGTGCACAATACCACGATATCAACCTACAACATCCACACAAACCACCTGTGTGCGCCCACACTCTTCTGACCGTCTCTGAAGCAATGCTGGGCCTCACCATCAGGCGAAGAAGAAGAAGCCGATACAGCTGTTGGGACTACAACTCCACCTCGGTATCGTACCACGGCGCGTCGGCATCTCCAAAGACGCTCGCAAACAGCCCAGCGGGGCTGGGCCACTCCCACTCGAGACGCAATTGTTGCGCCACGCCTGACGCGTAGAGCTGGCCCAGTAGCAGCACCGCCGCAACTAGCCCTGCGTTGCGCCATGAGACCGCTGGCGGCGCGGGTAGCGGGCTGCCCTGGGCGGCAACAGGCGCGCTGGGGGCAGCGGCCTGGCTGCGCGCCGCCGCCTCTCCCGCGGCCTGCTTCGCCTCGCGCGCTGCTGCGGCAGCCTCTGCCGCCTCCCTGACCGCCCCCGCCGCCTGGCGCGCTGCTGCGGCGGACCCTGCCGCCTCCCTGACCGCCCCCGCCGCCTGGTCGGCCAGCGAGACGGCGCACGCTTCCGATTCGGCGAGCGCGAGCGCATCGGCTTGGCCCTTTTCGCGCAGGGCCTCCTGCGCCGCTGTCTGGCTCGCCTCGAGCCGCGAAATTTGCTTTTTGATCGACTGCAGGCCCGTGTCTCCCTGCAGCGCGTCCAGTTGATTGCGGAGCTCCAGCAGCTGGGCGGTGATCATCTTGGTCGATTCCGCCAGGTCGTGCGCCAGGGCTCCGGTCGCAGCCGCAGCGCCAAACGGCAGCACGTCGTCGTCCGCCTCCTCCCCGCCCTCGCTGCCGCTCTGAGACGGCTGAGAATGATGTGGACTCAGACTGCGGCGCGGGTGCTGCGGCGAGTGTAGTCGCGACGCTAGGCGGGTGGGCGTGACGCGTACGGGCGTCGGCGTGCCGCCGGTCGACGAAGCTCTGCTCGACGTGTCTAGGCACGCTGGCGTACTCCGAGACCAAGCATCATGCTCGAGTCCGGGCACAACGTCCGTCAGATAACGCCTGATGAGACGCCCGAGGCGTTCCTGCCTGGCGTCACCCAGCTGGTGTTTGTGGGCAAATGCGGCTGCCAGAAGGTCCGGGTCGTCGACAGAGGCGCCGTGCAGGCCAATGCGGTCAGTCCTGCCTTGGCCGAGTGCAACCTCGAGATAGATGAGCGGCAGTGCAGAGAGGCTGACTCGCTGCGCCACGCTAGGCGGAGTGCCGGGCGCCGCGCCCATGTGCTCTTGCCCAGCGGCGCCATGACCCGCCGCCCACATGCAAACAGGCTGGCGATGTTGTCGACCGGCTTGTCCGCCCGGTAGGTCTTCGAAAAAAACGACAATTTCATTTTTTTATTAAAGAAACGAGTTAGTTTCTAGCTAGGTTTACCGTACTCTTACTCGTAGCTCTAGCTCTACTCCTCGTATCCGTTTCCAAGATAAAATACAGCATAATACCTAATAACCTAGAGCTACCCCCCATTTCCCATGTCCCTAATAATACAATAGGGTGCTGCACTGCTGTTGCAACTAGCGCATCAAAAAACGTATTTTTACCCCTCGCGCTCACAAAAAAAGAGGGGGGGGCGGGGGGGGGTGGGGGGGGGGGCGACGAAATAAGGCGCCCCCCCCCACACACGCCACACGACAGCACCAGCACCCCAGCACCAATATATTACCATTATCAACAACTCAATCACAACTCACAACTCATCCACGACCCGTCCTCAACCCGTCAAATCTCGACACCTCGGCCTACTCCTACTCTCCACTCTCTCTCTTTCTTTCTCCCTGCTCTCCCTACTACTTCTACAGAACTTCTACTTAACCAACTCCGCCACCCCTGCTATTTTCTACAGACACCAGGGTGTTGTAACGGCGACGTGTACCTGTTTTGCAAAGACACGGACACGAACTTACACCTTTTCCTTCGAACGCCAGCTTGCTCTGGGCCTATGACTTCCTAGGCCCATATGAAAGCTTATGACTAGGGAGGAGCTTGACTCCGAAGGTATAAGCTGAGATGCCAAGATTTCCATGACAAAAAAATGGAGCGTCGTTGTCGGGTCGCTCTTCCGGGGCCTCCGGACGGGCTCCGGGGCCATGCCATCCACTAGTTTCGCATCAAGGACTCAGAGTCAGAGATACAACTTATTGTCCAAGATAGATGTACCTACTACTGTATTTGCCTGCATTAGTTAGTACTCCCTGCGGTATCCCGGAGGATGCCCGCCGACATTCCTAAGTACGCTCTTCGGCCACATTCCTTCGAACGACTTGCACATCCCGTTCAACACATTGCGGCGCCCGCCGGGCGCCCGCCCTTTTGTATGT
>Ga0209390_10004051_pt1 | contig 22546 bp, 6 predicted proteins | sample BON01_FD_187212 | JGI IMG/M metagenome (GOLD analysis project Ga0209390, IMG submission 187212) | Freshwater microbial communities from Lake Bonney liftoff mats and glacier meltwater in Antarctica - BON-01 (SPAdes) (version 2) | ecosystem: Environmental > Aquatic > Freshwater > Ice > Glacier... | reverse complement strand
AGGAGGAGGAGGGGGGGGGGTTGGTGTTGGAAGTCCGATGACGATGATGATGATGATGATAGTACCTTGTCTCTTATTATTTTGTTATTTTCGTTAGTTTTATTTTGAAAGGATTGGTTGATTACGCCGCGGGTGAGCCGCGGCGCGTATGTTAGTAAAAGGTAGGATAGCTAGATGTTGGTGGTGGCATGACTTCTAGGGCAAATGGGAAATGGGAAAAGGCGACGACGACGACGTCGATTTTTTCTTGTGTGTATGTGGGCGTTTGCATGTGTTTGTGCGAGTCTTGAATAGGTAAGGTATCATTTAGGCACAATTCTATTTGATTGATTTTTACGTAGAATAAATGCGAGAGAGTAACGATGCAGTAAGTAGCAAGGAGCAGTAGCTGGCAGCAGGAGCAGCGAGGTCAACATCGGTAGGCGGGATGAGCTTGTCTTGTTGGCAGTCAAAGAATTGAATAGGAAGAAAGTCTTAAAACGAAAAGGAGAGACGCTTGCCTTGTGGTTTGCTTTGTCTATTGCTTTTGATCAAACTCGAAAGACTGCACGGAACTTATGCGGCGTGCGGCCATTTTCCGTGCACAAATGCAACCCGACAGCCCCTCCTCCTCCCTTCCGCGTGCTCCTTCATTTGTGCATCTTGCTGCGCCTTACCAATAATAACACCTCCTCTACACGTACATACACAGGCAGGGCCACCTCGAACCAGCAGCCGTCCGCATGCTTTCAGTTTAGCCAGCCGCCCTCCCTCCCTCCCTTCCACGCTCGCTGACGAAGCAATGATGACGTCCGCTTTCGCCCTTGCCGCTGCCGCCTCTACGGCCGCTGCCCGGCGCCGTGCCCTGCTTCTCGAAGCCCGCAAGCAGCGCGTGGCCTGGCTCCAGGACGAGGAGTACGAGGAGGTGGACGTGGTGCAGGCCCTGATGACAAAGCAGCAGCAGGAGCAGCAGCAGCCATCATCACAAACGAAACGCGGCACCCTCACAGGGCTCTTTGAAGCCGTGCCAGGCCTAGATGACGTGCTGCCGGCGGCGCGGGAGTACGTGGGGTTTCTGAACGAGCTCGCGGGGGAAGGTGATAGGGAAGCGATCGAATATGCACTTGACACCTTGTCTTCTACAGAAGAGAAGGAGGGAGAGGACGAGGAAGGGGCAGAAGGGGAGGAAGCCCCACCACTGCCCGACCTAGCTGTAAATGCCACCGCGTCCTTGTCCTACGAGGATTTTGTGTGGCTCTTGGCTCATCCAGGATCAGCCGAGGTGGTGAAATCCATGCAGCGTTTCGTCACCGCCTTCATTCAAAGCCAAGAACGAAGGAAGGGCATGCCCGCCCTCCCTCCCTCCTCCCCGTCGGCCCCCCGCCCGCAAGGACAGCATCTGCACGCGTTCATCAAAAGCTTGCGTTCGCAAATGTGCAAGAGCGAGGTTTGGGCGGCAAGATTGACTGTCGGAGGGAAACTCTCTTCTTCGTCTGCCTTACCCTCCTCCTCCTCTTCCTCCTCCACCTCTTCCTCCACCTGCGACGAACTAAGGGAACACCTCGAAAAATTCCTTGTCATCAAGCTGCACCGCTACCTCTTCACCGAATCCGAATCTCACGCCCTATCCCAACAAGAAACTAGCTGGCAAGCACGCCTCCACTCTCTCGCCTTCCTCAGTCCCGAGCACCTCGAAGTCCGCTCCCTCCTCTCCTCCTCCTCCTCCCCTTCCTCCGTCCCTTCCTCCACCTCCCAGGCCCTTTCCCCGGCCATCGCCGAATTAAGCCTCGTCCCTTCTCATAAAGCCCCGGCAGACATCATGTCTTGCCTCCTTCGTTGCTCCCACCGTCTCTCTCAAGCGCTGATAGCAGCCCACCCACCCGGGACTGGCCTACCCGGAGCCGACGAATTCCTCCCTGCCATGATTTTAATGATAAAAGAAAGTAACCCTCCTGGCTTAAGAAAAGCACTTGAAATCGTGCAGTTTTATCGATATCCGCCTCGATTGCAGGTGTCGGAGCCGGCGTATGTCTTTACGAATGTTATGTCTGCGGTCCATTTTCTGGAGACGGCGGAGGCGAGTCAGTTGAATATGACAAATGAGGTGTTTAAACGCTCCTTGGCGGCGTGTAGTGCTTCGATGAGGATGGGGAGGAGGGTGATGGCTAGTGGAGGAGGAGAAGGAGGAGGAGGAGGAGGAGGAGGAAAAGGAGGGGGAGGGGGGGAGGAGGAGGAGGGGGAGGTGTTGTCTGTGTCGTCTTCGCTTCAGAATTTGACGTTGGGACGGGTTACGTCTCTCTCGTCCTCGTCCTTCTTGTCGCCCTCCCTCGTTGTCGGCAACGGCACTAGCAACAACAACAAAAGCAATGGAGCTAATGTTTCTCAGCAGCCGCCAGCACGCAGCATCCAAAACATTAGACGAGAACGAATGGCAGGAGCAGCGGTAGCAAAAGTCGCATTTTCCACGAGCACAGCAGCAGTCCCTCCTTCCCTCCCTCCCTCTTCTCCTTCCTCATTGCGTCTGCAAGATGTGGCTGATGCCCTGCAGAGCCGTCATTGCAATAGCAGCAGCAGCAGCAGCAGCAGCAACAACCAGGGCAAGCATCGACAATCAGCAGAAGCACAATCCCACCTCCTCCTCCAATCCCTATCCTCCCAGCAGCTTGAAGAGGCCTGCTCCTTCCTTACTGCCTCTCCGCAGGATCTGAGAGTCAGCGATGTGTCGGCTTTGCTAGCGGAATATAGATGTCTTGCAACAGTGGCTGGGGAGTGCCTCAATTCGTTGCAGCAGCAAAGGAAGTAGATAGACCCAAAACGAACGACTATATGTGTGGAGGCGGAAGAGAGAAAACCAAAAAAGGAACAAATTGAAGCATGTACACATTTTTGTCCATTTTACCTTGCTCGCGGCGGCGACCTTTTACGACTTGACCTTTCTCGTTTGCTTTTGGTTTTGAGTCCTGTTGTTGCCTGCTTTTTCTTCTTATTTGGACGACCCTACTTAAAATCCCTCCCTATCTTGACTTGATAACCATGCATTTTTCCTCTTTCTCATCTTCTTCTTTCCTCTCGTCTTTCGCACACCATATATAATTCTTGAAAAGGGAAATATCTCTAAACTTCGTGGCTCTCTCTAGCTGCATCGCAACAATACAAAAACAATCTTCTCTTTAATACTAGCTCTTTCTACTATCTAAAAATGTGGATCCGCCACCTCTCCGCCCTAAAGAACCCCTGACCGCTCCCTCCCCTCCCTCCTTCAACTTCCCCCCTTCCCCTGCCTCCTCCCCTCCTCGTTATACTCCTAAGGGGTCGAGGCATTGCTAGCTTCGCTACTCTCCTGCGGCAACTCCAGTATCTCTTTCAGCTTCGGCTCCTGCTGCTGCTGCTGTCCTTGTGATTGCTGCTGCTGCAGCCGCAGCTGGAAGAGGGAGGTAGGCTTGGTCCCAGGGACGAGGGCGTTTTGGAAGTACTGCAAGACGATGGGGACGGCTTCCGGCTCGAGGATGAAGAGGTGGCTGTGCCCGACTATGAGCTTGAGGCTCATGGGTTTGTTGCTGAAGTCGGACCAGCCCCAGGACTTGATATAGGGGCACATGCTGTGTGTATGTTTTGTGTGTTGTGAGGTGTGGGAACGGGGGGAAGTAATCAGAATATGAGTTGATATAGCGGGGAGTTACAAAAATACACAAGCGAGCTAAAGGTATGCAGATAACCTGCAACTACCTGCACCCCCACCCTCCCGCAAACACACGTACCGGTCCTCGGTCCCATACAACGCATGAATCGGGCACTCCAATAGCCTGTCCGGCTCGCAATGATAAAAGTCCATCGCACTCAAATCCTTGGACGTGTGCTTGATAGCTGCCCGGTTATTAGCAGATCGCAAATTGCTGTAGTCGTCGGGCAAGCCTCCGTACCACCCCAGGATGGCATGCACGAGCAGCAAAGGCCCACAGCTATACCACCAGATCGGGGGGCGTATATGGGGAGGGCAAGCGCTCGCCACAAAGAGGTGGTCCAGAAGGAAGCCGTGCTTGAGCTGGAGCAGGTGCGCCGTCTCCAAAGCAACGTAAGACCCGTAGCTATGCCCAAACACGCTCAGAGGGAGCTCGCCCGGCTCCAGGTACCCCGCCAAGTGCAACGCCTTGACAACCGCCTCCGCCACTAGGTAAATGTCCCCCACGGGCTTCTCATTCAGGCGGGAGTCCCGCCCCGGCATAACCACCGTCACAATCTCCACGTCCTTGATCTGCCATTGATCGTACACACGCGAGGTCCCTCCCGCCCAGGGCAAACACACCAAGCGGGCCTTGGCCAAGGGCAAGGGGTGCGAGACATGGATCCACTGCTGCGTGCTCTGCTCCGTCATCACGGGCCGGATCACGCGCCGGCTGCCCAGTCCAAAACAACCGAAGCCGAAGCAACCGACGGGCACGGTTATCTCCTCGCCCTCGACGCCCGTGCCATAGCGCGCAGGAAGGGTGGTCGTTCTTATCGCCGTGGACTGCGAATGCCCCGACGTGGTACTAGACCCTCGCGCCAACGTCATCGCGCTACTGAGCTGGCTCTGTAGGCTGTCCAGTTGCCGCATCTCCAGCTCCACCTCCTCGATCACCTCCTTGTTCGCGCGCCAAGTAGAGGGCGTCGCTCTCCTGCCCAACAAAGCAGACGACACGCTCTTGATGGCCTTGAGCGTCGGGCGCTCCGTCGGCAGTGTTGCTCCATCCGCCGACGACGACGACGCCGACGATGCAGCTGGAGCCTCCCCCCCGCTGCTAGTGCTGCTGCTGCTGCTGCTGCTCGGCGCCTTGTTGCCCGATTGCTGGGAATGGATCATCTTGGTCACGTCCGCCACGGTCGTCGCCGGCCCAATCTTGGACGGATTAATCTCCACCCCGAACAACTGCCTGATGCGCGAAATGAGCTCGACAGTGCTAAAAGAGTCCATCCCCACGCTAAAGAGCGCCGACGATCCCAACACCTCCTTATGCCTCGCAATGGCCTTGATGGTATCGGCAACCATGGTCTGGATCTCCTTGGCCGTCAGCGCCCGATCCGTCGTCTTGGCCACGTCCGCCCCCAGCGTAAACTGCTTCAGGCCACCGTGCAAGAAGCTGGCGCGGTTCGGGTACACGCCCACGGCGTTCTCGCGGAAGAAGAGCTCGCACCCCATCGGCAGCCCGCAGACAATGGCGTCCTCCAGATCCTGTAGTGCGCGCTCCGAGCGCACAAACTCCACATTGGAGCGCAGCTGCATCTTGCGGACCTTGATGTCGTTGGCCAGAATCCCCACATCTGACAGACTCGTCATGCAAAATGCCGTGCCCGGGAGCCCCAGTGAGTGGCGCTGGCGGATGAGGGAGTCCATATAGGCGTTCGCGCTCGAGTAGGCAGCGCGCCCTCTCCCCCCCATGAGCGAGGCGACGGAGGAAATGACCACAAAGGTCTCGAGCCCCAAGTCCTTGGTGTGCTGATGCAGGTACCACGCGCCCAGCGCCTTGCAACCGCCAACCTTGAGCAAGTCATCCGACACCACGTCCGTCAAAACCGTATCGAGACTCATGCCCGCCACGTGAAAGACAGCCTTAAGCGGCGGCCGCCCCGAGCCTCCCTTCGCGTACTTGCCCACCAACTCCGCCATGTCCTTCTTGCTTGCCGTGTCGGCTACCACCACATCTATCGTGCACCCAGGCGTCGCAATCAAATCGCGGAACAAGGCCGCCACCCTCTCCGGTTGCTTGGTCACAGTGATGACAAAATGCCGCGCGCCCTTCTCGAACGCCCGGCGCACCACCTTGGAGCCAAACCCTCCCGCGCCGCCCGTAATCAGGTAGGTAGCGTTCTCGTGGTAGACGCGCTGGGGCATGAGCACCCGCACCGGCACGGGCGCACCTTCTGCGACCGAGTAGTTGCTGAGGACCACCTTGCCCATGTGCTTCCCGGCCTTGATGAGCTCGATGGCGTCGCGAATGCGGTCCATGGGAAAGACTGTGGCGGGGATGGGGTGATAGGCGCCCTTGGCAAGAAGGTCAAACACCTCGGCCGTTGTCTTGATAGTCAGCGGCGCGTCGTCCAGCGCCAGGCGATCCATGTCGATGGCGACAAACAGGCCATTCTTCCGCAGCGCCAGTAGACCCAGCTTCGCGTTGTCGTAGATGTCGAGCTTGCCAATCTCCAGGAAGCTCCCCCCCGACGCCAGCGCTTGCACGCCCAGCTGCTGGTGCTTGCCCGCCAACGAATTCAGGACCGCGTGCACCCCTCGATTGCCCGTGTCGCGCATCACGTCCGCAAACCAAGAGGTGGAGCGCGAGTCGTAAATATACTCAACGCCCAACGCCTTGACCGCCGCGCGCTTGCCAGCCGAGGCCGTGGCATAGACAATGGCGCCCACGTGCTGACAAACGGAGATGGCCGCGTGTCCCACCCCACCGGCCGCCGCGTGGACCAGGACCCGATCACCCTTCTTGATGCGAGCAATGTTGACCAGCGCGTGGTGCGCCGTGTTGTACACACTTTGCGTACTAGCCGCCACCTCGAAGCTGATGCTGTCCACAAGCTTCACCACTCGGGACGCGGGGGCATTAAGCCGGTTCCCAAAGCAGGAGGCTTCGGCTGTTGCAACGCGGTCCCCAACCTTCAAGTGCGTCACTCCCGCCCCAACCGCCGACACGACCCCGGCCGCCTCCATGCCCAAGTGCCGCCCATAGTAAGACCCTTCGAACGAAAGCTCGGGCAGCATATTGATGGCGATGAGGACGTCGCGGAAGTTGAGCGCTGCTGCGTGAATTTCCACCGTCACTTGACCGGCCCCAGGAGCCGGGACGGCGTGCGTCTGGAAAAGCACATTGATCTGCCCAGGGGTCGAGAGCTCCTTGCTCACATCGCAGCAGTACGCGATATCAGGATCCGTCGGTGGCACCATGCGGCTGCGGCGCGCCGGCACGTTCAGAGGGAAGTAGCGAGGCACCTGAATGGTGTCGTTCGAAACTAAGTATACCTTCTCCCGAGGCGTGTACGCCAGAATCTCGGCCACCTTGACCAAGGCCTGAGCGCGCGTCGTCCCCTTGGCTTCGTCGGTGCCCATGTCAATGAGACGCGCCTCGAGCGCGGGCAGCTCATGGGCAATCACAAAAGTAAAGCCCTGCATCGAGCCCTGGTTCGGCCGAATCTGCCCAGCGTAGGCTCCCTCCGTCACGACCCACAAATGCCCTTCCCGTCCCCCGCCGCTGCTCCCAGCCACCAGCGTGGCAATCTGCTGCTCGCACGCCATAGAAGCCTGACAGAGTTTGGCCAGCCGGCTAAAAGCCTTGGTTCCCAGCACCGTCTCGTCGCTCAGCCCCCCCAAAAACACGAGGCCCTGGAAGCCGGCATCGGCAGAAATGCCCTCCAGCATCTTGCCCAGGGCAGTCCCCCAAGCTTTGGCGCTGTCTTGGAGTTGCGCCTTGGGGTGGCTACCGCACGTCAGGACAACAGTGCGGCACTGAGGCCCAGCCACGCTCGTGAGGTGCTGAGTGAGCTGAGCGGCCAGCGCAGGGTCTTCGGTCACGACGAGGAAAGTGCGCGGAGCCGAAGGGATGGCACGGACCATCCGCGCCGCCACCAAGGTGCTGCTGGAGGTCACGTCCGAGGCGAACGGCTGCAGCGTCTCCGTCCAAGCTTGCTTGTCGCTTCCCTCCACTCCCAACACTAGCAGCTGCGCCCCCGGCGTCATGAAAGACTCGAGCGTCGTCAAAGCGTGAAGCACAGGCTTAGCCTCCGGGCTACTGCTGTTGCTGCTGCTGCTCCCCTGCTCCCACGCTGCCTTTCCCGACGCGTGCCACGCATGCAATGCAACGACATCAAAAGCATAATCCGCCAACTCCCGGGCCATTGCAGGCAACAGAATCTTGCGCACCCGCAGCCCTGCCTCCGTCGCGCCCATGCTGCCCGCCACCAAGTTCAAGACCTTCATGTCGTGCGAGCCGACGAAAACCTCAATAATCTGATGCGGGTCCAGCTCCAATTGGCCCAGGGCCTCGGCCAGCGTGGGTAGTGCCGCGTCTTCCACCACCTCCAAAATCCGGAACACGGTCGGCCCGCCGGCATTGGCTTCGTGGAACGCCTGGGCGGCACGCATCACCAAGGGGACCAGCGCGTCGACGACAACCGCTCGTGCCTCGGCCCCGCCGTCCAAAGCCAGCACCACCTCCTTCCCTGCTCCCCCTCCCTCCACCTTCACCACCGCCTCCTTGAACGCCTTCAGCAAGCTCGCGTCCGCCGTCGCGTTGCGTGACTGCCACACCAACTCCGAGAGCCGGGTCGTGTCCATGCTCGCGCCAAAGATGCAGCTGATACTCTTCATGGCAAGTACTAACACCCCCTCCTCGTCATACACCAAAACATCGCCCCCGCTCTTCTTCCGCCCCATGTAGGGAATCGTGCTATCGTGGTCCAAGAACACATAAAGCTTGTTGCTGCTAGGCTTGCGAAGGAAATGCGCTGCGTCAAACCCACCAGCATACATGACAATCTGTGGATCGTGCGAAGGCAGCAAAAAGAGAAGCTGATACAGGGCATCCAAAAGCTGAATCCCAAAGCTTCCCCCCTGCCGACCCCACTCCACGCTATCAAACTCCACCACGCTCAAATACGTATTATCCACCAAATTCCCATGCATCGACGAAATGACCTGAAACGACGGCCCGTACTCCGAAAGCCCCTCCCGGTTGATAATCCCATAAGCATGCTCCGTGTCCTTGGCCAGACAGTGCGTGTGTTGCCGCTGCAGGGCCGCCAGTCCCTCCTTCCCAATGTCCGCCAGCTGCCAGGGCGCCAGCAAGCCAAAGGCCCCCGGCCGCAAGTGGACGCGCGGGTCCAGCGTCCCATTCGCCGTCAGCAACGACGCATTCCCCCCGTCCTTATCGCTACTCTTGACCGCAAAGCCCGTGCAATGGTTTGTGTAGCTCGGCGCATCATCCCGCTCCCCCACCGGGACCTTGGCCGGCGTCGACCGCACCAAAAACGACTGCACTTCCCCTCCGCTCCCCTCCACCTCCTTCAACGCCAACTGGACAAGCGTCGAGGTCTGCCCCATACCTGTCTTGGGGATCTTGCACATACTCTTAAACTCGACGTTGCTCAACGTGCAAGGCAGACCGACAGCCTCCAAGGCCATCTCCACGTAGAAGCAGCCTGGCAAAATGTTTTGCCCGCCCATCTTGTGGTCCATCATCGGCTTGAAGGTACGATCACACACCTCCACCTCAAAGGCACCGCTCTTCAACGTGCCTGCCACGGGCCCCTGGAGGTAGAGGCCCGAGACATGCTCCCGGTCGTGTGTGTAGATCAGCTCGTGCATCCTCGTCTTGATGAAAGGGTGCTTCGGCAGGTCCACCATCGAGTAGTCCAACGCGTTGTACAGCCCATGCAGCTCCAACTTAATGTTCTTCTCAAACAGATTAGCCAGCAACTCCGTCATCACCTGCAAGCAGTGCCCGTTCCTTGTCAGCGTCGGCAGCACCAACGCCTCCCGCCCCGCCGCCTTGATGGTCTGCAGCATGGGCCCCGCCAGAGTCTTGTGAGGCCCAATCTCCAAGACTACATCTGGCGCCGTCTCCTCATCCGCAAAAATACACTGAACCGCATGCTCAAGCACCACGGCCGACCGCACGTTCTTGCACCAGTACAGGGCATCCGTCTGATGTGCCTCCTCCCCCGTGACCGTCGAAATAAACACCGGCGAAGTCTCCGTCTGCATCGAAACCCGCTCCGGGCTCTCAAGAAAAGCCAACCGCCGCTGCATCTCAGGCAAAATAGGCTCAACATGCGAAGAATGAAAAGCAATATTCCCCTGCACAAACGCAGAAAACGTACCAGCAGGCAGCTTGTCCTTAACCTGATCCAGCACCGCTTGCACGCCCGCCAGCACCGTACCCGTCGGGCTGTTGACACACGCAATCTCCACGCCCCCCTCCTGGCTAAACCCCGCCGAGGCCAAGAAATCCATCAGCTCGTTCTGTCCCATCCCCACGGCCAGCAGCCGCCCACAGCCCGCCAGCTTCTGCTGCTCCTGCGAGCGGTGATACACCACCTGCACCGCCTCCTCCAAGCTCAACAAACCCGCCGCATACGCCGACCCCACCTCCCCCGCAGAGTGACCCACCACCACCGACGGCAACACCCCACAGCCCTCCAGCAGCTTCAAAATTCCCATTTGCACTAAAAAGGTCACCGGCTGGGCGTACTGCGTCTCCCGCAATGCCTCCGTCGACAGCGTCCGGGCCTTCTTCAAAATAGACCACCCAGCCAAGGCCTGAAACAAGGCATCCACCCGCAAGGCCGTCTCCCGATACACCGGCACCTGCATCAACGTCTCTCCACACCCCACCCACTGTGCACCCTGTCCAGTAAATGCAAAGAGGAACCTCTTCTTTATTTCCTCCTCCGGCCCCCGAATATCAGGTCCAGCCACCACTGCCTCCAACTGCTGCACCAACCCCGGCAAGCCCTCCGTCCCCACCACCAACGCCTTGCGATACTGAAACACAGTCCGATTCACCGCAATCGTCCCACACACATCCCGCACATCCACATCCGTCTTTCCCTTCAAGTGAGCCGCCAGCGCCCCTGCATACAACTTAAGATGCGCGCTGCTCACCGCCGAAAGAGGCATGAGCACTGGCCCCGCAAACGCCGGACGAGCCAAAGCCCGCTGCACCAAGGCGGCAGGCGGACGGTACTCTTCCACAATGACGTGAGAGTAAGACCCACCGATGCCAAAGGAATTCACGCCCATCAACACAGGCGGGGTGCTCTCCACTGGACCAAAAGGTTCCGTCTCCTGAATCACACGCATATTGTGCCCTTGCCAGTCAAAGTCCGTCCTCGGAGTAGTCACGCCCGCCGTCGGCAAATATACACGCCGCCGAAGCATCTCAATCACCTTGGCCAAAGAAAACAACCCCGCCGACACCTCCGCATGCCCAATATTACTCTTGACCGAGGCCACACGCAGCAGGCCCTGAGCATCATCCCCACCCTTGACCCCCCCGCGAGCCTTCCCGAGCACGTCCCCAATCGCCTGCAGCTCCAACACATCCCCCACATAAGTCCCCGTAGCATGGCACTCCATATAACTAACCAAGCCCGGTGACAACCCTGCCCCTTCATACGCGTGGGTCATCAGCTGCTTCATCCCCCACACACACGGAGATTCATACATCCTCCCCGCCCCCTCCACCATGCCTTCCACCGCCCCCGCGCTCCCCGCCACAGCATTCCGAATCGTGCACATAATCCGATCCCCGTCCCGAATCGAATCCTTGAACCGCCTCAACACAATACAGCCATAGCCCTCCGCACGTACATACCCCTTAGGACCCGCATCCTCAAACGGGTGACTCGTCCCCGTGCTGCTCAACACCCCACACGCCTGCAACGACAGATGGAAATCCTTATCTTGTGGAATGTTGACACACGTCACAATGGCATAATCACAATCACCCTTGCGCAACGCCGCCACGGCCATGGACACGGCGACCAAAGAAGAAGAGCAGGCCGTTTCCAAAGTCACAGACGGCCCGTGCGTGCCCAAAAAGAACGCCACGTGATCCGACAACGAAGACATGAGGCTCCCCCGCAACGTCGTCTCGTCGGGGGCTTCCACACAATGCCCAACTTGGACGTAGCCCGCGGCAAAGATCCCGGTGCGGGTGCGATACAAACGCTCGGCCGACAGCCCTGCGTCCTCCAAGGCATGCCACACGCTCTGCAAAATCCCGACCTGGCGGATATCCATATTGCGGGCCAGCTTCTCCGTCACATTGAAGAAGTGGCAGTCGTAGCTCTCCGCTTCCTCGTTCGAAAACATATTGCAATAGCGGGATTTGAGCCGCCAAGGGTTGCCTGTGCTGCTGCTCCCCTCGTCGTCGACCATGGAGCCGGGGTACCTCCCACCCGCCACCATGTCCTGCCGCAGCTGCCGCTTGGCCTGGATGATCTCAAAGAGCTGCTCGCCTGTGGTGATGTTGCCAGGCAAGTGGATGGTGTACCCGTTCACGGCGATGCGCTGCTGCTGCACGCCGTCGCCACTGACCGCGGCATGGCTTGAAGGAGGGGCACGACCACGCGCCGGGGCGGTGGTGGGAACGGCAGGGGAGACGGGCGTCTTGGCAGTGGTGGAGTTGTGTGTCTTGGAGAACGGAGTGGACACGGAAGGAGATGCAAGAGAAGGAGGCTGCTTGGGATTGGTCGTGGGGCTAGAGAAGCTCGCCATGGTTTGTTCGACGTAGCTCACCGCCTCTCTGTCGCAGGGGGAGGCCCAGCCAGCGGAAAGAAGAGGGGGAGACTGTAGTCAGGCAAGAGGTCGTGCCCAAAGAGCAGGACACTTGTTTTGTGTGTGTGTAAAGGAGGTGGTGGATAAAATGGTGAGACGTGTGCCTGTGAACGAATTAGGATGGCTTGTGGCGTCTTCTTCTTCTTTTTTGTGGGAGAGGGCGACGACACCTTCGGCTTGCTTGGCCCATTCTCGAATTCGCTTGCCTTGCCTTGTATGCCAACAGAAGAATAATCGAAGCAGAGTATGCCCCAAAGACGAGAGAGACGCCAAACTGAACCCAGGCAGATGCATCTTTCTTATCTGTGAGGGTTCGGGTCGCCGCCCCGAGAGAGAGGGAATCCAGATGGTTTAGATTGGTTTAGATCTAACGTCTGCCTCTCTCGGCAAGCCTCTAACGTCTGCCTTCTCTCGTGTCTCTTGCTCTCTTGCTCTGAGGTTCAGGGGCGTGCGTGCGTGTGCCTTTACCTGCTGCACTTTTGCGGCCAGTGCAGCGGAGACAGGTGCTGCGCACGCTGCCTGCAGGTTGTGCCTTGTTGCGACCGCTTCTTGCTAGCGCGTCCAGGCCTGCCAAGTCCCCTTTGAAAGTACAACGCAAAGTGTTGTGCCCATGCGTGCACCCTTCGATCGCGACTGGTGATGAGTGCTGCTGCTTGCTGCGCTGCGTGCTGTTGTTATGCGCCAGTTGTTGCGGTGCAGGCAATGGGCACACGACGCACATTGTGTCTTCGAGAAGAGCACGGCGCTTGTGTGTGCACCCTTGTCTTGCTTGGCAAGACACCGCGCCCATGTTACCCCTCAATTGACCCGTGGCCCCCTACTCCGACGAACGTCTTATGTCCCTCTTCTCACCCACTAACACAAGGACACGGCCCGTGCACGTGCAGACCAGGGCCTTCTTCGCTTCTTTCCTCTTCCGCGGCACCATGGCCGGCGGGTGGACCATCTTCTTGAGACAGTTTTCGGTACGTACTTGCTTGGCTGCTGGTGCAACGGACATAGGGCTGCGATGAGGAAGTGGCCATGCCTGCGTGTGCGCGATGTGCCAAACCCGAGGCTCTGCTTTCCCATATGCATACAGGCTTGACTAGCTCCCCCTTCCCTCCCTCCCTCCCTCCCTCCCCACCACTCACCCTCTTCCTCTACCACCCGACCCCACCCCTTCCTCCCTCCTCCCTCCCTCCCCCAGGTCCTAACATGGAAGAACAACATCCTGCGGCGCAAGAGCTGGAAGTCCTCGGTGGTGGAGATCCTGGTGCCCGTCGCCCTTATTTACGGTATGCTCGCCATCTACAACACGATCAAGCCTCAAGTCATGATGGAGATGGTGCCCAACGCCACCCGCTCCATGCGTTTCGACCACTTTTATAGCAGCAACGGGCAGCCTCAATGTGCCGGCTACGACGCCAACGTTTTCTGGCGCTGCCCCACGCGGGATTGTGAGGAGAAGGCCTGCGACAAGCTGGCTTTTGCCTTTGCCCCGTCCTCGGCCTCCGACACTGCCGCAGCGGCGGCGGCGGCTGCTTTGCGGGTACAGGTGCAGGCCCTGACGGACGGCAAGGTCGACACCCTCGTCTTTCCTTCCGAGGCGGATCTGGATGCCTATATTGCTCAGCCCAAGTACGCGATCAGTGAGGACTTGAACAACATTGGGGTGGCGATTGTGTTTGACTCGGGCGCGCCGGACTGGCAGTATCACCTGCGTATGAACCGGACGTTAAACGAGGGCTTCAATTACAATTTGCCGCCCACCACCCTCGCCACGGACAGCCTGCTCAAGAATCCCTATGATTTGCCCAAGGCCTGCTCTCGCTGCTCCAGCCAGTATTTGCAGTCGTGGTATCAATCCGGGGCGTTGGCGGTGCAGAATTTGGTGGACTCGTTTATTATCTCTCAGGCGGCGGGCACGCCTATCCAGCTCACGGCTTCGGTGGTTGATTTCCCCTCCCCCGGGTATACGGAGGCGGGGTTTTGGGGGCAGGTGCAGTCGTTCTTTCCCATTTTCATGATTATTGCCATTTTGTTTTCGGTCTCGAATGTGGTGCGGAGCTTGGTGATCGAGAAGGAGGCGCGGATTCGGGAGGGGATGCGGATGATGGCTTTGACGGACTCGGCGCTGTATGCTAGTTGGGTGTTTCATTTTGCGACGACCTTTACGATTATCGCGGCGTTGATGGTGCTGGTGGGGGGGAAGCTATTTATGTATTCGGATAAGGGCTTGGTGTTTGCTTACTTCCTCCTCTTCTTCTTCGCCACCACGGCCTTTGCCTTTTGGATGTCCACGTTTTTCAGCAAGAGCAAGACGGCGGCCATCTTGGGGGTCATGCCTTATTTTGCGGGCTACTTTATCACCATGGCCTTGAAACCCAACTCGGGCCGCAGCGTCAAGCTCTTGGCGTCATTGCACCCGGCGGCGGCCTTTGCGTTGGGCATCACGGCCTTCACCGAGTACGAGGACGCACAGCAGGGGGTGACTCGCTTTACCTACGCCACGTCCGCCGTTGGTAACTATGCTTTTTCGGATGCCCTGGGCATGCTGCTGATTGACGTCTTTGTGTACGCCTTCTTGTTCTGGTACTTCGACAAGGTCTTCCCCAACGAGTTCGGCACGCGCCTCCCGCCCTACTTCCTCTTTATGCCCTCCTACTGGAAGGCCAGCTGCTGCAGCTTCTTGGGGGGCGGGAGCGGAGTAGCCCCTGCGTACGCGGGCGTGCAGGACGTCGAGGCGGCCTTGGCTCAGGAATTGACCCCGGACGTGGAGCGGGTGCCCGACGCGTTGGCGCAGCAGATCAAGGAGGGCAAGTGCATCTTTATTCGGGACATGTGCAAAACATACGCGACCAACACGGGGCCCACGCACGCGGTGGACCACTTGAATTTGACTATGTACTCGGGGCAGATCACGGCCTTGCTCGGGCACAACGGCGCGGGCAAATCTACCACCATTGGCATCTTGACGGGGCTGACGGCGCCGAGCGCGGGTGTTGCGGCCATCAATGGCTTGGACGTCTCGCGGGACATGCAGGAGATTCGACACAACTTGGGCGTGTGCCCGCAGCACGACGTCTTGTTTGCGGACTTGACGGTGGAGGAGCATTTGACGCTTTTTGCGAGCTTCAAGGGCATGCCTCGGGCCCAGATCCCGGCGGCGGTGGAGACCATGATTGCCGAGGTGGGGCTGACGGAGAAGCGTAAGGTGGCGAGCAAGAGCTTGTCGGGCGGCATGAAGCGCAAGCTGAGCCTGGGCATTGCCTTTATTGGAGGGAGCAAGGTGGTGTTTTTGGACGAGCCCACGAGTGGCATTGACGCTTATTCGCGCCGGTTTGTGTGGAACGTGATTCGCAAGCACAAGGAAGGCCGCACCATCATCCTCACCACTCACTTCTTGGAAGAGGCCGACATGTTGGGCGATCGTATTGCCATCATGGCCAAGGGCAAGCTTCGGGCCTGCGGCTCCTCCCTCTTCCTCAAGAACCACTTTGGCGTTGGCTACAACCTGACGATTGAGAAGAAGCCGGCGGCGGAAGCGAGCCGCATCCAGCAGTACGTCCGGAACAAGGTGGTTGAGGCCAAGATTTTGAGCTGTGTGGGCGCCGAGGTGTCGTTTCAGCTGCCTCGGACCGCCACGGATTCGTTCAAGGCGCTGTTTGAGGGTCTGGACAAGCACAAGGAGGAGTTGGGGATCGAGAACTATGGCGTGTCGGTTACCACATTGGAGGAGGTCTTTCTCCGCGTGACGCGGGGAGACGAGACGGACGTCGCGGGCCGAGCGGCCATCTCGGTGCGTCGCCACAGCCTGGAGGAACGCCGGCAGAGCATGGAAGAGTCCCGTCAGCGCCGCCTCAGCAGCACGGGTCTGGGGCTTGAGCATGGGGCCGCTTTGGACAAGAGCCTGCCGCCGAACAACAAGTCCCTGTCGATCAAGGCTCTGGATGTGGGAGACACCAAGACCCCCCCGGCGGGCGGCGACAGGGGCACGTATGCCAAGCAGCGCAATGGCGCCGCTGGCGCAGTGGACGAGGACGACCTGGCCATCGACTACAGCAACCACTGGCGCTTCTTCCGTCGGCACATGTACGCCTTGCTCGTCAAGCGCTTCTTGTACTTTAAGCGAGACAAGAAGGCGTGGGTCTACCAGTTTATTTTGCCCGCGATCTTTGTCCTCGTTGGGTGTTTGCTGATGAAGGCCGGGGTCAACAGCATCTTTGCCGAGGAAATGCCGCCCCTGTCGCTCGGCCTGGCGGCCTACAACCCTGGGATTCGGACCAACACCAACCCGCTGCCCTTCAACGCCGACGGAGGCCCCTTTGGGTACACGGTCTGGGAGGGCAATAAGTATGTGCTGAACCCGAACGTCGTCGGCCAGGCGGCCATCATGGCGGCCATTCCCGCGGGTCCGACCCTGCCCACCTACACCTTTCCGGCCAACTCCGTCCAGAACGTCCAGAAAATGAGCGCGAGCCTGCTTGCATCTCGTGGGGACTGGAAGGCGTCTCGGTACGGCGCCCTGTCGTTTGCTGTGGTGAACGATGCGCAAGAGTACAACTACAACGTGCACGCCAACTACACGGGGGCCCACGCCTCGGCTGTTTTTACGAACCTGGTCAACGGCGCTATTTTGCAGCAGTTTGCGCCCGGTGCCAGCATCCGCACCACGGTCAAGCCGTTGGGGGTCACACGGAACGAGGTCGCCACCGCGTCATCGTTTGACGGCTTTACGATTGTCATTATGATCATGCTGTCCTTTGCATTTATCCCGGCCGCGTTTGCGCTCTTTGTGGTGCGCGAGCGCGAGACCAAGGCGAAGCATTTGCAGCTCGTGTCAGGAGTGTCGTTCTTCTCCTACTGGCTCTCGACCTGGTTGTTTGATTTTGCCAGCTACCAGATTCCCTTGTGGGCAACGATTTGCATTCTCAAAATCTTCGACGCCAAGGCATTGATGGACGGGGACGCGTTTGGCGCGACGGTGTTGCTGATGGAGCTGTTTGGTGCCTCGGTGACGGGCTTCACCTACCTGACGTCCTTTATGTTTGCCAAGCATTCCATGGCCCAGGTCGCGACTATCTTGATCAATTTTATGTTTGGGCTGATTCTTGTGATTGTGACGGTGATTATGACGTTCATCCCGACGACGCGCGAGGTGGCTTGGAAGCTGGTGTACGTGTTTCGGCTCGTGCCTGCGTATGCGGTGGGCAACGGCTTGCTCAACGTGGTGTTTGTGGACATGTTTTCCATGCTCGACAACAAGCAGTACACGCCCTACTCCAAGAAGATTGCGGGCTGGTCCATCATCTACATGAGCATGGAGACGGTGGGCTTCATGGTGTTGACCTTGCTCCTGGAGTACCTGATTCGGCGTCCGACCGTGGCCAAGCTGCTGGGGGGCGCGCCCTTGTCTGCGGCCATGGATACGAGCGTGGAGAAGGACGCCGACGTGCTCAAGGAGGAAGCGCGGGTGCACCTCGAGACTGCGGCTGCCGCGGACGCTGGGGAGAAGGAGGAGGACGTGGTGATTATCAAGGACATGACCAAGGTGTACCCGGGTGGCAAGTTTGCGGTGCGTGGCATTTCCCTCGGCATTCCTAATGGCGAGTGCTTTGGCCTGCTGGGCGTGAACGGGGCCGGCAAGACGACGACGCTCAGCATCTTGACTGCCGAGTTTCCGCCGTCCTCGGGGCAGGTGCGGTTGGGCGGCTACGACATTGCCGAGAACCCTGAGGTGGTGCGGCGCTTGGTCGGCTATTGTCCTCAGTTCGACGCTCTCTTTGACCTGCTGACGGGCCGGGAGCACCTGGAGTTGTATGCGCGCGTGAAGGGCTTGGACGAGGCGCAGGTGAAGTCGGTGGTGACGCAAAAGGTGCAGCAGATGGATTTGGTCGAGTTTGCGGGGCGGAACGCCACTTCCTATTCGGGGGGCAACAAGCGCAAGCTGAGCGTGGCCATGGCCATGATTGGCTCGCCCCAGATTGTGATTTTGGACGAACCTAGTAGCGGTAAAAGACAAAGAAGAGCGAGAGAGAGTGTCGGGTTAGAAGAAAGCGAGAGAGTGTCGACCTGTGCTTATTTGATACTTTTGCAAGTACAATTTCTCACCCTTCCTCTTTCTCTCTCCCACCCCACTCCGCAGGCATGGACGCCGTCGCGCGTCGCTTCATGTGGCAGGTCATCAGCGACATTACTACCAGGCGCGGCGAGTGCTGCATCATCCTCGTCTCCCACAGCATGGAGGAATGCGAGGCTTTGTGCACGCGCATTGGCATCATGGTCGGGGGCCGCTTCCGATGCCTGGGGCCGGCGCAACACCTCAAGTCGCGCTTCGGCATGGGTTATCAAGTGGAGATTTCCGTGGCGCTGCCCCAGGGCGTCCTCCTTGCCGAGGACGAGGTGGAGGGGGCGACGAGGGCGCTGTCTCCGATCAACGACACCATCCTCGCCCGCCTCCAGGCCGCGGCGGCGGGCTTGCAGACGGATCGTTTCACCATGCCGCAATTGACGACGGCGCTGGCGGCCATTGACAGGTCGGCGTGGCTTGACAGGCTGTCGGGCACGGGCACGGGGGCGGACGTGTGGCAGACGGTGTCGACGTCTGGTAGTATCGGCCTGCGGGAGTTCGCTGCGTGGTGCCGTTTGGAGGAGCGCGTGGAGGGCATTTTGAGCTTCGTGGGCCAGCACTACCCTGACGCGGTTTTGCGCGAGCGCCAAGGGACCAAGGTCCGACTCGAGATCGCGTCCAAGGACACGACGACGGGCGCGCCTCGCCAGCTCTCGGACATGTTTGGCTTGATCGAGGAGCACAAGGTCCGTCTGCACATGGAGGATTACAGTGTGTCGCAGACTTCGCTCGAACAAATTTTCAACTTCTTTGCGGGACAGCAGGAGGAGGAGAAGGGCGCAGCGGCCGGCATTGTCTCGGGGGGTCCTTTGTTAGCGCTCGGGGCGGCGACGGCGCAAACCACGGCAGGGCAGGGGGAGGGGGGGGCTGCGGCTCGTACCGGTAGCAGCGGCGGGGGCTCCAAGGTCCTGCCCTCGGCTACGGTGGTCTAGGTTGGGGAGAAGCTGGCGATTGTGTGTGTGTCGAGCCATATCAGTGTGTTCAATGTATTGAACATGCATAGAAGGTAGAAGAGGAACTGTATGTGGGAGGAAAGGACGCACAGAGAGAGAAATTAAAGGCAGAGCGGGTGGTGAATCAAACGTCATTCTGGGTGTGGAGGCTCAGAGAGATAAATGTACGGCGATGCGCCAAGAAATAAGTGTGGACGATACAGAATTAAAAAAATAGGATATCAGAAGTGGGTGGCGACCCTAATCAATAATATGCTCTTGGGGTGTAGTCCATCAGTGGAAACCAGAAAGTGGATGGAAACGTGTATGTATGGGGGAGAGAGGGGTTGGTGCCCCCAGAGCAGAAACTGTCCAAGAGTACTATATGTATGTATCAATGACAACAAAGTGTACAAAACGGAGAGACGACGCGATACCTCTTCCAAAGCTTTGTTTCTTTTTGCGGCTACGTGCCCACAGCCTGCCTGGCCCATGGCTGCTCTCGCTCGCCCAGCCCCTCTTTTGACCAGCCTGGAGGAGCTAGAAGCTAGCAAAAGCCATCTCATGCATTCGAACCTCCATATTGTTTTGTTGGCTAGCTTATCCGCTCGTTTTGATGCGTGACTGCCTGCGCTTTCAAGCACTAGACCACATCGAAATGCTACTCTGCTCTTTTTTGCTTCTCTCATTCGGCGAGGCATGACGACAAGAGGAGATCTGTATGGCTGAGGCTGAATGCAAGGCAATGACTGTCCCGGACGAGCTGAGGCCACTCCACTCCCACCAGAACGACGTGCCTATACCGCTGCTTCATGGAGGCATGGCAGAGCAGAAGGGGTGCTTGTCCACGGCTCTTTGGTCCAGGTAATCCAACCTCCCCACCCTTGCCTGTGTGACCACCCACCCTTGCTTGCTTCACCAGCAGCAGCCCGCCACACACAACACCAATACACGTAGGCTTGCATAGAGCACAATAAGCGCCTTCGCTTGCTGGCATGCGAGCACGTTGACCAGCGGCGCGCTGTTGTCCCTCGCGTGTGTTGTTGGCCGACTGCGATGCCCTCTAGCGGCCCCCCCCTCTCCCCACCTTTCTCCTCCCTGTTTACATGCCGCGGCAGAGGGGCACGGATGAGTTCTAGCATTTATTTCACGCGTGGATTGTCTGTATCAATGAGTGAATCCAATCTTATGTATTCAAGAACGGCTTCACGTATTGATGACGGATTCGAAAATGTGTGTAATGAATGCTGACCAAAGCACGGACGAGGCAAAGCATTCTTTCACACCCGAAGATCGACTAAAATGAATAAATCGCACGGAAACTTAAGAGATGCGGTGGTTTCGGTGCTGCACCAGCCCAAGCGTGTGGCGATTCCCGCCTACACCTTCCCCTCCCCTCCCCTCCACCCTCCCCTTTCCTCTTCTCTCCTCACTCCTTGCTTCGAGGAAAAAACGTGTGCATCAATGATGACATCATTTTTATAAGAGTGAGAGGCAAAACGCCTCGAGGACACTTAATATATCTGAAACACAATGATAGCTCTGAAGGTCACACGAAAGCAAGAAGCAAAAGGAGAGGAGGATGAGAAACGGGGATGGGCAAAGGGAGACTGGCAAGGAAGGGCCCGTCTTGCAGTTGCCTTGTTGCTTTTTCTTCTTTTCGTTCTTCGTTCTATACTTTACTTTACACGCACACATACACTTGCTTTCCTCACGCCTTGCTACTGCTCTTCTTCTTGGTCTTGGGAGCTTCGGGCGCATCGCTGCTGCTGCCAGCGCCGTTGCTCCCTCCCTTGACCTCTCGCTCCAATCCCTCAACGGCTGAAAAGAGTTCGCTCTTGCTCATCATTGCCCGCGTCCCCAACAAACGCTGGGCCTTTTCCACGGCCGTCTCACCCGCATGCTTTGCATCAGTGTCATGTCGAGGCTCCTTGTGAGGCTTCGCCGCAGCAGCAGCAGCAGCAGCAGCAGCAGCAGCAGCAGCAGCAGCAGCAGCAGCAGCAGCAGCAGCAGTCGTAGGCTCTTCCTCCCTGCGTCGCGGCACGGCCCGCTCCTGCTCCTTGGAGCTGCTGCCGCTGCTCTTTCTCTTGCGCTTGTCACCGCTATCCGTAGTGGATCCCTCCTGCTCCTTGGAGCTGCTGCCGCTGCTCTTTCTCTTGCGCTTGTCACCGCTATCCGTAGTGGATCCCTCCTGACCCTTGTTGCCACCGCCGCTTCGCTTGATGGCCTCCAACACAAACCCCAAATCCGCCCCTCCCTCCCCCTCCCCCTTCTTTCCCCCCTCCTTCTTTTTCTCCACCTCCTCCTTTCCCTTCTTCTTCCCCATCAAAAGATCAAGAAGCGAGTCATCCCCACCATCCCTCTTCTTCTCCTTCTTCTCCTTCTTGGATTTCCGCGCCTTCTTCCCTCCTTTCTCCTCCTCCTCTTCCTCTTCCTCCTCCTCCTCCACCTTCACCTTCCCCTTCCCCTTCCCCGCAACCACCACCTCCCTCTCCAGCATCTCAAACAGCTCATCCAAAACCTGCTTCTTTTTCTCCCCCTCCCTCTGCACCTCCTCCCATTTCTCCCTATTCCCCCTAAACAAACTCACCCCCACCACACCCAACGCCCTTCGACCAAAATGACCCCCCGCAAGCCTACTTTCCGCTTGCATCATTTCTTGAGCCACGGCTCGTTTTCCTTCCAAGCTTAACCCACCAGTGGTAAAGCATTTGGTTAAGACATGGTACCCTACCGGATGCAAAGCTAACGACGCGTAATGCCCTTGCAATTTCTCTGCCAGACGATCTGCCCACTGACTAGTACTACTGCTGCTGCTGCTGCTGCTGCTGCTGCTATCTTTCTTACCACTCTTCTTACTCATTTTCGCATCTCCAGCTACCGCTACTGCTTCTGCCGCTGCTGCAGCCGCTGCAGAGGAGAGGTCCAAAAGAGGGTCAAGCAAAGTGCGACTTCCCACATTATCCTTCGCAATAGCCACAAGACTCTCACGAGGCAAATCTAAGACAGCCTGACAAAACACCCACCCACTCCCCACCTCCTCCCCTTCCCGAGCCGGGAAGCGCATGACACATTCAAGCATTCGTGCCCCCGGTACATCTAAGTGCAGGCGCCCATCATCCCTCCCACCACCAGCACCACGTCCTCCCTCCTCCCCTCCTCCCCCCCCTCCTTCCTGCCCAACTTTAAGCGCCAACAGCGTCTGCA
>Ga0209390_10004049_pt1 | contig 22559 bp, 24 predicted proteins | sample BON01_FD_187212 | JGI IMG/M metagenome (GOLD analysis project Ga0209390, IMG submission 187212) | Freshwater microbial communities from Lake Bonney liftoff mats and glacier meltwater in Antarctica - BON-01 (SPAdes) (version 2) | ecosystem: Environmental > Aquatic > Freshwater > Ice > Glacier... | reverse complement strand
ACTTAAAAGTTGTCACGGCAACTTTGGCTGATGCTTTGCCAGGGGCAAGTCCGACAAGTTGACGGGCGCTAAGGACCAGGTCAGCGATCGAATTAATGAGTGTTTGGTAGATCCCCACGATTAACGCGAGGGTTCCACCACTGACTCCAGGGACTACTTCGACTGCACCGATCAACACACCGCGGCCGAGATTGACAAGGAATTTCAGCACCTGCCAAGGGTAGTGGGTAGGTTCACTCCCGTGGAAGAACCCGTGGAAGAACCCGTCGGCGAGCCATTCGCGGTAATTGGTGTTGGTCCATGGGAAGGGGATTGGCCAACCGATGACCATTACGACCCAGAGCTACTCCTTGAAGGTGATAAGCGCAATGTCATTGACCAATACCGCTACTGGAAACTTGAGTCGATCGTCGCCGACCTTGATACCAAGCGTCACTCAATGCACATTGCGATTGAGAACCTCGGGCACGACTTCAATATCGGAACAATTGTCCGCAGCGCGAACGCCTTCCTAGTCAAAGAAGTTCACATCGTTGGGAAAAAGCGTTGGAACCGGCGGGGTGCCATGGTTACCGATCGGTATCAACACGTGCACCACCACGAAAACGCGGCCGATTTTCTTATCTGGGCGCGGTCTGAAAACTTGCCGGTGATCGGATTAGACAACTTCCCCGGCGCTGTCATAATTGAGTCATTCGAATTCCCCAAAGGTTGTGTACTTGTTGTCGGTCAAGAAGGAACCGGGCTCTCTGACGCGATGAGACAAGGTTGTGATTTTCTCGTGGAAATCTCGCAGTTCGGGTCAACTCGGTCAATAAATGTAGGCGCCGCCGCCGCAATCGCGATGCACGGATGGATCCGGCAACACGTGATTCGTTGAGTTGCTCATGATCGGTTACCGCTTCGCAATCCAAGCGTGGAAGGATGGGGGGCGACATCCGGTCCCGTGAGCAAGCGGGCTAAAATTTTTGGAGTTTACATGCCTATTGCATCCCCAGAGGTCTACGGCGAAATGCTTGACCGCGCGAAGGCCGGAAAGTTTGCATATCCAGCCATTAATACATCTTCTTCACAAACAATCGTCGCGGCAATCCGTGGTTTCGCTGAGGCACAGAGCGATGGAATTGTCCAGGTTTCATGGGGCGGTGCAGAGTTCGCCTCAGGCCAAGGAGTCAAAGATATGGTGACCGGCGCCGTTGCACTCGCCGAGTTTGCACATGTTGTCGCTGCAAAATACGACGTGAATATTGCACTTCACACGGACCACTGCCCCAAAGACAAACTCTCCGGTTTTGTGGAACCGCTTCTCCTTATTTCCCAGGACCGGGTTGCTAAGGGCCTTGCACCACTGTTTCAGTCACATATGTGGGATGGCTCCGCTGTCCCCGTTGCAGAAAACATGGAGATCTCCGAGCGAATACTTGATGCGTGCGTCAAAGCAAAGATTATTTTGGAAATTGAAATTGGTGTTGTTGGCGGTGAAGAAGATGGTGTTGAAGCCACCCATGACGCAAAGCTGTTTTCAACAATTGAAGATGGACTTGAAGTAGCTAAGAAGCTGGGTTTAGGTGAGCGGGGCCGCTACATGGTTGCGGCAACATTTGGCAACGTTCATGGTGTTTACAAGCCAGGAAATGTTGTTTTGACTCCTTCGATTCTCAAAGACATTCAAGACGCCGTCGGTAAGGAGTACGGTGTTGACAAGCCATTCGACCTGGTATTCCACGGTGGATCAGGTTCGCTGCTCAGTGACATCCGTGAATCACTCGATTACGGTGTTGTGAAAATGAATGTCGACACCGATACCCAGTACGCGTTTACGCGCCCAATCGCTAACCATATGTTTGTTAATTACAGCGGTGTACTCAAAGTTGACGGTGAAGTTGGCAACAAAAAAATGTATGACCCACGTGCCTACGGCAAGGCCGCTGAGGCCGGTATGGCCGATCGTGTCAAGCTTGCTTGCGAGGACCTACGCTCTGCTGGAATGAGGATTAAATAATTATGGATTCACAAAATTTGCTGGGTGGACCTAACCCAACTCTCCTACCCGTTGGGGATCTCGCCCAAGCCGCGTTGGTGGCCGGGGGCGATCCACGGGAGGTTGTCGCGCAGTACCCAACCAGTTCGTTGGCGTGGGCAATGCTCAGCGATCAAGCATGGGAGCAAGATGATGTCATCGGCTCTTACGCATATGCACGTGTCGGCTACCACCGTGGGCTCGACTCGCTTCGTAAAAATGGCTGGAAGGGTTACGGCCCAGTTCCTTGGAGCCACGAACCCAACCAAGGGTTCCTTCGTTGTCTGCAGAACCTAGGCCGCGCAGCCGGTGAGATAAATGAGTCAGACGAGCAGGTCCGGATCGCCGATTTCATCGTTGAATGCGACCCAAGTCTTGGCTAACCCCGTTCTCGTTGCCGGCGCAGGAATCACTGGGGTTTCCTGCGCTATCGCACTGCGAGACGCTGGGGTTCCTTTTCGTGTGGTGAATAAGGGCTACCGAATCGGTGGCCGCATGGCCTCGCGTCCCGTGTCTGGTTCAGGGACTTCATTTGATGGCCGAGTTTTTGACACGGGTGCGTCTTATTTCACCGCGAGTGATCCTGATTTCGCAGCGGTTGTATCTGAATTGGAGGCCGCGGGGGTTGTGCGACCGTGGACAGACACATTTCATTTCGCCCACTCCGGAGGTATCGCGGGAGTGAAAATGGGGCCAATGCGCTACCGAGCGGAGCAGGGAATCCGTAGCGTTGTTGAATACTTAGCACGTGAGCTAGTGATCGAGGAGGGTGAAGTTGCCGAGCTGCCAACAAGTGAACGGTTAGCGCTTTGTATGCCAACCCCGCAAGCAGCTCGAGTGTTCCCGCAAGCAAATGAGCTCAGCACGGCAGTGTGGGAGCCGGTGATATCGGTTTCACTGTTGTTCGAGGAAGTGTTGTGGGCCGCATTCGACGGAATTTTCGTCAATCAAGATCCGCAGGTCACTTGGATTGCCAACGACGGTGCCAGGCGTGGGGATCATGCACCAGCACTCGTGGTGCACATGAGCCCCGTTCTATCTGCAGGCCACTTAGCGAATCCGGATGAAGTGATCCCGATTGCTCTTGCTGCGGTGAGGCGAATCATGGGCTTTGACGCCGAACCCGTGTGGACTCATGCCCAGCGTTGGACTTTTGCCAAGCCGCTTGAAGGGACAACTTCACGGGATGCGAACTTTGTTCTCGGTGAAGTATCACGCGCGGGTGATGAATTCAGCGATCGGCCTCGGGTTGAAGCTGGCTGGCTCAGTGGTCGTGATCTTGGCCGGGCCCTCGCGCAAGACCGGTGAGAACCCCTTGCCATCCGCATAGGTTGTTGCGGTTCTGACGCAGGACGTCTATTGGGACTATCCAAATTATCCCAGTCTCGACGGTCAGGGCCACGTTAAACGAATACGCACGAACGGTGGCCAATGAGCATGTTCGCGTCGCTCTGACTAGCAATGGAACTGCCGACACGGTATTGATCTCAACCGCTGATTTGGAATCCCTTGAGGAAACAATCGCCGTGCTCTCAAATACCGAAGCTGTGGCGGCGATGGAAGCTGCGGTACAAGTACTGCAAAGCGCAATTTAGCGCAGTTTCCCACGCCACGCCGAAAAGGATTTCACCGAATATCCGTGTGGCCTTTTCAGCCACGGGTATGGGTGAATCTCGGCTAGGTCAGTGAACTTATGGAAGCTGGGAACCGGTGCATAGGTCACAGCCACCGGATTTTGGCGGGCGAACTCAGAAGGATCACCCAGGTACACCTGTAGATCCCGTCGGTAGGCCAGATCTTGCAGCGTCTCGAGATAGAAATAGATGCGCTTCGAAGATAACTGCAATTTTCGCAGTGCAGTTTCATTGAAAACGAAAACCACTGGCAGATCCGGGTTGGCAACTAACGCAGGATCACTATCGCCCATTGACTCGACTGTTAGTAGGACAAATTCGGGCGTGCGGTTTTTCACTGGGACCGATGGACCTGCGGTTGCTTGCGGGTCAGGATCCGAGGTCAGCAGGGGCTGAAGTTGTGCTGCGTCAAGCGAGTGTTCTTCAGGGAAGCTTTCAATGGGGCAAGTGCTCTTCAAGGCACAGCCACCGCACAACTGTGGCGCTCGTTTTTGCACTTGCCACCGGGACAGGCCGTAGGGCCTTCCGTTGCCGGATCCAACCACCCACTGCCAACCGGTCAAGTTAGCCGCCCGCGACCCATCTATCAATTCGCGATACATGCGCTCTTGTCCGTGTAACCAGCCCGCGTGGTTGCGAACGCTCCACTGGGATGCGAGCCACATTCGGGTTTGGTTCACCAGCCAGCCATCACGGTTGAGTTCGTCAACCGCGAAGTCAATGCACGCCATACCGGCTGGCCAGCCGTCTCCGGGTGCATCCCACACCTGTTCAAAGCGAAGGTTATGAAATAAACGGATGCCCATTCGTGCATAAAGATGTCGGGAGTACTCCTGCCACAAAAGCTCGTCACGAAACTTTTCGCGATCTGCAAATGGTGCCTTGGCAACTCGGTTCCACGCTTTTTCCAGCGTAATCAAGTTATGTCGAATATAGGGCGAGAGCACCGTGGCGCCGCGTGCTTCAACTGGCAGTACCTCAGATCGATTCTTTGCATACCCTGCGATATTCAATTCGGCTAATGCCTGATCAGCCGCTTCTTGACCACCAGCAATAGAACTGCGACCTCCACCGGAATGCAACCCCCCAAAGTTGTCAGCGAGCAATTGTTCATCGTTTAACGAAGAGTCCAAGCGTTTCAACCAAATCCTCTATTCTCGATGGGGAGATCAAGAGTAACCAGAAATAATTGATTCACAACTCGCGAAACAAGTAGTCACCCTTCCAAGACCACGTCAACTCCGGTAGCCTTCCCCGGTGCCCGCAATAGTGCTCCTTGGCTCCCAATGGGGGGATGAAGGTAAAGGTAAAGCAACCGATCTTCTTGGAGATCGAGTCGATTACGTAGTTCGATACCAGGGGGGCAATAACGCCGGCCATACGGTGGTTATCGGTGACAAAAAATTTGCACTGCATTTACTGCCCAGTGGGATCTTGACTCCCGAAGTGATTCCCGTGATCGGCAACGGCGTTGTGATTGATCCGGCGGTGCTGCTGACGGAGATTGCCGGTCTCAATGACCGAGGTATTGATACTTCTAAATTGTTGATCAGTGCTAATGCGCACTTGATCACGAGTTATCACGTGACCCTGGACAAGGTGACCGAGCGATTTTTAGGCAAAGCACAGATCGGAACAACGGGCCGGGGAATTGGACCGACCTACAGCGACAAGATCGGGCGCGTTGGTATCCGCGTCCAGGACTTATTCGACGAATCAATTTTGCGACAAAAAGTTGAAAGTGCGCTTTCGAACAAGAACCAGGTCCTGGTGAAAGTGTTTAATCGGCGGGAGATTGACATTGATGCGGTCGTTGCCGATCTCCTGCAATTCGCTGAAATTCTGCGACCCATGGTTCGCGACACTTCACTTATTCTCAATAACGCGCTCGACGAAGGCAAAGTAGTTCTGCTAGAAGGCGGACAGGGAACTTTGCTCGACGTCGACCATGGCACGTATCCGTTTGTGACCTCGAGTAACCCAACCGCCGGTGGAGCTTGCACGGGGAGTGGAATCGGGCCGACCCGCATTGACCGGGTTGTTGGGATCTTGAAGGCGTATACAACTCGCGTCGGTTCTGGACCGTTCCCCACCGAACTCTTCGACGAAGATGGTGAGAAGTTGCGGACAATTGGTGGCGAGCGTGGGGTAACAACCGGTCGTGCTCGCCGCTGCGGCTGGTTTGACGTCCCGATTGCGCGTTATGCGACACGAATTAATGGACTGACCGACACTTTCCTGACCAAGCTTGACGTCCTCACCGGTTGGGACCAAATCCCGGTCTGTGTCGCCTACGACATTGATGGCGAACGAAGTGAAGAAATCCCGATGACCCAAACCGAATTCCACCACGCCAAGCCGATCTACGAAATGCTCCCAGGGTGGAGTGAAGATATTTCCGGCGCGAAGAGTGTGGCTGACCTGCCAAAGAATGCCCGCGATTATGTTGATTTCCTCGAAGTGAGATCGGGTACGCGAATCAGTGCAATTGGGGTTGGCCAAGATCGCAATGCGACCATTGTGATCAACGACCTCATTGGCTCATGAGCGACAAACTCACCGCCGAATATCAACCGGAATTTGAGTTAGATTCACAAGGTAATCGCATCGGTTTACCGGTTTTAATTGATCAAGTTCCCGGGGTGCCACGCGGCGAACTGAGCGGAATCTACGCCCTACTGGAACCGCTTGATGCAGATGCGCACGCGCCTGATCTTTTTATGGCGTTTGCCGGCGCTGACCACCTGTGGACCTACATGCCACATGGTCCTTTTGCGTCAGAGAGTGATTACCGAGCGTGGGTTGAATCAAAGCAGGGTAATCGCGACCCATACTTCTACGCGATCCTTGACCAGCAAAGCGGAAAAGCGATTGGTGTAGCGAGTTACTTGCGAATTGATCCAGGTGCTCGAAGTATTGAAGTCGGCTGGATTACCTACTCGCCACAATTGCAACGATCACGAATCGCAACGGATGCGATGTTTCTTCTGATGGGGAATGCGTTTGATCTGGGTTACCGCAGGTACGAGTGGAAATGTAATGTGCTCAATGAAGTGTCCATGCGCGCAGCCAAGCGTTTAGGCATGACCTACGAAGGAACATTTCGGCAGGCAACCGTGGTGAAGGGCCGTAATCGCGACACAGCGTGGTTTGCCATTGTGGATTCGCAGTGGCCCAACCTGAAACAGGCTTTTCAGCAATGGCTGGATCCGGTAAATTTTGATGACCAAGGGAAACAGTTGCTGTCTTTGGCTACTCTTCGAGGGTGATCGACCAATCAGACCTTGAAGACTGGCGCGGAGTAGACGTCGCGCTGATCAGGGAGTTGTTGAAACTGACTCCTGCACAACGCGTTGAGCGCATGGTCAATATTGTGAACACAATGCAAGATATTTAGACGTATGCCAAGGCTGCTGGTCGAGACAAAGATGTGCGCGCGTTGCCGTATTTAAGATCACTCAAAGACCCCTCGAAAGACGTTGGGTGAGTTCGGGTGGGGCTTTTCTGCCCAATCGAACAGATGGACATAGGATTCTGACATGACAATAACTGACCCTGTTGAGGGCAAACGGGTTTTCGATCTTGATCGCTCCTACGTCTTTCATTCTTGGAGTGCGCAGAAGGCGCTCAAGCCGATGTGTATCGCAGGGGCCGAAGGAAGTCACTTCTGGGATTACGACGGAAACAGGTTCTTGGACTTCTCATCCCAGTTGGTGAACGTGAACATTGGGCACCAGCACCCGAAAGTCATTGCGGCAATTCAAGAACAAGCGGGCAAGCTCGCAACGGTTGCACCGCAGCACGCCAATGATAAGCGCGGGGAGGCAGCACAACGCATCGTTGAGGTGGCAGGCGGCAAGGCCGCCAAAGTTTTTTTCACCAATGGTGGCGCCGACGCGGTCGAAAACGCGATTCGAATGGCGCGGATCCACACTCACAAGCACAAGATTCTGTCGGCCTACCGCTCCTACCACGGCAACACTGGTAGTGCGATGCAAGCCACAGGTGACCCCCGCCGTTGGCCAAATGAGTATTCGGCCCAGCAAGTTCATTTCTTTGGACCCCATTTTTATCGAAGCGAATTCTGGTCGGCTACTCCCGAGCAGGAAAGTGAGCGGGCATTAACGCACCTCGAGCATGTAATTCAATTTGAAGGTCCTGGAACAGTTGGCGCAGTTTTGCTTGAGTCTGTCGTCGGTACCGCAGGTGTTTTGGTCCCACCACCGGGCTACCTTGAGGGTGTCCGGGCGCTGTGCGATAAGTACGAAATCATCATGATTCTGGACGAAACAATGTCTGGCTTTGGTCGCACCGGGAAATGGTTCGCTTATCAAAATTGGGATGTAAAGCCGGATCTAAGTGTCTTCGCTAAGGGCTCCAACTCGGGTTATGTTCCAGTCGGTGGAGTGATTATGTCTGCTGAAATTGCAGCAACATTTGATGAAAGAGTGTTCCCCGGTGGCCTCACGTACTCGGGGCACCCGCTGGCCGCCGCATCAATTGTCGCCTCAATTGATGCCATGAAAGAAGAAAAAATAATCGAGAACGCGGCTTCAATCGGTGAAAACGTTTTAGGACCAGGACTTCGAGAACTGGCCGAGAAGCATCCCGTTATTGGTGATGTTCGTGGCCTCGGTGTCTTTTGGGCACTTGACTTGGTGACCAATCGTGAGACCCGCGAGCCACTTGCACCCTACGGTGGAACCTCGCAAGGTATGACCGATCTCATCACCGCGTGCAAGACTCGTGGCCTCATGCCATTCGCCAACTTCAACAGAATGCACGTTGTTCCGCCGTGTGTTGTCACTGAAGCCGAAGCGCGTGAAGGCCTAGAAATTCTTGACCAAGCATTCGGTGACATTGACTCGTACTACCAAGGCTGAGCTTTCTTGAGGGTACTGGTTATTGGATCGGGCGCACGCGAGCATGTTATTACCCGAGAGCTCTTAAGCGATTCTGAAGTAGATTCCGTTGTTGTGGCTCCCGGCAATGCTGGGATAGCAACCTTGGTTCAGTGTGTGCCAATCGACGTCACAGATGCAGAATTAATCGGTGAATTGGCGGTAAAACTCGACGTCGATCTTGTAATTGTTGGTCCCGAAGTGCCACTGATGGCCGGAGCGGCTAACGCATTGATCTCTCGCGGGATTCCTTGCTTTGGACCGACGCGGGAAGCTGCACTGATTGAAGGAAGCAAAGCCTTTTGCAAGGAAGTTATGGCGCAAGCGGGTATAGCAACCGCTAAAGCACATGTGTGCACAGACCTCGTGCAGGCAGTCAATGCCCTCGACAGTTTTGGCGCCCCCTACGTTGTTAAAGACGACGGATTGGCAGCAGGCAAAGGGGTTGTCGTCACTTCAGATCGAAGTGAGGCGATGGCGCACGCACAATCCTGTTTCGATGTTGGTGGGACAGTACTCATCGAAGAATTTTTAGATGGTCCTGAAGTCTCACTTTTTGGAATCTCGGACGGCACCACGGTGGTGGCGCTCCAACCGGCCCAGGACTTCAAGCGAGCCGGCGACAACGACGAAGGCCCCAACACCGGCGGAATGGGTGCCTATTCACCTCTCCCGTGGCTCGATGAAAGCGTTGTGGGCGAAGTCACCGAGCGGGTTTTGCAACCAATGGCCGACGCAATGAAGAAACGGGGGACACCATTTGTTGGGGTGCTGTACGCCGGGCTCGCGATGACTACACGCGGGATCCGGGTAATTGAGTTCAACGCACGCTTCGGTGACCCCGAAACTCAAGTTGTCCTCTCCCGTTTGATTACACCCCTTGGGCAGTTTCTCCATGCCGCTGCAACCGGTCAGTTAGGGAGTTTTGCACCGCTTGTTTGGGAAGAGGGGTTCGCGGTCAACGTGGTGATTGCTGCCCAGGGTTACCCGGAGAATCCAGCGCTCGGTACCCCAATATCGGGGATCGAACTCGCCGAGGCAGACCCTAATCTGGTTGTTTTCCACGCGGGAACAACACGGGTCGGTGCAGATTTGGTGACCTCGGGTGGGCGGGTGCTCTCGGTGAGCGCTCATGCGCCGACCTTGGCCAAGGCGAGGGAGCGCGCCTATGAAGGCGTGGCCAAGATTCAGATCGCTGGATCCCATTTTCGCACCGATATTGCCCGAAATGCTTGTGCTGGCGAATCTTGAATGGCCCGCGTGAAACAATACCGGCGTGGCTAGCCGAATTAATTCAATAGATAACGTGCTGGCCTCACGCTATGCATCAACCTCCATGGCGGAACTATGGGCCCCAGAGTCAAAAATTCGCCTCGAACGGCAACTGTGGATCGCGGTGATGCGCGCCCAGCAAGAATTAGGAATCGCCATCCCGGTCGGGGTGCCTGAAAAATACGAAGCGGTTATTGACACGATCAATCTTGAGTCAATTGCTGAGCGCGAACAAGTTACCAAGCACGACGTGAAAGCGCGGATTGAAGAGTTCAATGCCCTCGCCGGTGCGGAATACATTCATCTCGGCATGACTTCCCGTGACTTGACCGAAAATGTGGAGCAACTGCAGATCCGTTTGAGTTTAATTTTGGTGCGTGACAAGTCCGTCGCAGCACTGGAGCGGTTAAGTGGTCTCGCTGTTGCCTACTCGGAACTGGCCATGGCTGGTCGCTCACACAATGTTGCCGCTCAGATCACAACCTTGGGCAAACGCATGGCTACCTTTGCAGAGGAACTCCTTTTTGCGGTTGAGCGACTCGAAGAATTAATTGACGCGTACCCGTTGCGAGGGATTAAAGGTCCGGTGGGAACTTCCCAAGATATGTTGACCTTGCTTGATGGCAATGCAGTGGCGCTAGCTGATCTAGAGAATCGCGTCAGTCGCCATTTAGGATTTAAAAGAATCTTGACCAGCGTTGGTCAGATCTACCCTCGTTCACTTGATTTTGAGGTGACCGCAATGCTGGTACAGATTGCTTCGGGTCCGTCAAATTTTGCAACTACCGTGCGACTGATGGCTGGGCAAGAACTTGCAACCGAAGGCTTCCTGCCGGGCCAAGTTGGATCTTCGGCTATGCCTCACAAAATGAACGCGCGGTCCTGTGAACGCATTAACGGCTTTCATGTGATTATGCGCGGTTACATGAACATGTGCGCGGACCTTTCCGGCCAACAGTGGAATGAAGGCGACGTAGCGTGTTCGGTTGTCCGCCGAGTCGCACTCCCGGATTCATTTTTTGCAATCGATGGCCTGATGGAGACATTCCTGACGGTGCTTGATGCATTCGGTGCTTTCCCCGCCATGATTGACCGCGAACTGGATCGCTTCCTACCATTTTTGGCGAGCACTAAAATCCTGATGGCGGCGGTTCAGTCCGGTGTCGGACGAGAGACCGCACACGAAGTAATAAAAGAGCACGCGGTTGCGACGGCGCTTGCGATGCGTGAAACCCCTGCTGCGACTAATGATCTCTTGGAAAAACTTGCCGCCGATCCTCGGCTCGACTTCACTGTTGAGCAATTGCATTCACTCCTGTCTCAACCAATTGAATTTACCGGCGCTGCCCAACATCAAGTTCGAGTGTTGGCAGACCGGGTCGAAATCCTCACCGCGCGTTATCCGGATGCTGCGGGCTATCAACCAGGCGGCATTCTGTGACTCCAGCACTTTCCCACAATTACGACCTCCCCGAAGACTACGTGCACGTTTATTCGGGCAAGGTGCGAGATATTTTCCGCACCCCGCAGGACCGCCTACTCATGGTGACCAGTGATCGAATTTCTGCCTACGACTGGGTACTTCCAACTGAAATTCCCGACAAAGGTCGCATTCTTAACTCAATCTCGCAATGGTGGTTCAACCAACTTCAAGGCCTCGCGTTTAACCACACAACAACTTCTAAAGTTCCAAAGTCAGTCGCCGGCCGAGCTGTCGTCTGCGAGCCACTAGAAATGTTCCCAGTGGAGTGCGTTGTCCGCGGTTATCTTGCCGGAAGCGGGTACTCCGATTATTTGGCAACGCGAAAGATCTCAGGAAATGGCCTGCCGCCCGGTTTGAAAGACGGAGCGCTATTGCCAAAACCACTGTTTACCCCTGCAACCAAAGCGCCTCTCGGTGAGCACGACGTGAACATCACCTACGACGACGTAATTGTTGACCTCGGGCAAGAAGAGGCACAGGAACTAAAACGTTTGTCAACTGCTATTTACGAGTACGCAGCCGACAGAGTGAGCAGAAAAGGTTTAATTCTTGCCGACACAAAATTCGAATTTGGAATCGCGTCTGGTGGCAAGTACCAAGGCCAAATAATTTTGGGTGATGAAGCCCTCACGCCGGACTCCTCTCGCTATTGGGAAAAGGAACTGTGGAATCCCGGCGGGGCGCAACCCTCATTTGACAAGCAGTTCGTTCGCGACTGGTTGACATCACCGCAATCTGGTTGGGACAAAAACTCGGGTGAAGCGCCACCGCCCCTGCCGGAGGAAATCGTGGAAAAAACGCGTGCCAAATACATCGAGGCTTATGAACGCATTACCGGTGAGAAGTTCGAGTGAGCGCATGGCTGGTTACGGGGGGTGCGGGCTATATCGGCTCACACGTTGTTCGTGAATTGCAAGTGGCGGGTTTTCAGCCAATAGTTTTTGATAACTTTTCAGCAGGGTTGCGTTCACGTATTCCTGCTGGCGTCCTCGTAATAGAAGGGGACGTATCCGACGCACATGCTTTACGAAGTTCGTTTATTGAATTTCAAGTGACCGGAGTTATTCACCTCGCGGCCAAAAAGGCCGCTGGTGAGTCAGTTGACACCCCGCTGCACTATTACAAGGAAAATGTCACCGGGCTGCAGAGTGTGCTCGGTGCCATGGTTGATGCAGGGGTCGGAAATTTTGTTTATTCTTCATCTGCTGCCGTGTATGGAACGCCGGCATCAAATCCGGTGAAAGAAACTGAGCCACTCAATCCAGAGTCCCCTTACGGCGAAACAAAAGTCATTGGGGAGTGGTTGGCAAAAGACCTGGCAACGAGTAATGGACTCAATTGGATGGCCCTGCGTTATTTCAATGTTGCCGGTGCTGGGAGTGACGACCTCGGTGACAACAGTGTTAACAATTTGATCCCGATGGTGTTCCAGGCTCTTGAAAACGGAGCGCAACCTAGAATTTTTGGTGCGGATTACCCGACCCCGGACGGAACGTGTATCCGCGACTATATTCACGTAGTCGACTTGGCCCAAGCTCACGTGGCGGCTGTAAAAAAGTGCGAATTTGGAAGTGCGAACGTGGCAATAAACATTGGTCGCGGAGGTGGGGTCAGTGTCCGAGAGGTGATGGACTCCATCTCAACGGTTATTGGTCGTGAAGTTAATGCCGATTCAGTTGGTCGACGAGCTGGGGACCCACCGGCGACATTTGCTGACGTCGAACTTAGTAAGGACGTACTGAATTGGTCGGCACAGCGAGATCTCAATGACATGGTTTCCTCGGCGTGGAGCGCTTGGCAATCCACACACCGATAGGCTTTAGTTCTTCCACCGAAATCAGGAGAGCCAGTGGCCCGCGTCGTTGTAAACGTTGCACTTAAACCCGAAATTCTTGACCCCCAAGGTCGCGCAGTTCAAGGGGCACTCGGACGACTGGGGCTTACCGGGGTGAGTGACGTCCGGCAGGGTAAGCAATTCATCATCGATCTTGATGGTGAACTTGAAGGTGACCGAGCGGGGCTCATGGAGAAATTAGCGGGCGAATTACTCAGTAATCCGGTCATTGAAGACTTCACCCTCACGGTCGAGAATTAATTGTGGATGCACGTATTGGCGTGGTGACTTTTCCTGGCTCACTCGATGACGCCGATGCAGCCCGCGCAATTCGAATTGCGGGTGCAACTCCGGTCGCACTCTGGCACGGGGATGCGAACCTTCATGACGTTGATGCAGTTGTACTGCCGGGTGGTTTCTCCTACGGTGATTACCTGCGTTGTGGAGCGATTGCGAAGTTTGCTCCCGTAATGTCACTCATCATTGAAAAGGCGCAAGTGGGCCTTCCAGTTTTAGGGATTTGTAATGGATTCCAGATCCTGTGTGAAAGCCACCTCCTCCCCGGTGCATTAACCCGCAATGACCATCAACATTTCATTTGCCGCGACCAAAAACTACGGATTGAGAGCACCGAGACGTTATGGACAACGGACTTTGCGCCCGGTCAAGAGATTATTATCCCACTGAAAAATGGCGAAGGTGGGTTCGTTGCCAGTGAGGCGATATTGGACGAACTCTTTGCTGAGAACCGAGTGATCGCCACTTACCTTGATGGAAACCCAAACGGAAGTTACCGTGATATTGCCGGGATTTCAAACAAAGCAGGAAACGTGGTCGGGTTAATGCCGCACCCCGAGCACGCGGTTGAGGAGTTGACAGGGCCAACGACCGATGGAATCCCGTTCTTTACCAGTGTGTTGAAATCCTTGGTGGGTGCCTCATGACCGACACGGTAGACACCGCGAAAGAAAGTCCCGATACCGAACAGCCGTGGGCCGAACTTGGACTCAAGCAAGACGAGTACGAAAGTATCAAGGAGATTTTGGGCCGGCGCCCGACAAGTAGTGAACTCGCCATGTACTCGGTGATGTGGAGTGAGCATTGCTCCTATAAATCCAGCAAAGTGCACCTGCGACAGTTCGGTGACAAAGCGCCAAAAACCGATGTGCTGCTCGTAGGAATTGGTGAAAACGCTGGTGTTGTTGACATCGGTGACGGCTGGGCGGTTACCTTCAAAGTGGAGAGCCACAACCACCCTTCCTACGTTGAGCCCTACCAAGGGGCGGCAACCGGTGTCGGTGGAATCGTCCGAGACATTATTTCCATGGGCGCCAGACCAATTGCAATCATGGATTCCCTCCGCTTCGGACCAGCAGACGCCCCCGACACTAAGCGGGTTCTGCCAGGTGTTGTCGCTGGGATCGGTGGCTACGGAAACTGCCTTGGGCTACCCAATATTGGCGGGGAACTTGTTTTTGACGAAAGTTATGCAGGCAACCCGCTGGTTAACGCACTGTGCATTGGCTCGATGAAACATGAAGACATTCACCTTGCCAGTGCTAAAGGTGTCGGCAACCTTGTGGTTCTTTACGGCGCCCGCACCGGTGGTGACGGAATCGGTGGGGTGTCAGTTCTTGCCTCGGAAACATTCGACGCGGACGGCCCGGCCAAACGTCCCAGCGTTCAAGTGGGCGACCCGTTCATGGAAAAACTCCTGATCGAAGCCACCCTTGAGGTTTTGCACGCCGGACTGGTTGAAGGTATTCAAGACTTGGGTGGCGCTGGAATCTCGTGCGCTACAAGTGAACTTGCATCAAATGGTGAGGGTGGCATGCACGTCTACCTTGATCGTGTTCTTTTGCGAGATGCGTCGCTCTCGCCGGAAGAAATCCTGATGAGTGAATCACAAGAACGCATGTGCGCGGTTGTCACACCAGAGAAAATCGACGCTTTTATGGTGCTGTGCAAAAAGTGGGATGTTGAAGCGGTCGTTATCGGTGCGGTAACGGACAGCGGTCGCCTCGTAATCGAATGGCACGGTGAGACGATCGTTGACGTTCCGCCTCGCTCGGTAGCGCACGACGGGCCGGTATACAACCGACCATTTCATCGTCCAAGTTGGCAAGATGCACTACAAGCTGATGAACCAACGGGCGAGCGCATCCCCCGCCCATCAACACCTGAGGCACTCAAGCAGACCCTCATTGACTTGATTTCTTCACCGAATCTGGTTTCAAAGAGTTGGGTTACCTCCCAGTACGACCGATACGTCATGGGCAACACGATTCTGGCCCAGCCAGAGGATGCCGGCATGATCCGAGTTGATGAAGAAAGCGGACTCGGTGTTGCGATCTCAACAGACTGCAATTCACGGTTTGCCAAGCTTGATCCTTATGCCGGTGCGCAGTTAGCTTTGGCGGAGTCTTACCGAAATATCAGTGTTGCTGGAGCAAAACCACTCGCGGTTACTAATTGCTTGAACTTCGGCTCACCCGAAGACCCTGAAGTCATGTGGCAATTCGCCCAGGCAACAACCGGTTTGGCAGACGCGTGTCTTGAACTTGGTATCCCCGTTACCGGCGGCAACGTTTCCTTTTACAACCAAACTGGTGACACCGCGATCCACCCCACGCCGGTCGTCGGTGTTCTTGGTGTAATCGACGACGTGGATCGCCGCACCCCCATTGCGTGGGAAGACGACGGTGAACTGATTTACATCCTCGGTGACACGGCCGACGAATTCGCTGGAAGCGAATGGGCTCACCTGCAAGGACACCTCGGCGGATTGCCGCCAAAAGTCAACCTCCCCATGGAAAGACTCCTCAGTGAGATTATGGTCGCGGCCTCCCGTGACGGCATGATTTCGGCTGCCCATGACGTCTCCGACGGCGGAGTTGGAGTCGCGATAACCGAGATGGCCCTCCGTGCAAATATTGGTGCCCGCTTTTGGATCCCGGACAATATTGATCCGTTTGTTTTCCTGTTCTCCGAAAGCACCGCTCGGGCAATTGCGGTTATTGCGCGTACCGAAGAACTTCGCTTTACCGAAATGTGTGCCGCGCGAGGCATGAGTGCAACGCGGTTTGGTGTTGTTGATTCTGGTCTCGGTGCTGATAGCGGCTATCCGGGTGAGCAAGTAATTGTTATTGATTCACAGTTCACGTTCACGATTGCGGCATTACGGACTGCCAATGAAGCGACACTGCCGGCACTTTTCGGCGGATAGAAATCTAGAAATCTAGAAATGCTGAGTCCCCAAGAACGAGAACTACTTGCGTCGATTGCGAGTCAAGCCGACCAGGTGGGCGAAGTAGACAAGGAAGAAACGAGAACCGCTGTAAAAGCAATCCTGCGCGAGCTCACCGAGATAGCACCGGGCCGAAGTGTGGAGTTGCGGATTCCGCCGTTTGCCGCCACCCAAATCATTGAAGGTCGCACCCACCGTAGGGGAACCCCGGCGGCGGTCGTCGAACTCAATGCGATGAGCCTGTGTCAACTGGCAATCGGCCACAGCACCTGGTCCGAACTGGTCAACCAAGGGGTGATTCTGGCGAGTGGTGAGCGTTCGGATCTGAGCTTTCTGTTCCCCTTGCCAATCTGATACCACTTTGGTATCTTTAAGCCATGGCTATGACATTACGACTTAATGATGAAGAAACTGCCGCGTTAAAACGGCAAGCCGAGAGTGAGCACCGATCCATGCAAGAAGTGGCTCGATTAGCAATTTCGGAACGAGTCAATCGCTCTGAGCGTTCGAATCTGATGCGCGAGATCGCATCAGAGATCCTGGTGCGAGATGCGCAAGCACTGAAGCGTTTAGGGGAATAGATCATCCAGTGGAAGGAAACCATCTAACCGTTGAAGACGCGATGGATCTGGCGCAAGCACTGGGATTTTTGTTGGGTGATCGGGGCCTGTTAGCTTCAGCAGTTGAAAGGCCTCGAACGAGCGCCTTCGGTGAAGATATCTACCCAACATTAGAACTCCGGATTGGTGCGCTCATGCACGGGATAAATCGAAATCATCCACTGGTAGACGGCAATAAACGGTTGAGTTGGGTTTGTTCCGTCGCTTATGCCCGGCTGAATGGCTTTGACCTGCTGGGTACCCAAGACGAGATATATGACATGGTCATTGAAGTCGCCGAGGGGAAAGCTGACGTACCTCAGATTGCGGAATGGGTCTATCAACACCTGCGAGTGCACAACTGACCGTGCGCCGATCCAGTCCGCGGATGGGCGTAGGCTACAAACGTGTCCCGTGGTGATGGTCTCCTCAATCACAACCTTCTCGCAGAAGACGTCGGACCCCAAGATGCCTGTGGCGTTTTTGGTGTTTGGGCGCCAGGTGAAGAGGTGTCAAAGCTCACTTATTTTGGCCTTTACGCGTTGCAACACCGTGGCCAGGAATCAGCGGGCATTGCGGTAAGTGACGGGTCCCGGATCTTGGTCTATAAAGACATGGGCCTGGTATCCCAGGTGTTCAACGAAGGCGCCCTCGAGTCGTTACAAGGCCATCTGGCGATTGGTCACACCCGCTATTCCACGACCGGTGCAAGTATTTGGGAGAACGCGCAGCCGACTTTTCGAGCCACAGCCACCGGCCACATTGCGTTAGGCCATAACGGCAACCTGACCAACACGGGTGAGTTGCGCAGGCGAATCGCCGAGTTACAAGGCGACTCGGGGGAATTGCCACTCAATGTCAATATGTCCAATATGGCAGCCACCACAGACACTGAAATCTTGACCGCACTACTTGCCGCACATCCTGATCTCTCGCTGGAAGAAGCAGCGATCAAAGAGCTCCCTGCAGTTAAGGGAGCTTTTTCTGTGGTGTTCATGGATGACAATGCGTTGTACGCGGCGCGAGATCCTCAGGGAATCAGGCCGCTGGTTTTGGGTCGACTTGATACTGGTTGGGTTGTCGCAAGCGAGTCGGCCGCACTTGACATTGTGGGGGCCTCGGTGGTTCGGGAGGTCGAACCCGGTGAACTGATTGTCATGGACTCGCATGGGTTGCGTGCGCACAGGTTTGCACCGGCAGAGCCTAAAGGCTGCTTATTCGAATACGTCTATTTGGCTAGGCCTGATACCTCGATTGCCCAGCGTTCGGTCCAGGCAACCCGAGTTGAGACCGGGCGTCGCCTCGCCAGGGAGCATCCCGTTGCAGCCGACCTGGTTATTCCGGTTCCCGAGTCGGGCCGTTACGCGGCAATCGGTTACGCCCAAGAATCCGGGATTCCATTTGCTGAGGGACTTGTGAAGAATTCATACGTTGGTCGAACTTTTATTCAGCCCTCACAAACGATTCGCCAACTGGGTATCCGGCTTAAATTGAACCCGCTCAAGGAAGTTATTGCCGGCCAGAAACTCATTGTCGTTGACGACTCAATTGTCCGTGGCAACACCCAACGCGCTTTGGTGCGCATGTTGCGCGAAGCGGGGGCACTTGAAGTTCACGTCCGAATTTCTAGCCCGCCGGTTAAGTGGCCGTGTTTCTACGGAATTGATTTTGCAACAAGATCGGAACTTATCGCCAACGGGCTCAGCGTTGATGAAATTCGTGCATCCATTGGAGCGGATTCGCTCGCATTCGTTGAGCTCGATGCCCTAATTGAGGCGACCCACGTTCCAAAAAACAATCTGTGTCGTGCGTGCTTTGACGGCGTGTACCCGGTGGAACTCTCTGACGAGCACAAGGTAAACCTTGAAGTGTTTGAGGGCATTGAGCGCCGGGTCTCCGAAACCGAGCAGTTGCTCGTTGATCCACTGGCCCTTGACTCACTTAATCGCCCGTGAACCAACCGAGTGCGACGTATGCGCAAGCGGGCGTTGATGTTGAGTCTGGCGAGCGCGCCGTTGAGTTAATGCGGGCATCGATTCTCGCCAGTAAACGGCCAGAAGTCGTCGGTGACTTTGGCGGGTTCGCGGGGCTGTTCGACATTTCGGCCGCGAAGCGCATGCGCAAGCCGCTCCTGGCAACCTCCACGGACGGGGTTGGAACCAAGATCGCCATTGCCCGGGCACTGGATATTCACCACACCGTTGGGTTGGATTTGGTCGCAATGGTGGTAGACGATCTCGTTGTTTGCGGCGCCGAACCACTTTTTATGACCGACTACATCGCGGTTGGTTCGGTTAACCCCGAACGCGTTGCCAGCATCGTCTCAGGAATCGCCCGCGGCTGTGAGCTCGCCGGTTGTTCACTCGTAGGCGGGGAGACCGCCGAACACCCGGGGCTCATGGCACCGGACGAGTACGACATTGCCGGGGCGGGTACCGGAATCGTCGACGCGGACAATCTTTTAGGGCCAGACAAAGTAGGTGCGGGTGACGTTGTCATTGCGATGCAGTCCTCCGGGCTGCACTCGAACGGTTACTCCCTTGCTCGCCACGTGCTTTTGGGTAGCGGCAAGTTGGGGCTGGACGCCCACGTCGAGATGCTCGGTAGAACTGTCGGAGAAGAAATGTTAGAGCCAACGCGCATCTATGCACTTGATGCATTGACACTGATCAACGAATCACTGGTTCACGCATTTAGCCACGTCACGGGTGGCGGGATCGCGGCAAACTTGGCACGTGTGCTGCCGAAAAACCTTGCGGTTGATATTTACCGGCAAACCTGGGCGCCCGCCGAAATCTTCAACTTGATATGCAGCGAAGGAAATGTTCCACAAACTGATGCGGAGAAAACCTTCAACATGGGTGTTGGAATGTTTGCGGTCGTTCCACAAGAGAGCGTGGATGCTTCTCTCGCAATTTTAAGATCCCGTGAAGTTGAATCGTGGGTGTGCGGTTCTGTTCGCGAGCGCCTTGCGGGTGAAAAAGGCGACTCACCCGCGAAAGGTGGTGGCGGGGGAGCGGTCAATCTTGTGGGTGTCTACGAAAAGTAGCCACATAGATTATTTGAGCGCTTCGTCTTCGTTTTCCTCGTAATACTTCGCATAAGGATCCGCTTCGGGGTCCTCTTCCACGACCTTATCAACGTAAACAGGTGCGGGTTGACCGCTTAATTCGGCCTGCAACCGATCAAAATCGGTCTGTGGGCCGCCGTATTTGAGTTCGCGTGCAACTTTTGTTTGCTTAGCTTTCGCTCGGCCGCGTCCCATGACTCGACCCCCTCTTCCAGTAAATACCGGTAATTAGTGGACTAATAGTTTCGGTGGGAGCACTCTCTCCCGCCACTTAGGCAATACTACCGTCCACCACTTGTCCCTGCGAGATGCGCCAATGGAATTAGGCGTTGATTCGTTCCCACGCCTTGGCTTCGGCCGCTGCCTCGGGAGTAATCCCGGCGATTTTCGCTGATTCCAGGACAGCCAGGGTTGTCGAGTACACCTGCATCACCTGTTCACGAGCTCGATCAACATTGGCTCCAACCAACTCTTCCGCCACCTGAACCACACCCCCGCAATTGACCATGAAGTCCGGGGCGTACAAAATGCCAGCGGCGGCGAGGAGATCCCCAACTCGTGGCTCGGCCAGCTGGTTGTTGGCCCCGCCACAGACCAATGAGACCCCGCCGGCGCTCAGCGGTGGAATCAGCTCCTCGGTAACGAATCCCCCCATGGCATTGGGGGAAATAATCGAGGCCCCGGCCTCGAGCATCGCTGCGAAAGTATCCACGAAGACAACATCAGGGTATTGAGCCGAAATCTCGGCACGGACGCTGGCGAGGGGATCCATCGCTATTACTTTGGCGCCACCGGCTTCAATTAGGTGGGAAATGAGTCTTCCACCAACTTTTCCGGCTCCTACTACTCCCACCGTTGACTGGGACAGGTCACCATTTCCGGTCAAAAATTCCACAGCGGCTTGCATGCCCTGCCAAATTCCTAGTGCGGTCAGAATCCCGGAGTCGCCAACCCCGCCCTTTTCCGGCGAACGACCGGTTACGTACTGGCTAGTTTCGCCCACCACATCCATGTCGGCAACCTGCATTCCCACATCACCGGCTGTGACATATTTCCCGCCCAAGGACTCAATTAAAGTTCCATAGTTAAGCAGTTCCTGTCGCGACTTTTTGGCAGGATCAGCGAGTAAAACCGCTTTGCCGCCCCCATGATCTAGGCCAGCGAGCGCGTTTTTCAGGGTCATCGCGCGGGCTAGGCGCAGCGCATCGGCGTAGGCGGCGGCTTCTGGGTGCGAGTTATCCGAATAGAGCGACATTCGGGTGCCACCAAGGGCTGGCCCTAATTTTGTCGAGTGAATTGCGACCACGGCGCGTAAGCCAGTATCCGGGTCTTGGCTGATCACGACCTCTTCATGGTCGGAAAACTGGGCCCACGGGTCGCTTCGAGATTCCATGTGTTCAGGGTAGGGCTTCCGAGAATCCCGCTAAAAGTGACCTAGGGACTAACCTTGGGTTGCGTTTCGAGTAAACCGGGTTACGGTTGGATCACTCGAACGACTGCAAATCACAAGGGGTGTTATTCACAGGATGAACCCGTTAAGCCCGCGACCTTTTGGCAGCGCTGTTAACCAGTCTGCGGCCAGTGCGCCCGTTAGCAACTCACAGTTTGCGCGGGTGAGTCCCATCCCTGAAACCGAACACCTGATGACACCCGGAGAGGTGGCGTCTTTGTTTCGAGTGGACCCCAAGACCGTGACCCGTTGGGCTAAGGCCGGCAAACTGACCAGCATTCGTACCCTTGGCGGCCACCGGCGTTACCGATCCGCTGAAGTGCGCTCACTCCTGGAGAAGAGCGGTGCTCGAATCGGGGATGGGATTTAGCGTCTCGGATTTCAGTTAGATCCAAGCGGTAGTGTGAGAGCGTGGCTGACACCTTCTACCAATCCATTGTTCTCATAGCGAAGGGCGCGTTTGCCGGTCTTGGTCTCAAGGTCGACGTTGTTGGTGAAGAAAACATCCCGCTTTCTGGTGGAGTGCTACTCGCAATTAATCACACGAGCTATCTAGATTTTGCCCTTGGCGGGATACCCGCTCACATGCGCGGGCGCAGACTCGTTCGATTCATGGCGAAAGACGCTATTTTCAAACACAAAATTGCGGGGCCGCTGATGCGCGGAATGAAACACATTCCGGTTGATCGTGATGCTGGTTCACAAGCTTTCCGTGATGCCGTTGCCGATTTGAAAAAGGGTGAAATCGTCGGGGTTTTCCCCGAAGCCACCATGAGTAGGTCATTGGACATTAAAGATGTTAAAAGCGGAACAATCCGCATGGCCCGTATCGCAAAAGCACCGGTAATCCCCATGATAATTTTTGGTGGACACCGTGTTCTCTCCTACGCCGGAAAAGACTTAACGCGGGGGCGCCCCGTTGTAATCATGGTTGGAAAGCCACTTGATATTGACGGGGAACCTGAGGAAGCAACCGATCGATTGCGCGAGGCTCTGCGTGATCTATTAGCGCAGGCCATTGATCGCTATCCAGATAATGTTGCAGGCGC